>JACCDR012483107.1_pt1 | contig 13522 bp, 7 predicted proteins | sample 7446431 | NCBI WGS metagenome assembly JACCDR01 (sample SAMN15323443, study PRJNA562643) | freshwater metagenome | isolation source: river surface water | place: USA:Blue River Watershed | collected 2017-08-17
ATCACCGGGGTGCGGCGCACCTCGGTCCAGTACATCCAGATCAGGCTCACCCAGACCACGCCGTACATCAGCATGAAGGCGCTGGAGCGGATGCCGGTGAGGTCCATCAGCACGCCGAACAGGATGGGCAGGACGAAGCCGCCCAGGCCGCCCGCCAGGCCCACGATGCCGCTGACGGCGCCGATGTTGTTCGGGTACTCGTCGCCCAGGTACTTGAAGACGCTGGCCTTGCCGAAGGCCCAGGCCACACCCAGCACGGCCATCAGCACGGTGAACCAGAAGACGTTCAGGCCGATCTCGAAGGTCCTCGGGCCGTTGACGGTGAGCACCGTGAACTGCGTCTGCGGGTAGCTCAGCAGGAACAGGCAGATCCAGCTCACCCACATCACCCACCAGGTGACCTTATGCGCGCCGTACTTGTCAGACAGCACGCCGCCCACGGCGCGCAGCACGCCGCCCGGCAGGCTGAAGCAGGCCGCCAGCAGCGCCGCGGTGGTGATGGACAGGCCGAACTCGCCGACGTAGTACTGCACCATCCACAGCGCCAGCGCCACGTAGCCGCCGAAGACGATGCTGTAGTACTGGCAGTACTTCAGCACCGCGGGGTCCTTGAGCAGCTTGAGCTGGTCGGACAGCCGGGTGTCGCTGGGCACCACGTGCTTGGGGTCGTGGTGGCTGAAGAACCAGAACACGACGACGGTGACGGCCATCACCGCCGCGTAAACCTGCGGCACGGCCGCCCAACCCAGCGCGGCGATGATGGCCGGCGCGACGAACTTGTTGACCGCGCTGCCCGAGTTGCCGGCGCCGTACACGCCCATCGCCATCCCCTTCTTCTCCTTCGGGAACCAGCGCGCGACATAGGGCGTGCCGACGCTGAAGGAGCCGCCGGCCAGGCCGACGAACAGGCCGATCACCAGGAAGTGCCAGTACGCCGTGGCGTAGGACATCAGGAAGATCGGCGGCACGGTGATGGCCATCAGCACCGTCATCACGATGCGGCCGCCGTAGCGGTCGGTCCAGATGCCCAGCGGCACGCGGATCAGCGATCCCGTGAGCACCGGCGTGGCGGTGAGCAGTCCGAACTCGGTGGCGTTCAGGCCCAGTTGCTTCTTCAGCGGGATGCCGATGACGCCGAACATCATCCACACCATGAAGCACACGGTGAAGGCCAGCGTGCTGACGATCAGCACGCTCCAGGCCTTGGAGGAGGTGGCGGCGCTGCTGCTTCGCTGGGGGGCAGTGGGCGTGGGAGAGGCGGTGACGGCGGCCATGACGGGCTCCGGGCTGGGATGCCGTCACTGTCTGCCTCGCGCCGCCGGTGCGCCATCCGCCAGCGGCACTGGCGCGCAGCGGCTGAAGGCGTAGTCGGAGACGACCCGGATAGTTCGGAAGAACTAGTCGGGTGCAGTGAGCGAGAGCTTGTTGCGGTGGATCAAGCCGCGTCGGCGGCGCAGCGGTGTCGCTCGTGCCGCTGCAGCACCGCTGTCCGACGTCAGGTGGCATGACCCGACAGGGCGAATCCAGCTGATGGCCGCTTACCGCCGCTCGGTGAGAGTTGATTGCTGCCCGCCAAGGGGCGGCAGCTGTAAAGCGGCCCCCAGACAGCAGGGGGTCTCAGTGGACGCTGAACCCGTAGGCACGTTGAACGTGACCGGGCCCAGCGCCCGTAGACTCCCGAAGGTGTAACGCACACAAGAGAACACCTCTTGAAGACGTTGGTGCTGGGAGGCTATGGCAACTTCGGCGCGCGCATTTGCCGCGCGCTCGCTGGGAATCCCAGCGTCGAGTTGATGGTGGGCGGGCGAGACGAGTCCCGAGCCAGAGCGCTGGCCGATGCGCTTGGTTCAGGCGCTCGGGGTGCCCGGATCGACTTGGCAGCTAGCAACTTCGCTGAGGTACTGAATCTTCTGGGCGTTGAGCTGCTGATTCACGCCGCGGGGCCCTTCCAAGGGCAGAACTACAGCGTGGCACAGGCCGCCGCGCGTGTGGGCGCCCATTACATCGATTTGGCCGACGGGCGCCGCTTTGTCTGTGACTTTCCGGCTGCGCTGGACGCCGACTTCCGCTCTGCAGGCCGAACAGCGATCAGCGGCGCGAGCACGGTGCCTGCTCTATCGTCGGCCGTGGTAAAGCAGCTATCCCGTGGCTGGCGGTCGATTCATCACATCAGAACCTGCATCGCACCGGCACAGACAGCGCCCCGTGGCGCCGCCACGCTGGCGGCCGTGCTGGGTTACTGCGGTACCGAGATCAGTGTCTGGCAGAAGGGCCGATGGCAGTTGCGGCGGGCCTGGGCGGAGCCTGAGCGCGTGTGCTTCGCTCGCATGCCCCCGCGCTTGGGCGCGCTGTGCGACATACCCGATCTGGAGATCTTCCCAGCGCATTTCGGCGTGAGAGACGATGTGTTCTTCCGGGCCGCGTTGGAGCTCAGCTTCGCACAGCGCGCCTTGGCCGGCTTGGCCGCGGCACGGGCGGTGGGTATGCTCAGACGGCCAGAGCGACTTGCGCGACCGCTGAATGCGGCAGCGACCTGGTTCGACAGGCTGGGTTCGTCACGCGGGGGAATGGTGGTTCGCGTTGCTGGAGAAGACGCCGCGGGACAAAACCTCCGGAGCGATTGGCACATCACCGCTGGCAACGACCACGGCCCCGAAATTCCGTGCATGGCATCCATACTGCTCGCTCGCCGCCTCGCCCGGGGCGAGTTGCTGCCTGTGGGTGCACAGGTCTGCATGGGCCTTCTGGATCTGGAGGACTTCGGGCCCGAGTTTTCTCGCTGGGGCATGCAGACCGACATCCGTGTAGAGGCCGCGGGTCATGGCACACCGGCAGTTTGAGTTCGCAATGCCCGCAGTGGAAGGCGTGGTGTTCGATGCCTTCCACTATCACTGCTGGCGCCTGCGTTGGGACTCGCTCGTGCGTGCCACGAGAGTGCACGGCGATGCTCCGTGCCCCTATGTGGGCGCGGTGACCGACAGCGCCGGCGCGGGCGCACTGCGCCTGCTATCCATGAAGACACGCTTTGTCTCCTTCGAACGTCCTCGTGTCGCGGCTGCCATGATGATCGGGCGTTCATTCCCGTTCCGTCGATGGGCGGCTTCTATGCGACACCGCCCTGATGGCTCAGGCCGGTCTCTCTTGATCTACACCTACACCTTCGAAGTCGGGCCGCGGTCGCTGCGGTGGCTGCTGGAGTGGCCGGTGGCACTTGTCTTCGACTGGCAGACCCGTCGGCGATTTGCGAGGCTGCGCTCGTTTCTGCTGGATCACGCAGGAGAGATCGAGAAGTGGCAGCTGGCTGGCGGTGAGTTAGGGTCTTCCGTCGACGACAACCCGCCTCGAAGGTGAAGGCTTTGCAGGGTATGGAGTGGCGGTTCCAGACTGGTCTGAGGCGTTCGCGGTCAGCGCATCGATGCCGGCGAGGGTAGTGGCCGGCCATGCGTCGCCGGACGCGTCGACCGGCAGCTCCACGCTCGGGACCGGTCGCGCGACGCTCGCCATCACTGTGGCGGGCTCGATTGCCTGCAACCGTTGCCACTGATGGCCCGAGATCGACCCTGAAGGGGTGGTCAGTCAGCTCGGAAGCCGGAACCGATCCACCTCTTCCGCCAGGTCCATGGCCTGCTGCTTCATCACGGATGCCGCTGCAGACGTCTGCTCCACCAGTGCGGCGTTCTGCTGCGTCATGAGGTCCAGCTCGTTGACGGCCTGACCGATCTGCCCGATGCCGAGGCTCTGCTCTCGCGTGCCGTTGGCGATTTCGCCCAGGAGTCCATTGACACGGCGTGACGCCTCGACGATTCCGGACATCGTGCTCCCAGCGGTATCCACAACGGCCGCTCCGGAGTTGACTTGATCGACGCTGCGGGAGATCAAAAGCTTGATTTCGTGCGCGGCCTGCGACGAACGTTGGGCTAGTGATCGAACTTCGGAGGCGACCACCGCAAAGCCTCGGCCGTGTTCACCGGCGCGCGCCGCCTCGACTGCGGCGTTGAGTGCCAGGATGTTGGTCTGGAACGCAATGCCGTCGATGGTGCCAATGATGTCGCCGATCCTGGATGACGAGGCGCGGATGCTCTCCATCGTCTGCACGACCTCGTGCATGACCCGGCCACCCTCGGCCGCAAGTGATTCGTTGCCAGCCGCGACACGCGCCGCTTCGCTGGCGTGGTCGGCGCTGGTCCGGGTCGTGGCGGCGATCTGCTCCATCGAGGCGGCGGACTCCTCGAGGTTGGCGGCAGCTTGCTCCGTGCGAGCCGACAGATCCTTCGCGCCATGGGCCACTTCGTTGCTGGAGTCGACGATCTGGTGGCTGCACCGCCGGACGCCCGACACCATCCGCCGCAGCGACTCCTGCATGCTGCGCAACTCAAGCATCAGCTGCGCCGCCTCGTCCTTGCCCCACGGCGATGGCGAAGTGGTCAGGTCGCCATCCGTGATGGCACGCAGGTGACGGCGCGTCTCGTTCAGGCCGCCGTCCATGACGCGGTAGAAGCTGAGAAACAGGTATCCCGCCAGCAGCAGCGACAACCCGATGACGCCGGCCATCCAGGTCAGCTGCTTGATGGTGGCCTCGCGGACGTCCCCGACGTAGATGCCCGAGCCGATGACCCAACCCCACGGCTCAAAACCTTGAACGTAGGAGATCTTGTCGACTGGCCGATCCTTGCCCGGCTTCGGCCACTGGTATGCGACAAAACCTTTGCCGCTCTCGCGAACCTTGGCGACGAAAGCGCCAAACACCGCCAGACCATTCGGGTCCTTGATGCTGGTTGCATCCTTGCCGTTCAACTCCGGCTTGATCGGGTGCATCACGACGTGCGGGTGCATGTCGTTCAGCCAGAAGTACTCGTTGCCTTCGTAGCGTAGGGTGCCAATGGTCTCTTTGGCTAGGGCTTGCGCCTGCTCACGGGTGAGCTTGCCTGTTGTCTCGTGCTTGTGGGCAGCCACGAGGATCCCGTACGCGACCTCGACATGCTGTCGCGTGGCATCCTGCCGTGCCTTCATCGCCTCGGTGGCCTGGTGGTCCAGCTGCCAGAGGATGAGTCCGAAAGACGGGATGACGAAGGCCAGCGAGATGATCAGGGCCTTGGTGCTGAATCGCAGCGCGCGAAAGAGGCGCACCCCAGGGGCCCAAAGGCCGTGATAGGCGAAAAAGCCGGACTTCAGGGTCGGGCTAGAAGCTTCGTACCGCTGGCCGCCCTCCATTGTTGTGGTGCTCATGCCAGAGTGTCTCCTCAACGAATCGCCGAGCCGCATCCCGCATACGACTCTGGCGGGTATATCGGCACTGTCGTCAGGGTCTTGATCAACCGCCCGCACCGAGGGTGTTCGGCTACCGGTGATCAGCCTCCAGCGGCCTGGCCGCCACCACTTGGTTTCGTCCGCCGGACTTGGCCCTGTACAAGGCGGCATCGGCGCGCTGCAGGAGGTCTGCACCTGGGTGGCCCTCGCTGGAACCACCTGCGTGGGCCACACCCATGCTCGCCGTCACACGGCTGCCCATCGGAGAATCAGCGTGTGCGATGTCGGCGTCCGCCAGGAGCGCCAGGCAGCGGCGTCCCATCTCGTGGGCGTCGGCCAGATTCGTGCCGGGCAGGAGAACGGCGAACTCCTCGCCGCCGATGCGCGCCACCACGTCCACCGGCGAGCGCAGCGCGGCCATCAGCACACCTGCGATGCGACGGAGCACTGCGTCCCCTGCCGGGTGGCCGTAGCGGTCGTTGTAGCGCTTGAAGTGATCGACATCCAGCAACAGCAACGCCGCTCCGGGGGGCTGGGACAGCGCCGTGGCCAATGCCTTCTCGAAGGCACGACGGTTGCCAAGGCCTGTCAGCGGGTCGGTCTCGGCCAGGCGGCGCAAATCCTCGTTCACGCTGTCCAGTTGTGCGTTCAGCTGCGTGAGCGCGCTCTCCCGCTCGATCTGCTCGCTCACGTCGACTCGCACGCCCACGAGACCTCCGTCGCGGGTTCGGCGCTCGAAGCTGCGTATCCACTTGCCGGGCACCGCGGATTGAAGCCGGGCTGGACCGCCACTGATGCGTTGGGCCCGCCGGTCGCGCAACCAGACTTCGAAGTCCTGTTCCAGGTTTGACAGCCCTCCTCGTGCCCGATGCGCCCGCACGAGCTGCTCCCAGGTCAGGCCTTGGTCCCACAGGTCAGCCAGCAAGGGGTACTGAGACTTCACCAGACTGTTCACCAGAACGAGCCGGTCCTCGGCGTCGTACAGCTCGAAGCCGGCGGGCAGTGCCTCGATCGCGTCCTCCAATCGCGTCCGGGCCAGTTCCGACGCCCGGTGAGCCCGCATCAGCTCGGTGACATCGATGCTGTGGCTGAGCAGCCGACTGTCGGGGAGGCGCTGTTCGACTATGCGGCGCCATCTGCCGTCCGGCATCTGCCGCAGGATGGCCGGGCCGGGTGCCTGATGCTGCGCAAGGCGCGCCCGGATCCAGGACTCCGGATCGGCTGCGGCTTCGGGCACCAGGCCCTGTGACACGGCAGCACGCAGCAGGTCTTCGAAGCGGGCACCGGGTTCCAGGCTGTCTCCGAGGTCACCGTAGAGAAGCCTGAAGTCGGCATTCATCAGCTCCAGCCTGTCATCGCGGTCCCACAGGGCCAGGCCGGTGGGTAGGGCGTCGATGAGCGCTTGTTGCTCCACCCGCAGTCGACGCTCGGTCCGCAGCGAGCGCATGAGCACCACGATGAGCACGGTGCTGAGGCCGATCAGAACCAGCGTGACACCCAGGTCCGCGGCCACCAGCCCTGCGACTAGCGAGTCAGGCACTGCGGGTTGCAGCCACAGGACGGATCCGATTCCCAACTGCAAGAGCGCCAGCCCGATCCAAAACGGCAGGAGGCGCCGGGCGGACCGCCGCCGCGAAGCCTGCGGCCGGGTCGGGACCGCCAGCCCGGGCGGCAGCACCACTCCTGAACGCTTGTGCTGAAACTTAGGAGTCTGAGATTCCATCATTCCATGATCATGGTGCCAGGCTTTCCAGCTTAGCCTGACGCTCGCGCCACCAAGCCGGCAAGGCGTCACCAGGCATCGGGCGAGCCACGAACCAGCCCTGGACGGCACGCACCCCCATCTCTTGAACCAGGCCCCAGTCGAGGGCGTCCTCCACACCCTCGGCCACCACTTGCAGGTTCAACGCATGCGCCATGTCGACGCTGGCCGACAAGATGGCCCGCAGCGTGGCGTGCTGGCGGGCGCCATGCACGAAGCCGCGGTCCACTTTCAGTTCGTCCACCGGCAGGTCTCGCAGCTGGGCCAGTGAGGCATGGCCCGTGCCAAAGTCGTCGATCGACAAGCCCACGCCGCGCAGCCGCAGGCGGGCCAGCACATCGAGGGTGGCGCGAACGTCCTTCATCAGTTGGCGCTCGGTCACCTCGATCACCAGATCCTCAGGCTGCAGACCGTGACGGTCGAGCGCGCCGCTCACGATCTCGGGAAAATCCAGCTGCGTGAGATCGGCCATCGAGACATTGACCGCCATTCGCGGCCGCAACCCGTCATGCGCCTGCCAGTGCTGCAACTGGTCCAGGGCCAGGTCGAGTACCTGGCGCGTGAGCGCCGTGGACAGACCCTGCGACTCGGCCATCGGCACGAACTGGTCGGGGCTGACAAGGCCGTCGCGTGGGTGCTGCCAGCGCACCAGCGCTTCCACGCCCAGCAGCGCGCCATTGGCGGGCGATACCTGTGGCTGAAAGTGCAGGCAAAGTTCGCGCCGCGTCAGGGCCTCGCGGAACTCGGCAAGCGTGTACTGGCGCATCGTGCGGCGCGGCGCCGCTTCGGTGTCACCGCTTCGCCAGGCCCTCAGCAACTGGGCGATGGCACCGGTGGCGACGGGCTTGTCGAGCGAACCCAACACGCGCAGGCGGCATGCCTGGGCCAGGCGCAGGGCTGCGTCACGAACACGCGGGTCGGCACCGCTCACCAGCGCTAGCGCACCGGCGTAGCCGCGCCGGGCCAGGTGGCGCAGCAGCTCCACGCCGTCCATGCCTGGCAGTTGCAGGTCCAGCAAAAGCAACAGGCCCCGGGTGTCGACGGGCTTGACGGCGCCATCCAGCAGCGCCAGCACGCCGGCTGCATTATCGAACGGCCGAACCGGTGCGCGTGTGTGGGCTCGGGCCTGGCTGCCGAGCAGCTCGCGCTGCGTGGCGTCGTCGTCGAGTATCCAAACTTCCTGCAGCCCGTGCGCCGCCAGACGTGCCTGTGCACGGCGCCAGGCCGTCGCCACGGCCGCGCATGCCAACGCACAGCCTGGCGCATCGGCACGATGCGCAGCAACCTCGAGGGCTTCGAGCTCGCGGGCCAGACCACGTGCTCCCAAGGTGTTGGCCGACACGCGCCAACGATGAGCCAGGTCGGCCAGGCCGCGCAGGGCAGCCGGTTCGCTTGCGGCGGCTTGCAACGAAGCCAACACACCTTCGCCTTCGGCCATGAACTCGCTCAGCGCGGCCCCACGTGCCTCGGCGTCAGGGCCTGCGAGGGAAGCCAGCGTGCTGTCGTCGAACTCGTCGCCTCCTGCCGAAGGCACGGTCTCCATGCGCCCGTCGGCGGCTGCATTCGGGTTGCGTGCGGGTAGCCAGCGCGCCAGCGCTGCCTGCAGCGCGGCCAGATCGACCGGGCAGTCGAGGTGCTCATCGATTTCGCCTGGTTCGCTGGCTTCGACGCGGGAGTCTTTTCCTCGTGGCGCGTCCCCGGTCAAGGCGAGGATCGGCAGCCGCGTGCCTGGCGGCTCGATGGCGCGAATCGCCGCCGCCAGCGCCAGGCCATCCATGCCCGCCAAGTGCAGGTCGGTCAAGAGCATGGCGTAGCGCGCAGGCGCATCGCGCCAGCGCGCCAAGGCCTGTGCGCCGTCGCCCACGATGTCGACTCCCAGGCCCAACCTCTCCAGCTGGTGCTGCAGGACCCGGCGATTGATCGCGTTGCCCTCGGCCACCAGAACCCTCCTGGCAGGCTCGATGCGCACCGGCGTGCCCGATGACACGATGTCCGCTGTCTCGCGGACCAACGGCCCGCCTGGCCGGGCCGGGCGGCCCGCCGCCAAGGACACGGCATCGACCAGTGCCGATGCACGCAGGGCGCACAGGTCCACGTCGACGCGGCCCGGAGCGACCAGCCTGGGCTGGCGGCGCTGGCCATGGCGCACACGCACCACGGGTGCGGCGTCCTGGGGGTCGCAGATGGCCACCGCCCGCACGTGCACCCTCGGGCCTGACGGAACCGACGGCCGCGCCGCCTCGTGAGCGGAATCGACGGCGGCGCCTGCGGCCGACAGCCAGCTCGCCCAGTCGGCTTCGCGTTCATGGTCGCGCAGTCCACCGGGAGCCAAGGTGCTGAGATCCAGCTGCACGTACAGGCCAGCGAGCGCAGGCGCCGCCTGCGGGGGCTGGACCTGGCCCGTCGCCAGCGGCAGCCGGACTCGAAAGCAACAGCCCGGGCCCGTGCCATCGTCGAGCGTGATGAGGCCGCCCATGGCTTGCGCCAGCCGCTGGCTGATGGCCAGACCAAGTCCGGTGCCTCCGGTACGACCCGGCTGGGGTCCTTGCTCGAAGGGCTGGTACAGGCGGCTGCGGGTGTTGTCGTCGATGCCGACACCGTTGTCGCGCACCGCGATGTGCAGCGACTCGACCTGGCCAGCTTGGCCGGGATCGACGGCGTCGAGACGCAGCGACACCCGACCCGGCCGCGCCAGCCCGCTGCTGAACTTGATGGCATTGCCCAGCAGGTTGGTCATGATCTGCCGCAGGCGAAGCGCATCGCCCAAGACCACCGCCGGCAAAGCCGGCGACACGTGCAGATGGATGTCCACCCCGCTGCGAGCAGCCATCGGGAGAAGGGCTTCGGCGGCCGACTCCACCAGGGGAAGCAGCGCCACCGGTGCCAAGGCCAGTCGCAGCCGACCGGCCTCGATGCGCGAGAAGTCGAGGATGTCATCGATCAGGGCCAGCAGGACCGTGCCCGACTCGGCGATCGTGTCCGTCAGCCCGCGCTGTTCGGCCGTGAGCGACGTTTGCTGCAGCACGTCGACGACGCCGATGATGCCGTTCAACGGGGTTCGAATCTCGTGGCTGATGGTGGCCAGGAATGTGCTTTTGGCCGCGCTGGCCGCTTCAGCAGCGGCGCGTGCGCGCTCAAGCTCATCGGTGCGTTGTGCCACCAGTTCCTCGAGGCGGTCGCGGTAGCGGTCGAGTTCCTCGTGCAGCCGGCGTTGCTCGGTCACGTCCTGCTTGACGGCGAGGTAGTGCGTCGGGCGGCCGTCGTCCCCCACCACTGGACGCAAGGTCGCGTACTCGACGTAGGGACTGCCGTCGCGCCGCTGGTTGTGCAGAAAGCCGCGCCAGACCTCGCCCGCCTTCAGGGCTTGCCACATGGCCCGGTGCACGCTCGGCGGCGTGACGGGCGACTTGAACACCCGTGGGTTGGCACCCAGCAAGGCTTCGCGCGCATAGCCCGAACTCTCGCAGGCGGCGCGGTTGACGTACTCGATGCGACCATCCAGCCCGGTGATGACGACGGCCTCGTCGGCCTGTTCTACGGCTGCCAGCAGGCGTGTCTGCCAGCGCTGCGACTCCAGCGCCGTGGTCTCGTCAACCATCACGCCCAGCAAGCGCGGCGCATCGGCCCCGCGGCCGGGCACCACCTGGGCGCGGTCGAGGATGTGGCGCCAACCGCCGGCACCGTCGGCCAGCCGGTAGCGCAGGCTCATGGGTGCGTTGTCGGCCACCGCCGCATGCAGTTGCCGCAAGGTTGTCTCGCGGTCTTCGGGGTGTACCGCAGCCAGCCAGGCGCCGGGGCGCGCCATCCAGTCGGCTGCGTCGTGGCCCAGCTCGGCCAGGCGCGGGCTCACGTACAAGGTGGAGCTGTCCCCATCGAGCGCTGCCCGGTAGACGACCCCTGGCACCTGGGCCGCCAGTTCGCGCAAGTCGCGTTCGCGTTCCAGCAACGACACCTGCTCGCGCCGCGATCGCAGCCAATGTTCGGCGGCGCGGGCCAGGTCGCGCAGCAGCGCGATCGCGTCAGCCTCGAAGTGCCGGGGCTGGGAGTCGATGACACACAGCGCGCCCAGCTGGTGGCCCTCCACCGACAGCGGCCAGCCCGCGTAGGCGCGCAGCCCGGGCGGCCCTGTCACCAGCGGGATGCCGGCAAATCGTGGGTCGGCCCGCGCATCCTCCACCACCAGTGGGCCATCGGTGAGGATCGTGTGCGCGCAGAAGGCCTGGTCGCGAAGGACCTCGGAGTGTTCGATGCCGAGCGCGGCCTTCGACCACTGCCGCTCGGCATCGACAAGGCTGACCAAGGCGATCGGGCATCGCATGGCCCGTGCGGCACAACGCACCAGGCCGTCGAGCACCGGGTCGGCCGGGGTGTCCAGCAGGTCCAGTGCCTGCAGCGTCCGCACACGGGCGTCGTCGTCCGTGGGACGGGGAGCAGTCTTCAATGCAGGCTTTCGTCAAGGTCGGTGGCCAGCCAGGCGTGCGAGCGCAACAGCCAGCGCTCCAGGGCCAGGGGCAGGGTCTGCCAGTCCGTCACCGGACGCCAGGACCGGCCTTCCGGCGGCGCGTTGTCGCACGCGATGACAGGCAACTCGGGCCGGCAGCGGGCGAGGTGACGCTCCAGTGCCGCGCCGCCGGCACCATCAACGCTCCAGTCCAGCACCACCAGGTGCAAGCGCAGACGCAGGCAGCGGCGCATCGCATCGAGCGTGTGGAGAGCGTGAAACACCCGGGCCGTCGGTAGCTGCGCGAGCACCTGTTGGCGCACGGCGTTGGCCCGTGCCGTGTCGCCCGTGACGACGAGCACGCCGGGATGGACGAGGTTGGACGGCGGCAGAACAGTCGACATGGGTGCAGGGCAGCAACCGGAAATGGAGCCCGATGCTGCGGCGCGGGTTTTCCGCGCGATGCCGGGAGTTCTGGATCGGCCCTGCCGGGCAGTCGCCCGCGATCTGCCGGCGCCGGCCTCAGCCTTCGTCTGCGCTGATCAAGCCTTCGCGAATGGCCAACCGCACCAGAGCCGGAACGTCCGCCACGCCCAGCTTGGTCATCAGGCGGCTGCGGTAGGAGTCCACGGTCTTGGACGACAGGTGCAGCAAGGCCGCGATCTCGCTGCTCGAATGGCCGCGCACCACCATCGTCACCACCTGGCGCTCGCGGGCCGACAGACTGGCCAGCGGCGTGGCTGGCGCAGCCGTCAGTCCGTCCACGGCCAGCTCCGCCACGCCGGGTCCGAGGTGGCGGCGACCGGCGGCCACCGACACCACCGCATCCAGCAGTTCCGACGCCGTGGAGCCCTTGAGGAGGTAACCGTCGGCACCGTGGCGCAGTGCCCGCGCGACAGTGCCCGGCTGTGCATGCATCGTGAGCACCAAGGTGCGCACGGGCAGCGCACGAGCCTGCACGGCCTCCAGCAGCTCAAAGCCGGAGCGGCCGCCCAGGTCCAGGTCGAGCAGCAGCAACTGCGGACCGAGCCGCTGCAGATCGGCCAGGGCCACCGTGGAATCGGCGCTTTCGCCCAGCACGGTGTGGCCGCCATGGGCCAGCACCGCCTTGAGACCGTCGCGCATCAGCGCGTGGTCGTCGACGAGGTAGACGCTGCTCACGTGGCGTTCCCCCAGAGCAGTCGGACCTCGGTACCGCCTGAGGCCGATGCCTCGACCTCCAGGCGCGCACCGATGGCCAACGCCCGTTCGCGCATGCCGACGATGCCCAGGTGACCGGGCCGGCCGTTGCGCTGCTCGGGAGCGATGCCGCTGCCATCGTCTCGCACCACGAGTCGCAGCCACTGGCCGTTGCCCGCGAGCTCAAGCTCGATGTGCAGCGCCTGGGCATGGCGCAGCGCATTGGCCAGCGCTTCGCGGGCCACCATGAAGGCGGCGTAGGCCACGGCGTGGGGCCAGCGCGCCTCACGCGCGGTGGCGTCGGCGTGCAGCGACAGCGACACGCCGAGCCCAGCGCCGCCTGCGATCTCCGCCTCCAGGCCAGCGGCCAGGCCCTGGTCGTCGAGCAGCGGCGGTCGTAGCAGCGCCAACACACGACGCACCTCCTGCATGGCGTCGCCGAGCAGAGCGCTTCCGCGCTGCAGAGGCTCAAGTCCGGGTTGCTGCAGTTGCGCGAGGTCCAGGTGCAGCCGCGCGCTGCCCAGAATCTGGCCAAGCCGGTCGTGCAGTGCCTGCGCGAGCTGATGCGACAACTCACGCTCCTGGCTGAGCAGCCGCTGCGCGAGTTCCGAGAGCTCAAGTTCGGACTGCAGCAGCGCCTGCTCGGCGTGACGCTGGTCGGTGACGTCAAATGTGATGCCGGCCATGTAGGTGGCCTGGCCCTGGTCGTTCCAGACCGCCTGCCCCTGGGTGTGGAACCACCGCCAGCTGCCATCGACATGGCGGGCGCGGAAGTCCAGCGCATACGGCTGGCGGTCGCGCAGGTGGGCGCGCATGGCGGCGCGCCAGCGCGGGGTGTCGTCGGGGTGCATCAAGTCCACCATGATCGGGAAGGTGCGCTCGTCCGGCTGCGG
>JACCDR011044070.1_pt1 | contig 13521 bp, 23 predicted proteins | sample 7446431 | NCBI WGS metagenome assembly JACCDR01 (sample SAMN15323443, study PRJNA562643) | freshwater metagenome | isolation source: river surface water | place: USA:Blue River Watershed | collected 2017-08-17
GTCGATAGGGGTTGCCGTGCTGCACAATTCCACCCGCCCCCCTGGGTGGTCCGCCCTGGGATCGCCCTTGCCCTCTATTTCCTCGTGGCATGCTTCGCACACTGCTATTAGATTGCTCCACTCAAGCCTTAATGCCCTGCATACATTGATCGGCACGATATGGTGCACGTGCACCGCTGGCGTTGTTCGTTTGTGTATTTGGCATACTTCACATAATGGATTCTCATTACGATACGCAACGCTCGTCACCCTCCAAGCGTAGTCATACCCTCGCTGACCTGTCGTCTGCTGGCTCACACGCTCGCAACGCTTACATGCACTGTCCACTATTGCACCGCACTTGCATACACGCTTAGCCATCAGGTAGACTTCCTTCTTAGAAGAACTTCGCTACCTAGTTCGTTGATGACTCGTGTGATCTCTCGACTGTTGCTACTGTCTTTGATCTCTAGACTGTACGATGCCAGCCCCTCAGCTAATGCTCCCCAATCATCGTTAGCAATCTCTATCGTTACGTCCCATGTCGCACCTGCCCCATCACCCACAGTACCAGTGATAGTTACGTTAACGTCTTTTTGACGCATGCCAAAGACAGCTGTCGCATTAGCCAACGACATGCCTGTTATCTCTGGAATATTCCAAGTCAACGCCCTACCATTCGCCGCGAGATAATCATCCCCTAAAATCAACTCGGTTATCACCCCTGCTTCGCTAACCGGTGCAGTCACCGTTACGTTGCCGGTTGTAATGATCGCAGTCTTATCAAATATGTCAGCTAACAGACTACCTGCTTGGCTCGCAGTATACGCTCCTGGCAATGTCGTTGACCAAGGATCTCCTGCCCCGCCTGATGCGTTAAGTGCTGCTCCTGTAGTTCCTGCTGTGAGGTGCCCTGCCAATACTTCATCCCAAACTGCGTCAGCAATCGCTGCTTCCGCACTCGATGCTAATGCTGCCCCTGTAATTGAGTTATCTGCAAAAGAGGTTGACGACAATTTCCCATCGACAGTAAGATTGGAAACAAACAACTCGAAGGTGTCTGCGAAAACAATATCACCCGATATTGCTGCCACGTTTGCGTTGACAATACCGCCTGCCGTAATCACAAGTGCTGAGAAGTTAGACGGAAATGTCACGCCTGCAATTGATCCCACACTACCTGTTACGCTTGCAATCGTCACATCGGACGCAACCTTTGCGTCGGTGATAGCGTTGTCAGCAATTGCTGTTGACGTTATCACGTTCGCCGCCATCTGCGTCACGTTGACCGGCTGGATTGCCGCATCAATGTTAGCTGCAATCACTTGTTCGACTCGTGGCAAACTCGGCTGACCGCTAGCGGAAAACAGCCAAGCATTTTCCCCGATAGTGTCTCGGTGTGCTGCTATTGGTGCAATGGAGTAGTAGCCGTTTGATCGATCTGTAATCGTCGGACTGACAGAGTTAAAAGCCCCACCATTTTTGGATAGAGTTGCTGTGACAGTCAGCCCTGACACCCCAAAGTAGACGTTAAAGGCTTTGGTCGTCGATTGTTGTACTGTGAGCACTTAAACGCCTCCTGAGATAAGACGACCTAGGGGGAGACCGCCTGAGCCTGATGGCCAGCTTGCAAAGTAAATTAGCTTCGCCCGGTGCGTTGTCCATGCTGCCGATGTGCCGCCTACGTTTGTAGACAAGTTCGGCCTGCTGCCTGGGTCGCTATTTGTGTCGGCCACAATCCATTCTCCCGTTGCTGCGATGACTCTAGACTCTCGTGTCGTAAAGCCGCTTGGAGCTGTATCCACGCTGCTGTCTGTTGCTGCTGTCATTGCTGCGTAAAGATACCATGATCCAGTTTGATGGCTCGTTATGAAGGTCGTGTAGTTGCTCGTGTGAGTCGTGCTGCCTGCGTTTGTTGCTGAGGCTTGGTGTATCGGAAAAACGACCTCTCCGGCTGACAGTCGAAAAACCAAACAAGCTAGTGCACTTGCGTTCGTCCATGTTCCGCTAGTCTCTGATGCGGATTGTGCGACTCGGAACCCCCAAGATATGGATTGGTTGTTAGCCCCGAAATCTGATCGACTAAACCATCCTGACGGTACGGTTGGAGGCGTTGCATTGCCAAATCGAAAAGCAACCATTGCCAATACGTCGCCAGCTTGATGCGTTGGCATCGTAAGAGTGTTTGCGTTTGCTGATGAGGATGAAACAAATTCAATCGCCATTTACGCCCCCGCATCTTCCCAGGCTTGAGCCCAGACTGTAGAAGCGTTCCCGCCCACCGTCATTCGCTCACTGAACAATGCTTTCGCGTTTATCAATCTTGCCGCGTCGATCTCGGATTGGATTTGTTCAAGGGTCGGTTCTTCGTCGTAGCCTTCAACTTGCCAACGAGGTCGGGTGATTCGGCCTAGTGCTTTCACCGCATCTCGCACCGAGTTCGGCCAGTTGCCAGCAATAGCCAATTGATCGATCATCCCTTGGCGTAGATCATCTGAAAGCGAGATCCCAACCGTAACGAGAGCTTGATAAGCTGCTGCTAGTATTGGATTGCTTGCGGCTGCGGCTTGTAAAGTCCCAAGCACTAACCCGCTAGCCTCAACACCGACTGCGTTGATAATGTCGGCAACGATGATTTGGCGATTGGTGTTAGTCGTTACCGACTCCATTAGGTAGTTGTAGCGTTCTTGTGCGTTCATAATTACCTACTCAAAATAAATGCGATTGCGAATATCGTTGCCCACATGCCAAGCCCGATTGCTAGTGCGTTGAGGATGCCGCGTGCTTCGGAAAGGTTGTCAGTGTTCATGGTGATAGTACCGTGTTGTCTCTCGATATTGCCGTTGGATCTAAACGCAACAGCGAACGCCTGCCAGTGAGCTGCTGCGTTGTGTTGCCGATTACTTTCAACCCTGAGCACCGTGGAATAGTGATCGAATGGAATCCTGTAACTCGCACATCGTTCCCGATGACAAGCACGTCATCTAATGGCAGGTCGGTACTTCCGTCCATTTGTCCGATGCCTTGATGGATGCCTTCGATTCGGTTGCCTGCAATGACCATGTCCCTAATACCGTTGCGGATCTGAATTGCGTCCGAATGATCCCCATCGGTGAACACACCGCCTATCGCTTCGCAGTCTCGACGAGACAATCCTGTTCGTATCTCATCGCCAATCTTGCATGTCGTTGGACGTGGATAGAATCCGTGGAATCGGTTGTTGGTGAATTGATAGTTTTGCCCTCGGTTGGCAATGACTCCATCCTGCCGAACTGAAACGTCGCAACTGTCAACAATCAAACCGTCGCAGTTATCAACAACAATGCCTCTGTCGGAATTGCGAATCCTCAACCCGCTAAGCCTGATGTTTTTCGCACCACGCAAATTGATGCCGTACCCCAGAGTTCCACGCCCGTCTGATCCGTCTAGTGCCTCGATGTTGCCGCCGACAATCGAGACGTTCGATCCTGTAATAGTCAAGCCTTTGATCGTGGCATCGTGAGCTATGTACGTGACTAGCTCATCGAAATGCTCGGTGACTCGCAGATCGGTTATTAAGCCTTCCAGGATGTGAACGATCATGCTACACCCCAAGTGATGTAAGAATTTGATCTGCAACTGCAACACCTTCAGCCGCATAGACTGCTGCCTTGGGATGGAATGTGTCGTACATATTCCCAGCCGTGTTCATCGCTGCCCATGTCGCTGGATTCGTCGCCCCTGACAACCCCTGGTTAAAATAAAGTGCTCCAGTGTCAATTAATGGGCACGAATTGGTTGCTGCTAATTCTTGATAGGCTGTGAGAGTCGCTGCAAATGACCACGTGTCTGTTGCTGTGTTGTAAGACTGGATGGCATTTGGCAACACTAATATTGGAATCGCACCCGAATTAATAATAGCATCGATTATTGTCTGCATATTTGTCTTAAACGTCGCTATTGTCGTGCCAGATTGACGCCAATCGTTTATGCCTAAATCAATCACGACAACATGAGGATCGAGTGTCGCAATAGAGTTTAGAGGGCTGTTTGGGAACGTGGACACAATCCAGTTTGTCGTTGTCCAGTTCCGCACCCCAGCGTTAAAAATCTGGAATGAATTGACTGTTGAGTTGAATGCATTGATTGCAAACGGGCCGTGAGCTGTGCCGGGATTTTGAGAAAACGCAAAAGAATGAGTTTCTAACGATAGCCCTGATACTGTTCGTTTAACGTAGTCGTCAGTAGCGTTTGCCTGCGAATATGTCGTTGCTGTTCCGCCATCGATTGACAGCGATAGCGTTCCGAATCCACTTGCAAGCGGCATCCAAAAATCAATTGTGTCTACGGGTGCAGTTGACGTGAACGTAAACACTGTCCCAGACTGGTGTCTGATAGCAACACCCCCAGCAGTAGGAGTCCGGGACGAATTAGCTAACGTTCCTGTGACTGCAATGTCTGATCGGTAGCCATTCCATAGCGTGTTTGATATTCCGACTCCATTATCACCGCAAACTGTTTCCGCGATGGCATTGTAGCCGAGACTAATAAATCTGTCTCTGACTTGCAAAGGCACGGAAAACGGACGCGAGCCGTTAACGTCAGTAACTTCCGTTGGGTCCGCCCCAACGCCCACGGTTGTTGAATCACCGATAAACAGAATCCTGTAGGATTGCGACAGCGACACGCTACCACCATCGCCACCGTCGCCCGACATGGCACTCGCAATCGTCCCACACAACGAATTAGCAATGCTTCGTCCCAACATTAGCCTGCACGCCTCACGGTAAAGACAATCGCCGTTCCGTTAGTCGCAACGTTGAGGCGATAAAACATTCCACCTGCGACGCGAGTAAACGCCGAGCTTGTTGACGTGGAGTAGGTAATATCGCCGTTCGCATCAGTTGCCGCGTCCCAATTCGAACCATCTTCGCTTGCTTCTAGCGTTGCGGAAATCGTTCCAGTCGCCCGAACGGTGACAACGTGATCTCCATCGCCGCAAGAAACTACGTTGCTGGTTCCGGTTCCGGTGATTGTTTGTGTGCTGACTAATGCCATGATTTATTCCTGGTTCCTAAGCGATTGCTAGTTGTGTTTCTTAACGTCCAAAGCGTGCGAAAACTGCGTTCCGTCTACGTTGATTGATTCAATTCGCTTTTCGAGCGTTTCCAGTTTGACTTTCAGCACCTCACAAGATGCATACAAAACAGTTCTGTCTTGCTCGCACTTCTCAGCTTTTGTTTCAGTGACTGCAACCTTTTCTTCTAGTCTTGCAATCGCTTTCGAGTTTTCATTTTCTCGCATCTTGAAAAGCGTTGCGACCGCACCGGCTAAAACTGACATGATGCCACCGACCCCTGCTAAAACCCAACCAAGTAATGAAGAACTTTCATCGCTCATTTACTGCGTGACTTTCTCAAACAGTGATTTGTCTAGTAACCCAACCGCTTCGTATCGCTTCCCTCGATAGTAGATCTCAAACCAAGGGACTGACCGTGTTGTGGCGTCGTTCTCAATCACATCGACTTGCCATCCTTGTGCTTGCCATTGGGGGAGGTAGTCACGCTTCCACGTTCGGCATGGTCCGCACCAAGATGCTGAGTGCATCACTACCTTGGATTCGCTGATGACTTCCGCCACGTCATCAACTGGCTTTTGTTCGGTCTGATTCGCCATCTGCGATTCAAGCAACGCAAACTTGCTGCGTAGCTCATCGATGGTTATTCGAATGCTCTCGATAGTCGCTTTGGTCTCGTCGGCAACTTCATTTGCCTTGTTGCGAGTCTCACCGATAGCGTTGCGAATGTTCGCGTACTCTTGCGAGACGAACGAAAAAGCAATGTAAACAGAACCAGCTAAAAGCATTGCATACGGCATCCAGTTTTTCATACTCTGAGCCCCTTCTGCCAATCTTCGAGACTGAACTTACGCGGCTTGGCTTCTGGCATGTCGGAACATGCGACCATTTCCGTCCAGTTGTGTTGCAATGCTTGCTCTACAAACGTTGGGCTCCATTCGCTCCAACCGTTGACGCCGCTGCTCATGCCGTGCGAGTTAAACATATGCACGTAGGGTCTACCCTGCGAATCGATTCGTTCGCTTAGACATATCAATGCGATAGCATGCCCACTGCTTCCGCCGCTAAATCGCTCAACCACTGGAGCTGCGTAGGATTGTTTCCAAGATATGCCGCAATCGATGAATCCCTGGTATGACCCCAGAAACACCCTAGCGGCATCATAGGACTTGATTTGTTTTGCGGACTTGATTCGCTTTGCCGCGGCATTTTCTAAGACTGCCTGCCAATTGCTAGGTCGTTGCTGCGTGTAACGATCTGGATATGGCCAAAGCGTTTCGTCGCAACATCCGACTTGTTGCATCTGCTGGATGCCCGCGGATATTGTCGCCCCGCGGTCTCCCACAATACCTGAACGTCGCTGGCTTTCAACGTACATCATCCATCTAGACAACTGCTGAAACGGCTTACCTGTCGCTATTGAGCCGATCCATTCCAGACCTGTGCTTCCGCTGTGACCGCGGCAACTTCCAAAATTCCTCTGGTTCTCAGTTCTTAGCACAACCTTAGGATCGAGTCGCCCCTCGGTGTATTCTCCGACCATTGCCATAAGTTCAGCATCGGCAACAGGCAACGAGCGAAGAAAGTCGAAGTCCTCTAGGTCGCGTGCCCAGTCGTTTGGTAGTTGGTCTGCCGTGCTCATCGTCCAGCCTCCAATTCCGCCGCAAGTTCTTTCACCTTGCCTTCGCTTATTGCCTTGCCAACTCGGTCAGTCCAGGGAATAAACGTCTCAATGCGTCTTTGCGTCGATGTATCGTTAAACCATTTCAACGCTTCTTGGTCGCTCGGAAATTGTTTGTCGGCAAACTCTTTGAGCGTTTTCAGCTTATCGCTACGATCTGCCTTGTAAGCTGCGTCGAGAATCCTGCTCACGCTAGCTACTGGTTGCGGCTTGTTATCATCTGGGTTGATTGGCTGCACTGGCTGACGTATAAACGCGAAGTACGCGAGCCCTGCAACGATTGCCCATGGTAGCCAGTTCGGTTGCTTCTCACTCATCATCGCCCTCCGAAAAGAAATCGTCGCCAAGTGCAAACGCCTCATCGGAACTTGCGACCGTTGACGGTTCATCGATGTTCCGAGACTTCCACCACTGCCATAGCTGGACCGCCAATTGAATCATCAGAATCAGCGTTTGCACGTCGATTGCGACCACTCGCGGGTGATTGTCGAAGTAGCCCTTCGCCGCTTCGATGTCCCCCTGGCAAGCAATGATTGCCTCGCGTGCAATCTCGCGTGCTAGTCGCTTGTGGCGTCTGCGTAGCATTACTTCGCGACCTGTTCAGATGACCGCAACGACTCGCCAACAATCCACGCACCAAGCACTAAGACAGCTTGCGTGATTTGCTCATCGGTAAACGACTGCAAAATGGGAATCTGATCGCGACCGACAGCGACAACTAGCCCTGCGATAGCGACCCAAAAACGACGCGACTTAACAAGCGTTTGTAACTTCGACACGGTGGCCTCCGGTGTCAGATGGTTTCGAAACCTATCTTGACAACCATAGCAGCAACACTCATTGCAGACTTGCGCAATTACTCGCCTTGTCCGCTTTTGTCCGCTTCTGTCTGCTTATAAATGATCTGCCGCAAATCATCGTATCGCCAATGGCACTTGTGGTTGATTCGCACCGCTGGCTCTGGCATGTAACCCGCGTGCTTCCATCTGCGAATCGTCCTGTCCGAAACGCCTAGCAGAATTGCCGCCTGCTTAGCGTCCACCAATTGCCCGTTGTCTGTCATTGCCTCATGCCCTCAATCGTTTTCGGCTCATCGCCACGCCCCGCCAAACCTCCGTTTTTGGCTCTAGAAATCGTCACTGCCTGCAACCAGCTGTCCTTTAACGGCTTGCTTTCAATATGCTAGACCTTAATTGATCGACTTGCATTTCTAGGTTTGCTACCCGTGTTGCAAGCGACCAGCACCCGCACTTGCATTCATCTCTAAAACCAAAAAAGACATCCCAGTCTTTAGAACCTTGCTTTATCCCAAGTAAATCGGCACACTTGAGCCAATCGAATGTTTTTGGTACGCCTCTTACGCCCAGTTCCATCGCAGATAAACTCGCAGGGCTAACGCCAATCTCTCTTGCAAACTGACGCAATCCGTACCCAATTAGCTTCCTGTAACTTCGCAGGAAAGCACCAAAAGAAACAACCTCTTTTGAGTCTTTCATTTTGAATTCCTTTCCGGCATTTCCAGCTTTATTGATGGGCTTGCAAGAGAGCAAATAGCGTTAATGACGCACTCCTCCGCTCTTGCGCACACTGTCAAACCGTTTTGGTAATCGGCTAACGGCCACTCCCTCTGCCTCTGATAAATTAACTCCAGCGACCTGTTCAACTGCTCAAGCATTTTGCAATGCTCCGAACTAAACTCAGGACGCAAAAACTCAACCTGCTTCAATTCACCCATTTCCAGCACCTCTATAAACCTCTATTTTGCCACCGCCAACGCATCCGAAACACCGGACGCCTAAAATCCCGTAGTTGCATCGCTGCGCAATTCTTAAGCGATGCTAGACGCCTTGCCGCCCTAGTATCGCTCAATCGCTATCTCAGTACGTGGTTGCGTCCCTGGTTCGCAGTAGTACTTCGCGACCACTGACCGAAACACCCTTGCATCGTCTGGGTACACAATCCCGCACATGGCATCGAGAACTGCCTTTTCCAGGTTGTCGTTGTCTGGCTTGGTGATCTTAAACAGGCTAGCCCCTTTAAGCGACTTAGGCTTCGCGAAGTAGAATTCCATTCTGACTTCCACCGGTCCGTCAATCGGCTCCCTGCATTGCTGCTTGGCTAACAACGCGATAGCCTGCTTGTACGATTGCACGGGATGATCTGCTGGCGTGTAGTTCACCACGTAGGGTTGCTTATTCGCCTTGTACGCGATTCGGTGCCGCTGGCGTGGCTGGGCGATTGGCTCGCCGGGAATGGTGATTTGGATCATGCTGCGTTTGCCTCCCTGTCTAAAAGTCACCGTTGAAATCTTGCGGTCCATCTTTTGGCAAATACATCTGCCGTGCTGGATCGAAGTGCACTTGAAACCCCCGTTTGACAATTGACCTATTCCTGTTTTTTCCAATAAAAAACTGGTAAAGGTTTCTGTCTTTTGTTTCGTCGATCTTGTGAGGCCACACTCCAAACATCACAACATCTGCGTCCTGTTCAAGTTGCCCTGATTCTTTCAAGTCTCTTGAGACTGGTATAAAGTCCTGTCGCTTTTCAATCTCTCGCGACAACTGAGCAAGTGTAATGATTATCAGCCCCGTTTCGCTCGCAAGTTTGCGTAGCCGAATACTTACGTCGGACACTCGCTCGTATGTGCTTTTGCCAACGCCTTCCACAATCTGCGCGTAGTCAACAAACACAGCTTTAATACCTTCCTTGGCTTGCATGCCAACGACTAATTCGCAAAGCTCTAGTATGTTTTTTACGCCCTCAAGAATGTACCCCTCTTTGCGGTTTTTGAAGTGCTCAGAAACCTGCGTTGATAACTGCGGTTTCGAATACTCCCAGTTAGGCTTTGGGATGTCTGAAACGAATTGCAATGTTCTCTTTCCTAGTGCCAACGCTGACATCTCCTGCGAGACGATAGCGACTGGGAATTCTGATGTCATGTGATGCACCATCTGCATGGCAATCGCAGACTTACCGTGACTGGGACGTGCCCCGATGATAATCAACTCTCCCTTGTCAACACCTCCCTCTAACGCTTGGTCTAGCTCTGGGATGCCAAGACTTATCAAATCATGCGAAGCAACGCCAAGGTTCTCTACCACCTCTTTCGTTGCGTCCTCAATCGTCTTGACTCGCACAGTCGATACGTTCACCTTTGGCTTTTCGGCAACAACTGGAACGCTGACAGGTGGCAGACGAAAAGATGCCCATTGCTTTTCTGGAACATCGATTAACCAGCCACGTTCGCAATTGAACTTCATGGCTGAATCAATCTTGTGCTCTATCTCCCTGTCGCTCCACGGTGGCTGGCATCGCTGATTGAATTCGCAGAACAACGACAACGCATCTTGCCTGTCGAGTGCAAAGCCATTCACAAGAATGTGAGCAACCTTAATCGCTGCGTTGTGCCCACCGCTACCGCTGACCGACGCTTCGCACTTGCTAATGTAAGCTGATGCGCGATCGACAACCGACGTGCTGTTAGCTTTCCTCTCGTACTGCTTCCATGATGGCTCAGGCTTTTTCATTTCAAACTTAGTCGCTAGCCACTCCAGCTCGGCTGTTATGTCCTCGACTTCTGTTAATGCCTCATCTACCGCCAACCCTGTGACAGCAAAGTACCTGCCTGCCTGATAGACCTCGATGCCAACATGGTTCCCGCCCATCGTCTTTTTGTTCAAGTGCTCCCACTTCTTGGATGTCTTGCCGAACAACTTAACGCCTGTCTGCGATGGACTGATTTCGGCATACGTTCCAATTGTCAGGATGACCTCCAATGCCCACGGCGCAATCGCTCCCGTCTCTTTGTCTCTACATCCGTCCAAGTCGATTCCAATGAAATCGTCCTGAGCGGAAAACACAAAGCCAATCTTCGGACGATCCATAACCTGAGCGTAACTAACCCAGGTTTTTGAATCGGTGCTACTGGCTGGCTTACCAGTTACCATCAAGGGGACTTTTCGACCGTCGATAAGATCCCAGCAAACCCACTGGTTGCAATCGCGTAGCTGTCTTGGAATTGTTCTCATGATGGAATCCTCGTTAGCCAGTCATCGTTAGTCATGTCCACAACTGGTGATCGCTTCATGTCCAACCACTCAGCCTTCAAACCAGTCCACCCGCGAGCCATGCATTCCACCAAAGCATCTTCCAACTTCCAACCCTTTTCCTTTGCTGCCTTGCGATGCTGCTCTACAACCAAATCTGTAACGACAGACCTTTTTGCTTTCCTGTGAGCCAACCAATCCGACCAAACCTTGTCGGCAACATCGCTAGGCTTTGTAGCTTCGGAAATTTCTTTACTATTCTTTCTATTACTCTTCTCTTCTCTTCTCTTCTCTAGTCCCCCTTTTTGTCCCGCAGTTGTCCCGCTCGTATCGGGACAATTTGGGGACATTGCAAAAGCTGGAGTTTTTGACTTTTCCCTTTGTTTTTGCTTCTTTTTGCTGTCTTGCGCTCGCTGTTTCGCAGACTTGGAAAGGTGGTTTTCGTAGTTGGGGATCTGAATTGACCCGCCCTCTCCGACCTCTAACCACCCTACTGTCACCATTGCGTCCACGAATCCGTCCCGCATAGCGACCCGATCTAGTCCCCGTTTTGTCCCGCTGACAACGGGACAATCTAGGGACATATTTTGATCGCACCAACTCCAAAACTTGACCAAATGACCGACAACCTGCATCTCGTCAATATCTAGCAAGTGCGATAGACGCATCACCTCTGGCTTGTCTGGCAAGCACGTTTCTATTTTTATCCAGTCGCCTGCCATTAGAATGCCACCTCTCCAGGATCTTCTCCTGTGAAGCAATCCCTGCTTTGGTAGCTATCTTCGTCGATCATAAAGTGCTTTACTTCATACTCTCCAAGACCTGCCCAAACTGACTCAGCCGATTTGTAGCCGCTCTCTAGAGCCATCACTGACCAAGTTGCCTCAAGACAGCCTTTGTGATCGTGAATTGCAAGCAGGCAACTCAGAGCATCTGGATTGACTTCTTTCATCTTTGCAAGAAACGTTCTCAATCTTACTAGCCTGTGGGGTTCCTCATCCTCTCGATTTGCAGAAATCGAAACACCTTTGTAGTCTCTGTCTTTATCAAAGTAGCTTTCGCTACGATGCAGCAACGCCGCTTGCTGTGAAGGATGCATCTTAGAAAGATGGTCTTTTAACTTCTCTTGAATCTCAGTTGCCTTTTCGTGACAACCTTCGCAAAGCGTGCACATCTGGCCGTTTTGATATTCCCACGGTTCAGTGTTTTTAATGTACCAATTGTGGTGCACCTGAAGATTCTTGTGGCTACAACCGCATGCAATACATGCCCAACCATCTCGCTCAAAAATCTCTAGGCGTCTCTTTTGCCACCTTGGATCTTTGAGTTTATCCGCGTAGCTACGCTCATAGCTCATAGCCATATCCTCATGATATAAGATTCCTGTGAATTACCTGAATGCCAATCCAGGCGGGTTCTCGCGGGTTGGCATACCGGATCACAGACCAGGCGGACGCGCCGAAGCGAATCCCCCGCGATTACCCATGTGGACTTATTAGAACTGTGATTTTTAGAAGGATGCCAATCCCTACTACACAGAATTTTACCTCTCGCCCCATCCGTGTCAAGCATCTTCACACCTCTCCTATCTCATCCATCGTTCCGTTACTCAACACAATCGTCTGATATTCCTCGCCTGATTCGATTGCCACCGCGTAGGCCACCTTCCGCAGCAGCTTCCTCATCCTCGCGTTTTCCTTCGCCAGCTCGTCTTTCTTCCGCTGGTTCTTCGCCGCCCTGGAGCGTGCGACTTGCAGCTGTTGCCAGAGGCACTTCACCCGCTCGTCGGTTGACTCGGACGCGAATTGCTGGAGGGTTGTTAGGTTCATGGTTTCTATATTTCCCGTTTCCAATTCTTCCATCGCTCATCGTGTTCATTCTTCGCCATCTCGTGGACGCTTCGCGGCACGTTCGCGTAGCCGTGAATCCGCCGCAGTTCCTGGTACGCTTCGAATCGAGCCCGATTAAATGGAACGCCTGCGTCGGTTTGCATAATGGCGACCCTTTCCAGATAGCGTTCCAGTAAATCCATCGCGTTCCTCGTGTATTAAAAAACGCCGGTCTTTCCCGGCTGTCAGACCTCACCCCGCGAAAGTGGAGAAAAACGGTTGAGACCTGCACTGGATTTTTCCTACCGCGGCTCTCGGTGCCTGCCGCGTGTTTCAATCAAACAACGTTCAATGCTTGACGCTTCGCTTTCGCATCCATCCATAGTGCGTTGACTTGTTCCATGCACTCGTCAATCGTGCCTTCCATCATTGGAACGTCATGCTCTGCCAAGTAGTCATGAATATCCTCGTATGCACACCAAGACTCATTCCAGTTGCAGCCATCACGAATTTCCTGAGCAACGATGCTAATCTGCTTTCTCTTACATCCGTCGCAAACATAGAACGCATAGAAACAGCCATCGAACTTGCCAGCCGCGTACTCGCATTTCGTACCGACATCAATCGGTTTCATGCAACAGTGGCATGTGTGGACTTTGCGAGTCTTAACCGTCTTTACGTTGTAAAACTCTGGGTAATCGTCGTAATAAAAGCACATCAGAACAGTTCTCCTTGCTTAAGTTCTTCCACCTTAGCCACGCTCAGCATGCCATCTTCCAGCGTCAACAGTCCCTTGCTCACCAACGCCTCCAGCTCGCGTTGCCAATGTGTAGCTGTTGCTGTCGGCCAACCTGCACCCGCTTTGCCGAGTCGCTCCAATTCGCTAGCGGCCACGCTTAGCGGATAGGGACCACGGGCAGAGCGGATGAA
>JACCDR011812086.1_pt1 | contig 13520 bp, 5 predicted proteins | sample 7446431 | NCBI WGS metagenome assembly JACCDR01 (sample SAMN15323443, study PRJNA562643) | freshwater metagenome | isolation source: river surface water | place: USA:Blue River Watershed | collected 2017-08-17
CTGGGCTATTCTTTTTGAAGGACGCTTGGCCTGAGGATTTTTTCACCTGCCGCTGTTTTTCAATCAGCGCCGCTTTGGCCGGATTAAGTCCGGTATGGCGCGTTAACGCCGTTTGACCGGGTTTGCCAGGCAGCTTCATCGCTTTGGTGGCTTGCCGCTCTTCCCAGCCTTCGTCGGGTACTAAGCACTGTTTGCCTTTGCCAATCAGTTTCGCCAGGCCCATTTGTTTGAGAGCCTCTCGGATCATCGGCCAACCAGCTGGATCATGGTAGCGTAGTAACGCTTTGTGTAACCGACGTTGCCGCTCCCCTTTGGCCACCGGCACTTTTTCGGTGTTGCCTTTGATATTTTTCAGCGAATTTAATTCGGTATGATAAATCGTGGTGGCACTGGCCATCGGGCTTGGATAGAAGTTTTGCACCTGATCCAATCGGAAATCACGCGCTTTTAACCACAGCGCTAGATTCACCATATCCATATCGGTTGTGCCAGGGTGTGCCGAGATAAAATACGGGATCAAGTACTGCTCTTTACCCGCTTCACGGCTAAAACGGTCGAACATTTCTTTGAATTTGTCATAAGCCCCCATGCCAGGCTTCATCATCTTCGATAATGGGCCTTCTTCGGTGTGCTCAGGCGCAATCTTCAAATAACCGCCGACGTGATGCTGCACCAACTCACGCACATAGTTCGGATCTTCCACCGCCAAATCGTAGCGCACACCCGAGGCGACCAGCACTTTCTTCACGCCCTTGATCTTGCGCGCCTCACGGTAAAGCTCGACGGTCGGGCTTTGATCGGTATCCATATGCTCACAAATGGTTGGATACACACAGGATAACCGACGACAGGTTTTTTCCGCTTTTTCGCTTTTGCAGCGCAATTTATACATGTTGGCGGTCGGGCCGCCTAAATCGGAAATCACACCGGTGAAACCAGGGACTTTATCGCGAATTTCTTCAATTTCGCGCATGATAGATTCTTTGGAGCGGCTCTGAATGATGCGCCCTTCATGCTCGGTGATCGAACAAAACGAGCACCCGCCAAAACAGCCTCGCATAATATTGACCGAGGTTTTAATCATCTCGTAGGCAGGGATTTTCGCTTTGCCGTATACCGGATGCGGGATCCGCTGATATGGTAAGCCAAAGACGCCATCCATCTCTTCTGTTGTAAGCGGAAAAGCCGGTGGGTTGACCCAAATATAACGATCGCCATGGCGCTGAAAAATAGCCCGCGCACAGCCCGGGTTGGTTTCTTGATGCAATATCCGCGATGCATGCGCATACAGCGGTTTATTCACGCTAACTTGCTCAAAGGCTGGCAATTTTACGTAGGTTTGCTCCCACGGTTTTGGTTTGGCCGGTTGCACCATGATGGGCTTGGCTTCAACCTCAGCAGGTTTCGATAAATCAATGCCTTGTTTGGCAAACTCGGAAAAACTGCCACAGCCGACATCATCAGCGCCGTACGGGTTTGGAATAGGGTCGATTTTACCAACCTTATCAATCGCCGACGAATCCACCCCTCGCCAGCCGGGTAACGGCTCTTTACGAATAACCGCGGTGCCACGGATATCGTGCATTTGACTGATGTCATCCCCTCGGGCAATCCGATGTGCAGCTTCAACTAACGGGCGCTCCGCATTGCCATAAATGAGCAATTCAGCTTTGGCATCAAAGATAATTGAACGACGGACTTTTTCTTGCCAATAGTCATAGTGAGCAATTCGCCGCAAACTGGCTTCAATGCCACCGATGATGATGGGGACGTCTTTGTAAGCTTCTTTACAGCGCTGCGAATATACAATGACCGCACGATCAGGCCGTTTACCACCGACATTATCAGGGGTGTAAGCATCGTCATGGCGCAGTTTTTTATCAGCGGTATAGCGGTTGATCATCGAATCCATATTACCGGCAGAGACGCCAAAAAATAGATTCGGTTTGCCAAGGCGCATGAAGTCGTCTTTGCTGTTCCAATCCGGCTGGGCAATGATGCCGACGCGAAAGCCTTGGCTTTCTAACATCCGTCCGACTACCGCCATACCAAAGCTAGGATGATCAACATAGGCATCACCCACGACCAAAATAACATCGCAGCTATCCCAGCCCAGCTGTTTCATCTCGGCACGACTCATCGGTAAAAACGGTGCTGGTTTTTCCCCTTGTCGATATAGCGGATACGAAAACAAACCGCGTTCCGCGGCCATGCGCCCGACGACTGAGCGCTGTTGACGACGCTGTTCAGGCGCTGTGGCAGATGGCACATTGGTGATCGCAATAGCCGCCGCAGTGGGGTCAAAGTGGTGGACAGCAGTGTCAGGGCGTGAATTTACAGCAGTCATACATCAAGCTCATGGCAGAAAATAGCTGAGCATTATACTCAAGTATTCAGCGCTTCGGTAGCAATGTCACCGACACTGCACAAAAAAACAACAGTGTCGGTGCACATCATGCTTGATGAGGTGGACTAGGTTATGCAAATCGTTCAGACGCTCTGAGCCTTGCTCTGGCGTATCGGCCAGGCAACAGCTCCCGCATTACACCAGTAAGGTGCTGATACCTAAACCAATAAATAACGCACAAGCGGCATAACGCGCATAGGCCAGTGGCATTCGCTGCATGATCCATTGCCCGGCATAGACCACAGGGACATTCGCCAACAACATACCGACCGTGGTACCCACAATAACCCACAGCGTTTCCTCATAGGTCGCCGCTAAAATCACCGTCGCGATCTGGGTTTTATCGCCAATTTCGGCCACAAAAAACAACAGTAAACTGGCAACAAAAGCACCATATCCCAACCACGTGGACTCAGCGCTGTCGTCTTTGTCTGGGATCAATAACCAAAGCCCCACCGCGATAAAAGAGCCGCCGAGTAAATAAGGCCCCATGCCCGGTGGAATAAGATCGGATAACCAAGCGCCAAGCCATGCCGATAATGCATGGTTGAGCAGTGTGGCGCACAAAATACCTGCGACTATCGCCAGATGTTGGCGAAAACGGGCGGCAAGAAATAACGATAACAGTTGGGTTTTATCACCAATTTCAGCAATGGCAACTGCGCTGACCGACGCGATAAAAGCATCTGAGAATAAAGCATCCATAAGGAAATTCCAGGTGGGAAATATAAACCAAAGACAATAACAGAAGTCCCACCAAAGGCCTCTATTATTGTCTCAGGTCTCATCAGGCAACCTTGCCTCATCCATGCTATACGCGAACTCGCATATGACGCATACATGAGCGAATTGTATGACAAACAACACTGGCGTCTTGTTTTGTCGTACGGTTGCTGTTACTGCCATGTGCATGCGGCACAAGTTTGTTGACAGTAACCCAGAGGGCGATTACTCCCCTAAGAACAGGTGGCATTCTAGTCGCCCGCAACGACTACGGCAAGCATTTCTTCCAAATCGAACTATAGAGCCCGATGATGGATCACGATGATAGCTCACGGAAATGGCCGCGTTATACCAAGTACGATGCTTGATGTTATTTTGGCAACCACGCGGCATATTGGTGGACGCTACTTTGCCGTTTTACTGCGCCACAACCAGTGCTGGACCCGCTGTTTTTCTCGCTGCCGAAACGCCCGCCACTGCTGCGCCCAGGCCAACAATCCGCGATACGTCAGCGGCACCCACAACAAACTAGTCAGCGTGGAAAACACTAAGCCACCAATGATGGCGATCGCCATCGGACCATAATCAATTTCGCCACCGCTATCGCCCGCAAAACACAGCGGCAATAAACCAAGGACAGTGGTGGCCACCGTCATTAATATCGGGCGTAGCCGCACCACGCAGGCTTCCAGCAATCGAGCATCCATACTCAGCTCTGGCTTTTCTTGCTGCAACTGATTGATGCGATCCACCAATACAATGCCGTTGTTGACCACAATGCCCATGAGCACCAGCATGCCAATCATGCCCATCACACCCATGCCGGTGTTGGTGATTAAAAATGCCCAAAACACCCCGACCATGGAAAACAGCAAAGATCCAATCACCGCCGTCGGCAATACCAAGGATTCAAACAAGGCCGCCATCACCAGATAAATCATCGCCACCGCCATCAGCATGTTCACCATCATGACTTCTCGAGATTGGTCTTGATAGTCAAAACTGCCTTCAAACGACCAGCGGTAACCCGGCGGTAGCTGTAACTGCGATAATACCCGCTCAATTTGCTGCCGAACCTCGCCAATATCGGCTTTTTCAGCGGTATTCATCCCAATTTCCACCGCGGTTTGTCGGTTGTAGCGACGAATTTCACCCAGCCGTGGCTCCGTACTAATGCGGGCAACTTGCGATAACACCACATCATTGCCTTGATAGGTCCCAACGACCAACTGCTGTAACGCCGCCGGAGAATGACTGAGGGATTCGTCAAATAATACGCGCAGCTGTACTTCGCCTTGTTCCGCCGAGCGGAAGGTACGTAAATTAGTACCGCGAAGCGCCAATGACACAGCATTCGCCACCCCCTGCGCATTTAAATTAAATTGTTGCAACGCCACCGCATCCAGCTTGATCTGCTGTTCGAACTGCCCTTGCTGCGCTTCGGTTCGCACATCACGCAGGTTGGGAATTTTTTGTAAAATCGGCACAATTTCATTGGAAAGCTGCATCAAGGTCGAGGTTGAAGGCCCCAGCAAATTCAGTTTTAGACCACCGCCACGGTCGTTCCAGCCAAAGTCGGGTTTACTTCGTACCAATGCCGGAAACCCTTGCCGTAACTGCTCTTTGATCTCAGCCATCGGCATCGGTAATTCCTTTTGAAACATAATAGTCGACATCGCATAACCAGGGGTGTAGTAGCTATAGACCGACTCAATCCCAAAGCGTTGTTGCTGTGCATAAAGATAAGCTTCCATCGCTTTGACTTCGGTTTCTACTTCACGCAGGCTGTAGTTGGAATCAAGGTTATAGTTTAAAAACAATCGACTTTGACTATTGCCATCTTCACCACCTGCCGGCATAAAATTTAATGGAATCATGGCACTGGCGATCAACAGCAGCGCAATCACGGTGGACGCTTTACCATGCGCCAACATCCATTGCAGGATGTTTTGATAGTGACGTTCTAACAATCCTTGGTCGCTATCCTCTGCCACATGCCCCAGCTGCTTTATTTTGGTGCTCAAAAGCGGTACTAACGTTACGGCCAACAGTAACGACACCACCAGCGCAATAGTAATAGCGATAGCTACATGTTCTAAAAACACCGTGACATCAATTTTGGCACCAATAATATTGGGTAAAAAAACAATGACCGTGGTGGCAGTACCGGCAATAATGGCCATGCCAACCCGATAAACACCGCGCTGGGTCGCGGCGATGATGTCAGTATCTTGGTTACGTTCACGAAAAATACTCTCCGTGACCACCACCGCATTATCAACCAACATCCCGATGGCCAGCATCAGCCCCATCATACTCAGTATGTTCAAGCTGTAGCCGAGCGCATACATGGCACCCAAGGTAATAGCGATCGCCAGCGGCACCGATAGCACCACTAATAAGGTAATTTTGACGTTGCGCAAAAATAAATACAGCACGGCGAACGATAAAAATGCCCCAGTGAGACCTGAGCTTAATAAACCACTTAATGATTTCGTTACCGCTTCGGCACTGTCATCCATCACGTACAGAGAAATGCCTTGAAACTGAGGATCTTGCCGAACATTTTCAATCACTTGCAATGCTTGTCGTGAAACCTCGACTAAATTTGCCTTGGATTCTTTGTAGATATTCATGCCCACCGCGTGGCGCTGATGTAAATGGCGCCCTTCTTGCGCTTTGGGCAGCTCCAGCTGAATTTGTGCCACGTCGCCTAACGTTAAGCCACGCCCAATCGGCACCGCTTTGATTTGATCTAAGGTTTCAAATTCACCCAGTGGCTTGACCAGCATGGTCTCTGTGGTCGTTCGGATCTCTCCTGCCGACAGGGCAAAGTTTTGCGCTTGCAATTGGCGTAGCAATACCACAGGGTCCAGCTTTAAACTTTGCAATTTTGCCGCTTGCAGCCGAATCATCACTTGCCGTTTATCAACACCATATAACTCAACTTTAGAGACGCCCGGCACCCGCTCTAATGGTCGTTTAATGCTACGCTCCAGCAGATCGTAAGCCATTGCCAAATCACGCTCACTGGAAATCCGTAGCTGGAAAATCGGCATGTCGGCGGTATTAAATTGAAATACCAGTACGCGCTCCACATCTTGCGGTAGCAGATGGCGGATATTATCCACCCGCTCCCGCACTTCGATGGACTTGGCCCCCATGTTATCGGTCCACTCAAACTCGAGGCCGACACCTCCGGAATTTTCCCGTGAAAAAGATCGAATGGTTTTTAAACCGGTCACCGTTGACAAGCCCTCTTCCAACGGCCGAGTAATAAGTCGCTCTACCTCCGCTGGCGTGGCATTTTCGTAGGGCACCTCAACATAAATTTGTGGTGCATCGATGCCCGGCAACAATTCCAACGGCAGCCAGCGGCTGGTAATGAGACCAAATAGCAACAGGGATAAACACAGCATGCACAAGGTGACCGGGCGACGGAGCGCCCAATCAGTAATGGCCAACCGTGGCTCCTGTGGCTGGGATGAACCGCTATCATGCAAAGACATTAATTCACCTCCTGTGGCACATGTTGCCCTGATGCCTGCTCTGGTACGGTATTGGAATCTTGTCGTGCGCTACGACCGGCAGTGAGTAAAAACAACACGGGAATAAACACTAAGGTTAATAAGGTTGAAATACTTAAACCAGCGATCACAGTAATCGCCATGGGCGCCCGCATCTCGGCGCCATCCCCGGCAAAAACCATGGGTAGTAAACCCAACACTGTGGTTAAGGTCGTCATTAACACCGGACGTAAACGTGTACGTCCAGCATTGGCAATCGCCGCCTGCAGCGCCTCACCTTCACCGCGCAGTTGATTAATACGATCAATCAGTACGATCGCGTTGTTGACCACGATACCGGCCAGCATAATCAGTCCAATAAATACCACCACCGAGACGCGCGTATCCGTCAGATAAAGCCCCAGCACGGCACCTGCGCCGGCCAGCGGTACCGTTAATAAAATCAGCAGCGGCTGGAACAAGTCTTCAAATTGCGACGCCATCACCAAGTACACTAAAAAGACCGCCAGACCCAACGCAAAAAACAACGACTGGAATGAGCGCTCCATCTCGGCACTTTGCCCTAAAATTCGGCTATTCACGCCGTATGGTAGCGCGATAGCAGCCAATTGTTGCGACACCAAACGCGTGGCCTGCTCAATATCGCCGCGTGCAATATTGGCTGTCACCAGCACCACTCGCTGTTGACCGACACGGGTAATTTCGCTTGGCCCTACATCACGTTGAATGGTTGCCACCGCCGACAAGGGTAAAGGTGTACCACTGCCAGGGTTGATAATCAGCTGCGCCAATTCTGTCTCGCTGGTGCGAAACTCCTCCGCCAACCGCACCCGAATATCCACTTTACGATCGGCAATGCTGTATTGACCCGCGACTTCGCCGCCAATGTAATTCGCTACTCGTTTGGCCACATCCGCCGCATTGAGCCCCAGCGCAGACAACCGATCATGTTGAAATTGCAAACTCAGCTCTGGCTGACCAGCGCGTAAACTGGTTTTAACATCACGCAAATTATCAAGGTTGGCCAGTTGTTGCGATAATGCATCCGCCGCCAGTTTTAGTGCGGCGAGATCATAGCCAGATAATTCAATCTCCAACGGGGTATGAAAACTAAACAGTGCCGGTGTTTCAATGCTGCCCGTCACCTCTGGCAAGGTCGCCAATTGTTGACGTAGGGCATCTTTCACCGCCATTTGTGCCGCGTCATCCAGCGGTTTTTGCATCACCACATACAAACGTCCCCAATGGCTACCGCCGATGGCTGGATCGGATGACATCTGCTGCCCTGTGCCCGCTTGGGCATAAGTACGAGCGACGGCACTGTGCTGAGCTGCCGTCGCCGCCAGCGTTTTCAGCACCACATCCGTGCGTTCAATGGCCGAACCGACCGGTAAACGCACATCGACATAAAATTCGCCTTGATTCATAGCCGGCAGTAAATCAAAACCAAGTTTGGGAACTAGACTAAAGCAGCCGCCAGTCAGAACGAGCGTAAACGCCAAGGTTCGTAGTGGCGCACGTAACGCGCCGGCCAACACGCGCTGATAACCGCTATCTAGGCGTTGCAGTAACCATTGGCTCACCCACAATAACGGTTTGAACAACAGGGTAGCCGCACGCGCCAGCAGCGCCATGATGAGATACCAAAGCCGCAGCAGTAGTTGCATTGCGCCACGTAACACCCATGTCAATGCGCGCCACACATAACCGATCTTACGCCAGCCCACCAGCGCCACCGGGGCCACAGCCTCTACGATAGGAGCGGAACCTTGACTGCCCCCCCATTCGCGTGCCGCCATGCTCGGGATTAATGTTAAAGAAATCAGTAAGGATGCCAATAAGGCATAGGTCACGGTCAGCGCTTGGTCTTTAAATAACTGACCGGCAATACCATCAACAAACACCAATGGAAAAAACACCGCAACTGTGGTCAGTGTCGATGCAGTCACCGCCATCGACACTTCGCTGGCACCTTTTTTTGCCGCCTCCAGCGGTGCCATGCCTTGTTCACGATAACGGGCAATGTTCTCTAGCACCACAATAGCGTTATCGACCAGCATACCAATCGCCAGCGCAATCCCCCCCAAACTCATCAGATTTAAACTGATCTGCTGGTTGTACATTAAATTAAAGGTTGCCACGACCGATAACGGGATCGAAATCGATATCACCAAGGTGGCCCATGCATTACGTAAAAACAGGTAAATCACCAGCATGGCTAATAAGCCACCTTGCCACGCGGATGATTTGACTTCAGCAATAGCATCAGCAATGAAGGTGGATTGATCGTAAACCAGCTCCAATTGATAACCGGCGGGCAAGTTTTCTTGCAGTTTACTTAGCTGTGCCACAATCGCCTGCGCGACTTGGACGGTATTGGCATCACCTTCACGGTACAGCGCAATCTCGATACCACTTCGGCCATTGACATAGGCAATACTTTGACGATCAACAAAGCCATCTTGCACCGTCGCTACATCGGCTAAGCGCACAATACTGCCGTTGACCGTAGCCAGGTAAAGATCTCGAATTTCATCCAGATTGTTAAATTGATTCAAGGTACGGACCAAATAATCATGGCTTTGTGTTTCTAAGCGGCCACCGGCTTGGTTCAGGTTTTGCTCTTTTAAGCGCTGATTTATGAGGCTAATATCTAACTTTAACTGGCTGAGTTTTTCCGCGTTGACCAAAATCTGAATTTCTTGCGTTAAACCACCATCCGGTCGTACCGCGGCCACCCCATCAATCGCCTCTAACTTGCGACGTAGTTCATCATCGGCATAGGTTCGTAGTGCCACCAATTGCGCTTGGGTAAGCTCGGCTTGTGCGGTGGCACTGTTCGTATGTTGTGCAGCTTTATCGGTATCTTTTTTGTTGGCGGCGACAACCGTATTGGTTTCTGCTTGGCGGCTAAGACCAAGTCGCACTATGGGATCTAAATTTGGGTTAAACCGGAGTAACAGGGGTTTTTTGACGTCTAACGGTAAAAATAACACATCGAGTTTTTCCCGCACTTCTAGCGCCGACATATCCATGTCGGTTCCCCAATCAAACTCGAGGATCACATCAGAGCGACCTGCGCGCGAAATTGACTGAATTTTACGAATGCCTTTAACAATACCTACCGCCTCTTCGATCGGTTTGGACACCAACTGCTCGACTTCCGCCGGTGCCGCCCCCATGTATTCCGTGCGGACAGTTAAGGTGGGGTATGACAGATCGGGCAATAAATTGACCGCCAAACGCGATACCGACACCAAGCCAAATAAAATCACTGCTAACACAAACATCCATACCGTCACCGGCCGGCGGACCGCAATATCTACCAGTTTCATCGCATTTATCCTGTAGTTTTTTATAAGAGACTCGGGCCGTCATGGTAACGGCCCTGCGATCCTTGATGGGTTAAGAGGCAGGAGTGGCGGCTGTGGTGGCGACAACCGCAGTCGACGAGGTCGAAGCCGGCAGATTGGCCACGATCACACTGCTTTGATCTTTGAGGCTGGCATGCCCCGCGGTCACCACTTGGGCACCATCGGCTAAACCGTCCAGCACTTCAAAGTGGGTATCAGATTCAAAGCCAGTTTTGATTAATTTACGGCTGACTTTGCCTTGATCTATCACAAACACCGCTTGGCTGTTGTCCATCGCCAGCACGGCACGTTTGGGAACCAACAACGCATTGTCTTTGGTTTCATAGTGCAATTCGACCTGGGCAAACATACCGGCTTTGAGGACCAAGTCCGCATTATCAATACCAATGGTCACGCGAGCTGTCCCGGTGGTGGCATCCACAATGGGGGAAATCCGCACAATTTCAGCATCAACCGCCGGCATGCCAGCAATCGTCAATCGGGCTTTTTGCCCAACTTTGGCGCGTGGTAATTGTTTTTCCGGCAAGTTTACCACCGCTTCCAAACGCTGCTGTGATACAACATAAAACAATGCTTTTGATGAAAACTCGGTAATCAGTTGACCCACTTTAGCGTAACGCCGTGCTACAACACCGCTAATGGGCGCTTTGATCTCGGTATCCCGCAAGGCGAGCTCTTGCATCGCCACTGACGCACTTAGTGACTCAACTTGCCATTTCAACTTATCGTACACATCGGCACTGACCAGTTTGCGGGCATACATTTTTTCAATTCGCTCAAGTTCGCTTTTGAGCTGGCCTAAATCCGCCTTACCTTTGGCAAGGCTAATTTGTTGCCGCTCGGTATCTAGGCGCGCCAATACTTGACCGGCAACCACATGATCACCCTCTTCCACCAACAAATCTTGCACGATGCCAGTCGCTTTACTGTTCACTTCCGCATCGGCTTTCGATTCCAGCGTGGTGGTGGTGGTATAGGTGGCGGCAATAGGACCACGTTGAATGGACTGCGCCTCGACCGGGATACTTACAGTTGTTTCTTGATCCTTTTTGCCATCCGATTCGGCATCTGATGGACCACATCCTGTTAATACGAGGCTGGCCACCATCAAAGTGATGCACGCTGGGCGAAATGTTTTTGGCGATGTCATGGTATTCCTTCCATTAAGAATAAACGCTTCGGCAACACTTAGCACTGACTGTGCCAATACTTGATTGGTTCATTTTAGTTTTTAAAAACAATAAGTTAAAACACTTAATTATGTTCATTTGCAACAAAATGTATCTTAGCGCTAGTTATTAAACTATTTATTGAGAAATTTGACGATTTTATGGTCATTTTCCTAAAAACCAGCGCATCATGGCTGTACTATCAGGTCGTACCACTTTATACTCTGCCGCCCGTTGCGCGCGCAGCTGCGGTTGTCGTTGCATTGAATCAGCAACCATCGATGGCAACCCTGAGTTCATCATGGTGTCAGATCGCAATGAATCAACCATGCGCGTCCGCATCAACACGGTGTGAGCGCTTTACAACCATGCTCGCAATAATAATCATCGTTCGCCCCATCGCGACGATAGCACAAGATCGAATTACAGGACCCGTCATGAGAACTCCTTATCGTTTGGCTGTGGCCATTACCGCAGCGCTCACCAGCGCCCATAGCGTGGCAGAAGGCTACAAGTTGTACGAGCAATCCATCAGCAGCATGGCCAATGCATATGCAGGCCGCGGGGCACAAATTAGCGATGCCACCTTGGTCTACTCCAACCCTGCCGCATTAACCGAATTGCAAGGCACACAACTCAGTGGCGGTGGCAGCCTGATTTATGCGACCAGTCGTTACCGCGATGCCAAAGCAACCAGCGCACAAGGGGCGCCGGTGCAAGGCCGGACTCATGATGAAAATAGTTTAGTGCAACCGGTGCCATTTTTCTTTTACAGTGACAAAGTACAACCGGATCTCGGCTATGGCTTTGGTGTGTTTGCCCCGTTTGGTTTATCTTCCGATTATGCGGATGATTTTGTCGGTCGCTACTTTGCCGATGAAACCGCAGTGCAAGTGGTCGCGCTGCAGGGCTCCGTGGGTTATCGCCTAAACTCAGTTTGGTCTGTCGGCGCTGCCCTGAACCTGAATCATGCCAGCGGTAAGCTATCCAAATTTAAAGATCATAACGGCCTGTGCGAACTCGGCACCGGTGTCAACGCGCTATACCGTATGGATGTCTATAATCCGGCCTACTGCCAAAGTCACTATGCAGTGGAAGGTGATGATATTGGTGTGGGTTATAGCCTGAGCCTACTTGCCAAACCATTGACTAACACCACCTTAGCATTGGTGTACCACAGCGCCGTACGCTACACCCTCGAAGGTGATTCCACCATCAGCAACACGCCGATTACCGGTGCCAATGTGACAGGGATCCCAGGGTTTATCAGTGTGGCGCCGAACTTACCAGCAATTAATAGCAGAACTGGCAAGCTGGCAAGTAACCCTTGGCTGACCGAAGCCTCTGCGCTGGCGTTAACCACACCGGCCTCGTTGGTGATGAGTGCGGATCAACGCCTCGCACCTGCATGGTCTGTGCAAGCTAGCGTGCAGTGGACGCAGTGGAGCGAGTTTGAAAATATCAGCATTATCAGTACCGCCGCGACCCCCACTATTTCGTTGTCAACGCAGCAAAGTAGCAATTTAGCCAAGACCGGCTATATCGGTTACATCCCTGAGTATTGGCAAAACAGCTGGTCGGCCTCGGTGGGTGTTACCCATGATTACACTCCAGATATGCAGCTCAAATTAGGTTTCGCCTTTGATGAAAACCCAATTGAACAAGCCCACCGCACCGCGCGCGTGCCCACCAATGACCGTACTTGGCTGACATTTGGCGCCACTTATACGCTAAATCAGGCGCTGAGTCTGGACTGGGCTTATGGTTATCTGTGGATGCCAGCAACCCAGATCAATGAACGGGAATATAATGCCAATGACGTGGCGTTGTATAAATCAGGCTTACAAATGCGCGTGAAAAACCATGCGCATGTGGCGGGTGTGCAGCTGAACTATAAATTCTGATCACAGATGAGGTGACCATTCTGGTAATGGGACTGCGTCACCTCATTTTAATCAGTTTTAACTTGTTTTAATCAGTCTTAACATGCGCTGTCAGATCTGAATCATAAAACGCCATCAAATCTGACAGTCGCCTATGTGCCAGGAGTGGACATATCCTGCGGAATGCTTTCACGTATTTGGTCCTGCTGACGGCTTTGTCTCATAATGATTTTTGGTTTATCTGCTGCTTGGTTTTTATATTGTTCTTTATTTCGCGGCTGCACCGCCTAGCAAAGATTTCGCCATTGTGGGCGAGTTACTTATTTTGCTTCGCCAAAATAAGTAACCAACAAAAGGCGACCCCATGCCGCTCGAGATCCCGCTGAAAAATGCTGATGTGAGGCGCCGGCGGAACTCGCGGGCTGCTACCGTCAGCC
>JACCDR011892884.1_pt1 | contig 13513 bp, 11 predicted proteins | sample 7446431 | NCBI WGS metagenome assembly JACCDR01 (sample SAMN15323443, study PRJNA562643) | freshwater metagenome | isolation source: river surface water | place: USA:Blue River Watershed | collected 2017-08-17
CATCGTTTGATTCATCCCGATGAGTCGACCTGGACGAATGCCATCAAGGCCGTGCAATTTGTCTCTCGATTAGAAGCGATGGGAATCAAGGTCGCACAAATTTATAATTGGTGGAGACCTGAACCTTACAACGGCAACGTCGGCGGAGCTGCGGGAAGGCATCCTTTTGGAACTTCGGTCGATGTTCGCTTTCAAACACTGAATGATATGGAGAAAGCACACAAGCAATTATGCAAATGGCGTAAGGCGGGCCAGATCCGAGCCGTCGGATATTATGGAAGCACCGGATTACATATCGGTGTTGGCGATAAGACGGCAAATACTTGGGGTAAAGACTGCCCTTAATATTCTTATTCGCTTTTTTATTTGTTCAACAGGCTTTTGCCCAAGAGCCCACGCTTCCGCTTTGGGAATACGGAGCAGCCCTTGGTTATGTTCGCTATGAGCAGTATCCCGCTTCCGACCAATACAGTGATCTTGTTCTGCCATTTCCGACTTTTCAATACCGTGGTAAAATTGTCCGAGCAGACGATCGCGAAGGGGCTACAGTTTATTTTCTAAAAAGTAAAAATTGGTACGTGGATTTCACAGGATCTGGATATCCCAGTCTCGATTCTTCAAAAAATGATACGAGAGCGGGCATGGACTCAATTCCCTGGATGCTTTTATTGGGGCCTCAGTTTGTTTACAAACTCAGTGAGAACACGGATCTTCGTTTCTCTGTGTTTCAGGCAACGACGACAGATTTTAGAATGACTCGTTTTGCGGGTCATTCACAAAGAATTCAATTGGCTCATTATTTTGAAGGTGAAAAGACAGGGGGAAGCCTTTATCTGTCACTGATCAGTGGATCAAAGGAATTTATGTCGGTCTTCTTTGATGTGCCATCTCGTGACGTGACCAATGGGAGACCTTTTTATGATTCTCGAGAAGGCTTGCTCAGCTATAATCTCGTTTATTTCCAAAGCTGGAAAAGCGGAAGGGCTTCTTTCTATATCGGCGGGAAAATTTCTAAATTTGACATCTCTGCAAACCGGAATAGCCCTTTGCACAAGTCAGACACGAATATCACTTCCATCATCGGCTTGACGTATCGCTTAGGCGAGTCTGAGAAAATGGCCATTCCTGACGAGGAAACTAGAGGGCTCATTAAAAAAGTCCAATTTTGGACTCCGCAGGCTGAGTAAACACTTAGAAAAAATAAATAATATTGGCAGAAGCGAAGCTATTAAAAATACTTCGCTGCTCAAATTCAGGCGAGCGTGTGACAAATCTCCACACGACGCCCCACGGTTTTACCTGAAGACCAAAACCAAATTCGGTATCAAAGGTGAAAGGGTATTTTTTGACGTGATGGCTTGAGCGAAAAGTATTTCCATCCAAGAAAATATTTCTCGCAATGGCATTTCCACGAATCCCGGCAAAGCCATAGTCGCTCGTTTTCTTCCGATTCTCGCTGCTTGCTAAAGAGACGAAGCTATCGCCTTCGCCGGCAGACGGCCGCCCTGGGCCCATATCGTCGGGAATATTTTTTCCAATTCGAGCCAAAACTCCGGTATGGGCGCCAACATGAACATTTCCCAGAGCGCTGCCAAAATAAAATATGCCGTCGGCATTAGCCGAATTAAAAACTTTGCTGCGTCTCTGATAAAGAAACTGCAAAGTCGGTTCGTCCTGCAGACCATGGGTCCAGCCCTGAGCACGGTCGCCTCGGATCAAATCATGAAAATTATTTTGAACTTGCTTGCCGAGAGCACTCGGGCCAACGACCCCGACATCGAGCTCAAAAACATGACTGTTCTCATGATTTTTAAAGCTAAAGGCAAAACCCATATACAACCAAGCGGCGTAAGGCCGGTCATCGATGATCATTTCTTTAATATGAGTTTTATTAGGAGTATAAATTTGCTGACCCAAAGAAATTCCGAAATTGCTTTGAGATTGAGAGAAATTCTCATCGAGATACTCGAATGCTCTCAAGAGATCAGAAGAGACGCGGGGTTCGCGATCCTCGGCATAGATATAAGAAAATTTAAAACCATTTGAATAGGATTGATCTGAACCAGGTCCACCCATATTTCGGGAATCGTTTTCGATGTAGAAAACGAAAGCTTCTCCTTCGTGAGGATTGGGATTTTGTTTCTCAGCTGGGGCTTCTTGAGCTTGCAATAAAAGAGGAAAAAAGAAGGCCATGAGCCACACAGGAACCTGCGATTTTGACATGGGCCCAGTCTAGGGCAGCACGCAGCAAGGCGCAATGACAAAGCAGGTACCTGTTCTTAATCTCGAGAGATGGCAACATCTTCTTCCACCACTCTTGCTATTGATTTTGGCACCAGTAATTCTCTGGTGGGTGCAGTCAAAGATGGGAAGCGGATTGAAGCCTTGGCTCTTGATCCCAAGGCGGAAGACCCCACCTTGATGCGGACCTTGCTTTATTTTCCGGATGCGGATCAATGCTTTTACGGCGTAGAAGCGATTCAAAAATTTGTGGAAATGGAAATGGAAGGTCGTTTGTTTCGATCTTTTAAATCACATCTTCCGGACGCTAATTATTTAGGAACTATGATTGATCGCCGAGTTCTCAGTCTTGAGAATTTGATTGGGACTTTCTTGCTTGAACTCAAGAAAAGATCAGAAGCTCTTTTAGGTGAGAAAGTAAAGCGTGCCGTGATCGGAAGGCCTGCTCGCTATTCCATGGATGACGTCGCTCAAGGGATAGCTCTCCACAGAATGCAAAAAGCAGCCGAATTCGCGGGCTTTGAATATGTTGAATTTGTCCCAGAGCCCACGGCGGCAGCTCTTGAATATCGCAGACAATTGCAAGATGAGAAAATTGTTTTGATCGGAGATTTTGGCGGGGGGACATCGGATTTTACCATCATGAAAATGTCTGCAAAAAGCTTTTCTAAAGAAGATGTTTTGGGGATCGATGGTTGTCCGATGGCAGGAGATGCCCTGGATAGTGTTTTTATGAGTGAAAGGTTGAATCGATCTTTTGGCGCGCAAAGCAGTTACCGTTTGCCGCTTTCAAGCAATACTTTGACGATGCCTCCGGCAGTGATGCGCAGTCTGAATAAGCCCGCACACATTGTTCATCTTAAAGATAAGCAAACTTACCAATTCTTAAAGGAAGTTCAAAAATGTGCCATGGGTAAAGAAGATAAGACGGCTTTAGAGAGGCTTTTTATTTTGATTGAAGATCAGCAGATTTTTCCTTTCTTTGAAGAGATAGAAAGAACCAAAAGAGGTCTTTCTCGCGAAAAAAAATTCAAGTTTTCTTTCGACTATCCAGGAATTGAAACCGAAGATTTTTTTTACCAATCCGAATTTGAAACTTGGAGTGAAAAAATCCAACTTGAGATTTTTCATGGCCTTGATCGCTGCCTTGCTCAAGCAGGATTAAAAGATTCAGATATCCAAGGGGTCTTCCTGACGGGGGGAACAGCTCATGTTCCCATTATCCGTCAACAATTTGAAAAGCGCTTTGGGCCTGAGAAATTAAGTATGAAAGCTTATTTCCACTCGGTGCTGTCAGGTCTTATTGAAGCTGCTCGCCAATCCTAAGGAGCCGTGCTGACAATCGCTTGATAAAAATCGGCCATGCCGTAACCAAAGGAAGCATTGGGAATTTTTGAACCAGGAAAGCCTGGACAACTCTCTCGACTTGTTAATCCTTGAGCTTGTCCACGGACAATTTGGAAGGTTTCATCAATTTGTCCAATCAAGCGAGGTCGCGAAGACCACAAAAGAGCAATGCCACCAGCAATCTGCGGGCTCGCCATCGAAGTTCCACCTTTGTCATCATAACTGTCATTTCCTGAATAGACTGAAGAGCGAATAATTTCACCATAGGCGGTGATATCGGGAGCGAGCTTCCCACTCCACGAAGAAGGGCCTCGACCAGAAAAACTAGCCGCTTCGTTCATATACCTGTTGTAGGCTCCAACACTGAGAACCTCGTCTGTATACTTGGCAGGAGCGGTCGCGACAGTTCCGCATTGAGGACCGTAATTTCCAGCAGCGACGACATTCAAAATTCCAGCGGCTTTGTGAGCCTGTAAAGCTCCTAATAATTCGTTACTACGACAGCCTTCTTTTTCAGAACAAGACCAAGAATTATTCACAATATGGGGAGCTAATTCAGGACGACCATCCCGGGCGGGGTCTCCTCCCATTGGGTAAGGAGCAAGGAAAAATTGAAAACAAGTCAAATAAGCCGCGACAGAGCCGACTCCCTTATTCATATTGCGGCAGCCAATCCATTTAGCATCGGGTGCGGCGCCTATTTGATTTTTCTTTCCGTCATCACCAATCATGCTTCCTAAGGTATGAGTTCCATGTCCTTGGTCATCTTCAGGTTCCGTCATCACTCCGAAAGCGTCCATCCAATTGTACATATGATTCACATTCAAACCGCCGAAACCACGGTACTGTCTCTTGAGTGCCGAGTGGGTCCACAAAAACCCTGTGTCTTGATTACCAATAACAATCCCTTGGCCGCGGTTTTTCAGCTCATTCCAGACCTGTGGAATCTTCAATCTTGTCAAGTGAGCTTCGGGGCCTCGTCCTTGATTATTCAAAGAATAATTGGGAAATGAGAATGACAAGGCTTTTTGCCAATCTATCGTTTTTAAAATCAATTTGGGATTAAGGCTCATGGAAATAACTTCTGGCCATGTCGAAATTTCAGAAAGAAGAGATTCATTGGCATTTTCAATCAGAATCGAATTCTCAATGTAAAAAGCTTGGTATTGAATACCGCGAGACTTTAATTTTTCAATCACGGGTCCCTGAGTTCTGAGAGCTTGAAATCGCAACTGATCATAAACAAAACGAATACGTTCAGTTCTATCTTTGATCAAAGGAGTTCTTTCTAGGCTTGCTGAGTTTTCAAGATGAATGAAGGCCGAGGCTTGGCCTCGGTGACGAACTTGATCGGCAAGAGCAGGATGCATTTTTTCGCCAAAGGCCGGAATTGTAAAAAAAAGAAGCCATAGATATTTCATGTTTCTCCCGCTGGAATCATCATGCTGACCTTAAAACACCCGCAGCTCAAGATGTGATGCATAAAAATTCAGCCTATTTGCTATTTTCAGCAAAAACAGAGACGATTTTTAATATGAAAAAAATATTTTGTTTATGGATGTTAGCGATTTCTATGATTTCTCCTGTGAGCAAAGCCGTGGAACCTGAACTGATTCTGGCGGATCTCAGTCTCTTGAAGCTCGCCCAGGTCCCTGTGCTTTGGAAAGATGAAGAATTAAACTTGGGCTACGCCAAAGTCGATTTTTTTCATCAATCATTGCTTTCATATTGGACTCACTCTCAAGGGCGTTGTGGTGGTTTTCAAAGAATCCTGGAGCCTTTCGATCAGATACAAGCTCAGGCCCAATTTGATTTTTTCCAAGCTCGAAAAGAAAAAGAAGATTTTTATATGAGGGGGCCTTTTAATCCACCCTTTATTTCTCCCAAGCCCGAGATTGCAGAAGCGATTGATCAGCTCAAGAAAGAGGAGTTAACGAAATGGGTTCAGTGGATCACATCTTTCCCAAGCCGCTACCACAAATTAGAAGATCCCAATAAACATGTCAGGCAATTAGCTGATAAACTACAGAAGATTCTCGAGGCTTCGGGGCGCTCAGGCCGAGTAGAAATGATCGATCATACTTCGACGAAACAGAAAACTTTGCGCTTGATTCTCTCAGGCAGCACGCGCCCAGATGAAATTGTGGCTTTGGGTGCGCATTTTGATTCTATCGTCAAATACGGAAATGAATTGGCTCCTGGGGCTGATGATGATGCTTCAGGATCTGCCAATCTTCTCGAAGTCTTAAGAATTCTTCTGACTCAGGCTCCATTAGAAAGAAGTGTGGAATTTTTTTGGTATGCTGGGGAAGAGTCCGGGCTCTTAGGTTCTACAGAGATAGCAAAGGCCTATAAAAAGCAGAATAAAAAAGTCATCTCCGTATTACAGCTGGATATGACTCTTTTTCCGGGTGCGGGTTTGAATCGCTTAGCCTTGATGAGAGATTTCTCGAGCGCTTGGTTGAATCAAACTTTGAAAAGTATCAATCAAGCTTATGTCGGAGTTGAAATCGTCGATTCGGAATGTGGCTATGCTTGTTCTGATCATGCGGCCTGGTACAAAGAGGGTTTTGCATCGGCAATGCCTTTTGAATCGACCTTTGAGACTTATAATAAAGACATTCACACAGCGAATGACGTGATCAGCCCGAAACTAAATTTTGATCATTCTTTACAATTTTCCAAATTGGCTTTGGCTTATGTTCTCGAGCTCGGAAACGGGGAGCTCCAAAATCCGGTCTATTGAGGGCTTCACGCGGAATCGTTTAATCGTGCGAATCTCAGATGCAATCTTTAGTCAATTTGTCGAAGCCTAAAAAGTTCTCGGCAAACCAGCCCTGATTTGACATTACCATGCGCAAAAATTTTGCCCGGTCTTCGGTGGGCTTGCACATGAGCATCATCACCGTTCCTTTTTGAAGAAATTCATCTGAAAAATCAAGGGACAATGCAATTTGATGGGCTCGAAAGGTTTCATGAATGATGAGAGCAACCTGATTCATCAAAGAGAGATCGTTCCAAAGAGGTCGAAATAATTGAATCGTGTACACATCCTGATCTTGTTTGTAATAAGCTGCCGTAAAAATTTCGGAATTTCTCGGCAAAAGGGGAGGCCTAAAGAAAGCAGGAACTGTTAGCGGCTGATCTGTAAAAGACCAATGCCCCTGAGGATTTCGCAAAATCGTCGAAAAGAAATGACCAAACATCAAAGCACTGGATGTATTCCAATTTTGCGTAATTCTAAGAGCCAGTGAAAATGCCGGGTCTGCATCAAAAGTTTGCTGATCATCACGATCATAGCCGATCGAAATAGGACCTGGTTGTGAAATGCGAGAGGGTAGACCTGGGAATCGAGACTCCAGAGCCTCTATTTTTTCAGTAAGGTTATAGAAGTCGACCAGCACAGGTCTTTGAACTCCGTTTACTGTTGTGTAAATAACTCCACCACCGCCACCGTCGGAAGCTCCGCCTGCGGGTCTCCGATGTAAGCCCGGATCCGAAAATGAGCTCATGCCTGTCAAAGAGATAAACATGAACAGTATCCAGAGGGCCTTCATACTGAATCTGGCAATTTTATTCTTCATGAAATAACCATTTTGCAAAGAGAAAGCCAAAATTTTAGGTGAGGACTCAACGAAATCTACCGTGAATTGAAGAGAGCCTAAAGAGATCTCTTAGAGGAAAATTTGGTGGCCTCGGACAGAATCGAACTGTCACATACTTGCGTATACTGGATTTTGAGTCCAGCGCGTCTACCAGTTCCACCACGAGGCCACATCGGTAGTATCTCAAATTGACGGCCATTAAACAGATCTGCCCCCCAAAGATCAAGAAAGATTTTCATGAAGTGTACTAAGACTTGTCACTTATTTAGACAAAAAGCGCGCCATGAAAGCCTTACAAAAAATCTAAAAATAGTCTAAAAACAACTACTTACAGACCATTTCTCAAGTATCAATTCAGTGGCACCGGCATTGCTCATGCCTACTCTTGAACCAAAAGGTTTCAAAGTAATAACCATTATGAGGAGTGGGTATGAAAAACGTATTAAGAGTATTGGTGCTGACAGCTTTTATTCCAGTTGCTGTCTTGGCCCAATCAACAAATAGTCTTGATGAAGAGGTCAGTGCTGAGATTGATAAAATGTATCAACAACAGCAACAAACGGCCGGTTCATCAACAACTGGAAATGGAAATCAAACGCAAGTAACGACACAGGTGACTGTGCCGCTCACTTTGCAAAACCAACCGCAAGCGGTCAACCAAGCTCAAGCAGCTCAGGTTCAGCCGACGACTGTGATCGAGGCTTCGCCTTTGACAGAGTCTAAAGCGGATCGCATGCGTAAATCTCGCCAAGATGCAGAGCTTGCTACGGAGCAAACGATTGTTGAGAAGCTTGAGCAATCTCGTCTTGAAGATGAGAAGCGCCGTGCAGAGGCTCTTTTCGGTGATAAATTCAATACGATGATGCAGCAACAGCAAAAACAAGATGCTCAAGTTGTCGTGCAACAAGGTGATAATGCAACGGCGGTTGTCGCTGTTGAACAAAAAGCGGAAGCTGTTCAAACGCCTGTTGTTGTCGCTGCTCCTGTGAAGGAAGAAGTGATCGTTGAAGTTAAAAAAGAAGAAAAACAAGAGCTTGATAAAGAAGCGATTCGTGGCGAAGTTTCTGCAGCATTGGCAGAAATGAATCATAAAGAAGAGAAAAAATCTTCGACTTATATCTCTGCTATTATTGGAGCTGGTGATTATCCTGATGCGAAGAATGTTCGCGGTCAATACGCTCTCGGAGTAGAAGTCGGTCGTAAATTTGACGATCGTCTCATCGCTGCGGGATCTTTCATGTACTCGAACTATCAAGTTGAGCAACGTGATGGTGGATGTGCCTATGATGCTTTTGGTTATTCTTGCTACCCAAGAATTACAGACATGAATCAATACAGCACTTCGGCTTTGGTGAAATATCAGTTGTTAGGTGGCATGCTTCGTCCTGAGATCGGTGCTTTGGTTTCTTATACCTATAGAACATTCACCGACAGTCAGTTTGCTCTTTCAAGTGATACTGTGTCTTCACAAGCCTTCGATATGGGATTGCAGACAGGATTAGCTCTTGAGCTTTCTGAAAGCTTTGGTTTGGGCTTTGATTTCCGCTATATGTGGAATCTCACAAGTCGCGTTGATGGAGCCTTCCAAAGATCCTATGTGCAGCCTGTGTTGAGAACTGATAAGCCGATTGAAGAATTGAACCATTATACGGTTGGAATCTCAGCTCGCGCTAACTTTTAGGCGGGTTTGCCCTCTCGCTTCGCGAGAGTAGACTTTGAAATTTACACTCCTCAACTGGTCCTTTAGCATTGGTCTGGCGCTTGCCAGGCCTTTGCTTTTTTGAGATCATGAGAGAGATGTCATTTTCCTCTTTGATTCTCACTCTTATTTTAGTCAGCTCCGCCCATGCGCAAAAACTGAATGTGCCGGGAAATACCAAAGGAAAACTGGTTTCCGAAGCCGTCGCCCAAGTCGGGCAACACGTTATCACGAGCCGCGAAGTTGTGATCTCTCATATTATTGATCAAGCCTTGGCTGAGAAAAAAACAGAAAATATCGATCGCAGCCAGTGGGTGCTCAAAGGCCGAGATGAGAGCTTTCAGAAACATTTGACCCAGGTTCTATTGGAATCTGTGGTTCAGCTCGAAGCGGAGAATTTCTCCGTCGGTGATATCACGGTCGAAGAGGTGCAAAAGCAAGCGAAGCTCATGAATGAAGTCGTGAAAGGCTGGTCTGGTTGGACAAATCTCGAGGTCACGACTGCGGAAGCCGAACAAGCGATCACGCGGAAGATGCGAGCGAAGAATTTTTTAAAGTTTAAATTGGAAACTTCGGGTGTGCAGATCTCCGACGAAGAAGCACGTAATTTTTATGAGAAAAACAGAGTCAAATTTGGCAATCAGCCTTTTGCTCAATTTAAGGATGGCATTAAAGAGATTTTAGCCGAAGAGCATATGCAGGAGCGCCTCAAAGATTGGTTTGATATTCTCAAACGTAAATACAGAGTTAAATTCCTAGGACAATCCACTTGATTAGAAAATTTAAAATTGAAGACAGTGAGCAGATTCAAGCTTTCGTCAAGCCCATGGTCAGCGTCTCTTTCAATTGGACTCCTGAATTTTTACAGAAAGAGCTAGAGCAAGCGAAGACTTGGGTGCTGGTAGATCATGACGAGGTTTTAGCTTTCATTTGTATGAGAGATCTTTCCCAAGCATGGGATCTCACGATTGTGGCGACCAAACCTTCAGCTCAAAGAAAAGGTCATATGGAGACTTTGATGTCCTATGTGATTGGCCAGTTCGCAGTGGAGCAGCAGTTGTGGCTCGAAGTCCATCAGGACAATATTTCGGCTCAAAAGTTTTACCAAAAGATGGGTTTTAGGCACTCCGGCACGCGCGGGGGCTATTATAGCGATGGCTCAGCCGCTTTATTGTATACTTTCGAGAATCCCTTGATTTCCTAATTGCATTTAAACAGGGCCCTTGCTAAGACCGTAAGCACACATTTGAATACTAAAACTGAATATAACAATTGAATATTAAAATTAAATACACCGCATGATTTCTGAAAACTCACTCCAAAAAATTGAAACTCTAGCTTCCCAAGTTGCTGAACGCGAAGGCGTTAAGATTTATGACGTTGAATTCGCAGGTGGTGCGCAAGGCCGCACGCTCCGAATTTATATCGATAAAGAAGGCGGCGTGGGTGTTGATGATTGCGCCAATGTTTCCCGTGGGCTTAATTTACTTCTGGATGTCGAAGATCCCATTCCTGGCGGTAAATATGTCCTCGAGGTTTCCTCGCCTGGGCTTGATCGTGTTTTGAAAAAGACATGGCATTATGAACAAGCGGTAGGGAAAAAAATCTGGGTGAAAACAGCCCGCGCTTTTGAAAGCTTCGGTTTTACTCATAAAAAACTAAAAACGGCAAAACAGATCTCCGAAACTCTTCAGGCTTTCGAAAATGACAGCTTGAAGTTCAATATTGAAGGCGAAGATTTGCTCATCCCACTATCGGCAGTTGAAAAAGCCAAATTGGTTTTTGAGGTCGTTCAAAATAATAAAAAAAATCTGCATCCTAAACATAAGAAATAGGCTTGCAGAGTTACAACTAAGAGAGGGTGTCCATGGCAGACAATATGTTTTCTGATTTAGCTCGTGTTATCGAGCAAGTAGGAAAAGACAAAGGAATCGATCGTAATCTAGTGATCGAAGCTGTTACTCAAGGTATGCTTGTAGCGGCTCGTAAGAAATACGGTACTTACCGTGAGATCGAAGCTTCCTACAATGAAGCCACTGGGGAAATTGAACTTTTTGAATTCAAAGAAGTTGTTGATCGTGAAAAATTCATCGATGAAGAAGTTGAAATCCCATTGGATGAAGCTTTGAAATTAGATCCCGAAGCTCAATTAGATGATTCTATTGGTATTAAATTAGAATCAGGTGATTTGGGTCGTATTGCTGCGCAAACGGCGAAGCAAATCATCATGCAGAAAGTGCGCGATGCTGAACGCGACATCATCTTTAACGAATTCGAATCTCGTAAAGGTGAAATCGCATCAGGGATCGCTCGCCGAGTAGAAAGAGGCGCGATTGTTGTCGATTTAGGACGCACAGAGGCTTACATCCCACCACGCGAACAAATTCCAGGTGAGATCTTTAAGCCAGGTGATCGTATCCAAGGTTACTTATCCGAAGTTCGTCAAACGACTCGTGGTCCACAGATCATTATGTCGCGTGCAGCTCCGGAATATTTGATTAAATTATTTGAAATGGAAGTTCCTGAGATTTACGACGGGATTGTCGAGATCATGGCAGCAGCTCGTGAGCCAGGAGCTCGTGCGAAAATCGCCGTTCGCTCTAAAGACACATCCGTGGATCCAGTGGGTGCTTGTGTCGGTATGAAAGGGACTCGCGTTCAAAATATCGTTCAAGAATTAAAAGGTGAGAAAATCGACATCGTTCCTTGGGATGAAGACGTCACACGTTTTGCGTGTAATGCTTTAGCTCCTGCGGAGATTTCTCGCGTGTTTATGGATGAAGACAATAAAGAATTGGAAATCGTTGTTCCAGATAATCAATTGTCTTTGGCTATTGGTAAACGTGGTCAAAACGTTCGTTTGGCGGCAAAATTAACAACTTGGAAAATCGATATCTTATCGGAAACAGCCGCATCGGCTCGCACAGCAGAGGCGATTTTCAATTTGATGTTGATCCCAGGCATGAATGAGACGATGGCTCAAAATATTTTCCAAAGCGGTTTCGGATCATTCCCGATTGTTGCAGCTGCATCGGCTGACGATGTGATGACAATCCCTGGATATGAAGACCGCTCAATTGCTGAAAAATTGATCGCTGATGCGAAAGCAGTTCAAGCGAAATTTGAAAAAGAAGGAACTCCGGTTCCTGTTTCTCCGCAAGCTCAGGCTTTAGCGAAAGCCCAAGGCGATGCAAAATCTCTGGCAGATGCTCGCTTGAAGCAAGAGATGGAAAAGTTAGATCGTGATACCAAAAATGATGGGGAGAACGCATAGTGAGTAATCCTAAAGTATTTGAATTTGCCAAAGAGGTGGGAATGACCCCTCTTGCTCTCATGGATAAAATCCGCGAGTGGCAATTGCCTGTGAAATCTCACATGGCTGAACTGGATACCGCGACCTTGGAGACAATCAAAACCAAGCTCAATGAAAAAGCGGCTCCGGCTGAGGCTTCGGCGGAGAAGAAAACAGCGGCTCGTAAAAAAACACCAGCGGCTGAGAAGAAAACAGCAGCTCCAAAAACCACAGCTGTCAAATCGACGGCTGTCAAAGCGGGCGCATTGAAAGCAAAAGCAGCGGCCACTGCGGAAGCAGCTCCTGCTCCAGCTAAATCTTCTTCTGTCGTTCGTCGTAAAAAACCAACTGAAGCTGAACTTGCGAAAGAGGCTGCAGCAGCGGCAGCTGCAGCCGCTGCTGAAGAAGCGGAAGCTCAAGAAGCAGCTCCCGAAGTCGAAGCTATTGAAGCTGTTCAAGAAACATCTCCGATGGCTCCAACGGCTCCTGTTGAAGCAGCCACGGTCGCGCCTGCGGAGCTTGCTCCGGCGGCCGCCGCCGCGGCACCTAGTGCACAAGCGGTCGCTCCGGCTCCTGCTCCAGCGGGCCCAGCGCGCAAAAAAGAAGTCGCGATTGGGAACAGTGGAGTTGCCAGCGCTCCTCCAAGAAGAAACATTATCGGTCGCATGGATCTGAGCCGTGTTCAGCCGCAAGGTGGACAAGGTCGCCCGGGTGGGGATCGCCCATCGGGCCCTCGCCCTCCTATGGGTGGTGGAATGACGGGTGGTCCTCGTCCCAAAGGAAATTTGCGTACAGGATTTATCCAAGCTGCCGCTCCCGAGTTGCCTGAGCTTCCCACGGACGAGTTTGGTCGGAAAAAAGATGATAAACGTCGTAATAAGAGCATTGCATCTGAAACAGTGGCGCCAAAAATGCCCACCGAAGAAGAAGCAATTAAGCATTTCGACGCGGCCGAATTCCGTAAGCGTGAGATGGTGTTCCAACCTAAAAAGAAAAAAGGAATGCTCTCGCGCCCAGCTATGAAAACAAATATCACGTCTCCTAAAGCTTCAAAACGAGTTCTCAAAATCAATCAAACCATGAAATTGGGAGATCTCGCTGTTGAAATGGGGATGAAAGCTCCTGAGCTTGTCAAAAATTTGATGAAGCAAGGTGTGATGGCGACAATGAATACAGATCTTGATTTTGATACAATCGCCTTGATTGTTCCAGAATTTGGATTTGAAGCGGTTAATGCTTTCAAAACGGCTGAAGAAGTCATTCTTCAGACAGCTTTCGGTGAAGTTGATGCTGAGCCTATTACTCGTGCTCCGGTTGTGACCATCATGG
>JACCDR011898028.1_pt1 | contig 13510 bp, 22 predicted proteins | sample 7446431 | NCBI WGS metagenome assembly JACCDR01 (sample SAMN15323443, study PRJNA562643) | freshwater metagenome | isolation source: river surface water | place: USA:Blue River Watershed | collected 2017-08-17
CAAGGGGAGCCGCATTGTTCCGTTGCGTCAGCGCAAGGTAACGCCAACGCGCGGGGGGCTGATCTATGAGCGATGAACTCGACCTCAAGGCTTTGCTTGAGGAAGATGACGCGGAAGGCCTCGACCTTAACAGCCTCATCAATGCAGGCATCAAGGCCAAAAAAGGCCCTGCAGAGCCGCGCAAGATGGCCATGCTGCTCAATGGCCTTACGTTCGGCCTACGCCCGCGTATTGCCGCCGCTGTGGAAACCGGCGCGGTATCGGGGCCGGAGTATGAAGCAGCCAAAAAGGCGCAATGGGCGAAAGACGACGCCTATGCCAAGGAAAACCCGGTTACGGCGTTCGCACTAGAGGCAGCAGGTTCGGTTCCGACCATGCTTGTCCCAGGAATGGGCGGAGCACGTATTGCGCAGGCCGCTGCTCGGGGTGGGCAGGCGACTCAGGGGTTAGGCCGTGGCGCGCGTATGGCGCGAGCGTTGGGCGTTGGTGCGGAAATTGGCACAGTCGGCCAGGAAGCCGGCGCATTAGGCCTTAAAAGCGCAGCCCTGACGGCATGTATTGGAAGCCGAGAGAACAGCTTGCCGGGACGCCTGCAGGACGCGGCTGTGGCGGCTCCGATTGGCTATGCGGGTGGCCGCGCGCTCAATGCCATTGGATCGCGCTTTGCGGGGGCGGCGGAAGATATCCGCGACATGAACTTGGTTGGCGGAACGGGTGAGTTTGGGGCTTTGACGGCTTTGCGCCGGGGCATCGACCGCGATGGATTGACCACAAACGACATCCGTAACGCCATTATTCCAAACATGGGCCGGAGCCAGATTACACCGCAGGCGCAGCAGACCATTCTGCGATCTTACTCAGCCGCCATTAACGCAGGGCAGACGGAGCAGCAAGCCAGGGCAGCTGCGCGGCAGGCCTATAGTCAGGTCGCATCCGTTGCGCCAGATACCGCAGACGATCACGTCCGCAATCTTCTCAACACATATCAAGAGCAAAACCAAATTCCTTTGGCGCTCGATGAGGCGGCACGTCTAGCGGGCGGGTCTGGGCAAAATCTGCAATGGACCCGTCGCGCGGCGCAGGCGTCTGCTGGACCCGGACGTGAAACCGCAATGCGCGCCATCCACGACAGGCAGCAGGATATTATCCCAGCTGTGCGCAACCGCGTTACAGATACGCTTGGCGATCCTGATCTTGAAACCTACGCTGCCGATCTTGTCCGCCGAAACAGAGCGGCGGAAAGCGCTATTTATGGGGCATCTAGGGCGCAGGAGCAGCCGTTTGACCTGTCTCGTGTGTTTGACGAGGTTCAGGCCACGCACGCATTCCGAGGAGGCAAGGCGCAGCAGATCATGGCAGAGGCAGCACGCATCATGCGTGGCGATCCTCTGCCGGATGGCTCCTATCAGCGCCATACGCTCGACACCTATATCCAAGCACGCGACCAGCTTGGCGACCTTATCGAAGAATCGATGATTACTAACCCGGCGACAGGGCAGCAGCGCGGCACCACAGCAACCCGCGCGCTGATGGACCTCAAGACTAAAATGGACGAGGTCGTTGGCAACGCCAACCCAAGATGGTTGGAGGCTAATACTTTGACCCGTGGCGGGCGCTCGGCTGAGCAAGCCTTGGGTGATGCCGCGCGCATGAAACTGACGGGTGGGGATGCTCATACGCGGCGCGTTGTTAACGATGTCCAAAGAATACGCGCTGAAATTGCTCGGTTGGGGCGTGGCAACGCGGCAAACAATCCACAGAATCAGGCCCGACGTCAGCTGCTAGAAACGCAGCTTGAAGCCTACCGGACAGGGTTTGCCAGGGCTATCCACACGGGCCTGTCTGAACTCGGTGACACGCATGACGTTTCCAAGCTGTTTATGAAGGGTGGCCGTGACAGCCCCGACGGTGTTCGTCGCGTTGTCCGTGTGATGATGGGAGACGAGGCCGACGACTTTATGCGCATGATTGAGCGCGCGCAAATTGCCACGACGACGCTGCGACAGACGCAAGGGTCGCAGACAACGCCACTGCGTGAAGCCATCGATGAGATGAATAACGAGGGCAACGTCGCTGCTGGCCTTCGGGGTATTGGCTACCTGATGAACCCACGGCAGATGGCTTCTGACGTCACGGAAGCCATTTCCAACCGTCTCAACGCCGACCGCAACGCAGCTTTGCTTCGCCGTTACAGCACGACAACGGAAAACCCGGATGCGTTTATGGGCATCTTGGACGAATTGGACAACTACGCGCTCAACCGCTCCGGCGCGTTCACCAACCCGACGCTGAATGCGTATTCGGCTCCTGGCGTTGTCGGCGGGGCCTTTATGGGCTCGGCTGAGCAAGAAAAGCGGAGGCGCTGATGGCCCTATTGTGTGCGCTTCCCGCCAACTGGCGTCATTACAGCATCCTGTTCGGACCATCCGTTGGCCAATCTATCCCAGAGCGTTCTCTGATTAATGCTCATGCGCCTGCACCATTCCTGCATGTGCAGCGTTTCGCCGTTAGCTGTCAGCATGCGGTTATTGCGCTTGTTTGCGCCTTGCTCCAAGCGCGTGGCCCATCTGACGTTCCCAGGAACATAGTCCCCGTTCACGTCTATCCTTTCAAGCGTATGGTCCTTCGATGGTTTAGGGCCAACGTCGGCAAGGAAGTTCTGGAAGTCGTACCACGTCAGGCAGACTTTAATGCCGCGACCTCCATACCAAGGGTAGGCTTTAGAACTTGGTCGGGTGCATCGCGAAACCATGTTTTTCCAAGCGGTATATTCGGGGCTTTTGTGGCCTCTTGGGGCCGCTCCGTGCTTCCAAGAAGCTTTCGATGGGCCACCTTCAGCGTTCAGGCAGCCGCAGGATTTGGTATCCCCCCGGCGAAGGTTCATCGACCTTGTTTCAGTTACTTGTCCGCAGTCGCACAGGCATCTGCAAATCAGGTGGCTTCCCTCTCGCCTAGCAATCTCGACAACCGTCAATCGGCCATAGCGCTGTCCTGGCTGTGTCTTGGCGTTCCCATGCATTTTCATGGCCAGAACGGTGCTATGCCAGTGGTTGATTCGCAACCGGAGCCACGGAAATGCCGCTAGAAATGGTCACTCGTGAACAGCTTTTGAAGTTCGCCCCAAAAGCGAATTCTGAGCACCTTGATGCGATCCTCGAAAACGAGGCTGCCATGCGGGATGCTGGCATCCTCAACAGCAAGTTCACGCTCTGTCACTTCATGGCGCAAGTCGGCGCGGAATGTAACTATTTCCAGATCATCCGCGAGTCCATGAACTACAAATCCGTGACGAGAATCCGGCAGGTTTGGCCGGCGCGGATGCGGAAATACTCGGATGCTTGGATTAAGGAGAACCTTGTCGGCAACCCCAGGGCTCTAGCGAACTTTGTCTATAACGGGCGCATGGGCAACAAGGTCGGAACTGATGATGGTTGGAACCACATTGGCGGAGGGGCATTGCAGTGCACCGGCAAGTGGATGACGGAGAAATACTGCAAGAAGATCGGCATCCCTTACCGTCCTGATATTCTGAACGACTGCGCCGCAACCTTTCGCTTTGCCTGCTTTGAGTGGGGCGAAACGGGGTGCAGCGCTTACGCTGAGAAAAACGACATTCTCTCGATTTCCAAGATCATCAATGTCGGATCGGCCAAGTCTGGCGTCATGCCCAACGGCATGGAACACCGCAAGGCGGCGCTCAAAAAAGCGTGGTCCGTCTGGGGCGATCAGCGCGAGCATGTTCCCGAGGCCGCCGACGTTACGGTTGCCACGCTGCGCAAAGCCGGATCGGAAACCGTCAAGGCCGCTGATATGCTTAAAATCGGTGGTGTCGCCGGAACAACCGTTTCTGTTGCGGCTGGTATTGGGCGCGAGAGTGGCCTGACAGACTCAGTCGAGCCTGCGTCGTTGTTCGACGCCACAGAACAACTCAAGCAGGCGACCGAATCAAGCGATGCTGCACAAGCGTTCGCTTCCTCATTCAAGGGCCTTCTCAATCTGGCCAATGGATCGCTGTGGATCGCGGGCGCGGTCCTCGGCTGTGTAGCTGTGTATGTGTCGTGGAGGATCGTACAGCGGAGACTGGAAGATGCGCGCCTTGGTGTCAATACTGGCCGGCTTTTTGGGTAAATTCGCCCTGAGCACGCCGATGATTTACGGGATCGTCTTTTTAGGCCTGGGCATGTCGCACGGCTGGGCCTACGTTGAGGGCCGCCGCGATATGCGCGCCAAGATGGATCGCGCTGTCGCCAAGCTCAACGTCGAAATCAACAAGCTGAACGCCAAGGAAGCTGCCATCAACGAGGCGGAGAATGCGCGCGTCGATGCAGCGCTGGCAATGGCTAAGGCGGGCAATCCCAAAGGCACGGCAGAGTGCAAGGTTTCGAGCGCTGACCTGAAAGACATTGCCAACATCCTGGGAGGCGCAAAATGAGAGTTTTGGCCTGCCTCTGCGTGGGTTTCTCGGGGCTCCTGGGCGGGGCCTGCTCGACGCCGGTGTCTGGCTATAACGGGCCGGATAAATGGTTGATGACGTCTCCTGCGCCATTCCCTGACGTCGCTCCGGGGGATGACGTGAAAGTAGTTCTCAAGGAAGCGGCGGCTGCGCACAATAAGAATGCGAGGAAGATCAAGGGGCTCCAAAAATATGTGAGGCTGACACAAAAAGGGAAGTAGAATGATCGAGATCGCCATGACCGCCTGCTCGCTTGTGCAGGGCCAGCAATGCCGTGAATTTTCGCTTGTGTACGAGGCGGAGCGTGTAAGCCTACATACTTGCATGCTGTACGGGCAGATGGAAATGGCGAAGTGGACGCTCGATCATCCGAATTGGCGCATTACGCGCTGGCGCTGCCAGCCGGCGGGTCAGACCGCGAGGCTTTAAGCTCATTTCACATAAGCATCGATGAACGCTACTTCTGGCACCGGCATCCACACGCCGTCCACGAATACCTCTAGCGCTCTGTCGCCGTTGCAATCGACTACCCAGCGAAGCTCAGTTATTGGGGGCGGCAGATCACCCATCACTCCCCCTCCTGTAGTGGTGGCTGGGGAAATGGCATCCAATGAGTTGGCGTCTCGTTAGATTCTAGCCATGAACTATCAAGGCTATAGACGCGGCCATGTCCTCCAAGTTGATAGACCCGCCCGCCTCCTACTGTGCCATCGGGCAAAGCCAAGATGACGTTAACTCCATTTTCATTTGCTGGCGCTGTCTCTATTGGTTGCCATTCGCTCATGCCGCACCTTTGATCTTCGCAAGAGTGTCGTGCACTTCCATGTAGGCCGTCATGGCGGCATTGCCGACCGAATGCCCAACCTCGTTGATTTCCGCATCGGCATAATTGTCCAAGGCTTCCTCTGCCGTTTCCAGCGCGGCAACGGCTTCTTTTAAAAGACGGACGTTGATCTTGTGGTAGTCGCAGGTGGCTATCGGCTTGTCGCCCTCATCAAAGCGGCAAGCGCATCTCGTTCCGGGTGGCGTCATGCCCATTATCTTGAGCAGGTTGTCGCGTTCTGCCGTTGCTTCTTTCAAATCAGATCGGAGACGTTCGATATCATCAATGTGCCGCTCTATCGAAACAGTTGGAGGCCATGAGCAAAAATCGTTGTGTCCGCACTTGCGCGCCACGGCATCAATGAAATCGTAGTCGTTTTTCAAATCAGATCGGAGGCGGGTGACCTCTGTCACAAGCCCGGTGATAACGATCACGCTTTCGCTGTCTCCCTCATCTAAGAGGTAGGACACATGCCTGTTGGCTAAGTCCACTATGTCCTCGCTCATTCTTCCCCCGCTTCCCGTGGCTTCCTGAAAAGTGCATCCCCGCGCAGCCCATTTTTGTATCGGTCTTTTACCGTCCAGTAGTTTATCCCCTCGCGCTCTGCGCGGGTTTGGAGTGGCTCCCCATTGTCATCGCGCAATGTCGTCCGCTTGTTTCTATTCTGCTCTTTTCGGGTGGCCCACTTGCAATTTTCAGGGCAGTAGTCGCCATTCACGTCTATGCGGTCTAGCGTGTATTCGGGTCCTGGCTTGGCCCCAACATCAGACAAGAAGGCTTCAAATGAGTTTTCCCATTTATCGCAAACTCTGACGCCCCTGCCTCCGTAGTTTTGATAGGATTTAGTTCTTGTGTTTTTGCATCTAGTTATCATCGCTTTCCAAGCCCGGTATTCAGCCGTTTCGTTGCCATTGCGTGAACAACCGTGCGTCGTTCGTTTGGCAGTTCGAAGCCTGATGGACATGCACCCGCAAGAAGATGTAAAACCCCTAACGAGTGACGCGTAATTGATCTGCTTTTCTGTTCCGCAGTCGCATCTGACAATCCAAGTCACAACGACGCATCCGTTAGGGCGGAGCACGCTGTTGTTGCGCTTATCTGGGCCACGGCAAATGACAGTCAAATATCCAAAACGCCGTCCGGTGAGGTCATTCTTGAGCATCTTCAATGCGCCTATACTTTCCCGCGTTCCAATCGTATTTCATGCCTTTCGGTTTCGACAGCGAGGACTTAGGTTTGCGCGCTCCGATGGCCTTCTCAATCGTTCGCCGGGTTTTGTCCAATGCTGGCCGGCGCTTCGAAGTTTTGGCGTCATGGCAGCGCTTGCGCAGCACAACGCAGTTTTCCAATGAGTTGTCGCCGCCTAGCTTAACCTCTATTCTGTGGTCGTACTCCGGCCCATCGCCAGAGATGATCTTGACGCCGCAACCGCACTCGCAATGACCGCCGCTGCGCGCCCAGGCGTCGAGTTTCGTGCGCTTGGAGAACTCGTCTTTGCTCGACCTCATGGCTTCCTCCTGACAACGCGCTGCTTTTGCGATTTTTTGGCCCGGATCGCGGCGCTGGCATCGCGATACACGGGGGCAACCTTGATTTTCCCGTCCTTGCCGATTCTGATGCCCTTTACGGGTTTAGAGGTCATGTTTCACCTGCTTGCTGATGCCATTTGACAGCGATTTCGTGGGGCAGATCGGGTATCCGCATCCACAGCAACGGAGGCGTGTTCTTGCAGGCCCGCAAGCCATGCTTGGCCACATCGTGCGGCTGCCAAAAGCGATTGATGTTGTCCCACCGGGCAATCGTGACCCGGTCCCCCAAATAGTAAACGAGGACGTCTGTGCCATCCTTGGGCGCGGTGACCATCGGGGACCACAGCATTATCGAATGCTCCTGACCTGCCGTTCCGAGGCTTCCTTAGTGCGCCATAGCTCCAAGATGATTTCGCACTTGTTGCGCTGATCCGCCATCTGCTCCCAGGCTTCTTCTGCCTGAAACACGGCCTCCATCGCTTGCGCATAATCCTCGTGGTCCGTGGCCCAAGCCTTGCGCGTCTCAACGCTGCCTTCAGCCCTCTTGAACAGGCGGGCAAAGATGCGCTTGGCTTGGTACTCGGTGCGCTTGACCTTAACCTTGGCGATAGCGACGCTTTCCGAGTTGGTCTGCAGCCATTCGAATGCGCCGTCTATCGCCTCTTGTGAAAGGATTTGCGCCACGGTCAGCGTGCTCCTTTGTAAGCTTTTCTGACCTCATCTGCGTGGTGCGGGCGCAGGGTTTCGATGACGCTGGCCCATTTGGTGACGAATAGCTCTGCCGCCTCGGGGCTCATCGGCTTCAACTTGGCAATCTCATCGAGGATTTCGCGGTGTTTGCGCTCGCTCTGCGCCGGGTCTAGTTGCGCCTGCTTTTCCGCCTTGGTGGCTTTGCTCGGCTTGGCCGGCGCTTGATCCTGTACGGCGTCCACCTTTTCCGTGGCGTCCAAATCCAACTCGCCCGTCGAGATTTTGAACAGGCCGCGCAGGAAGGTCTTTTGCGCGTAGGACTTGGCGGCGTGAAATGTCTGCGTGCCCTCGATCTGGCAAAACAAGGTTTCCGAGGCGCGCTCGTCAAAGAACTGCTCATCCTCGACGGCCAGGACGAACCCGATGTGGAATTCGCCCCACTGTTTTGTCCCCTTGGACGTCTCGACGGATTTGAGCGTGGTGGGCCGCAGTTCGACGGGAATGATGATCAGGCCAGCCTCGGCCATCAGGCCGCGCGTCAGGTCGTAAATCTGGTCAACCGAGGTGTACTTATAGCCTCCAAAATCGTTCTTTTCGCCCTTTTCCAGCTTGACCACCTTGGCCTGCACGGAGGCGATGGCTTTGACGATTTTGGGCGGGATGCGCGGGATTTCTGTCCGTACCCACTGCTGCACAAACCCGTGTGTTGGCGGCGGCATGGTGAGGAATGTGTTGCCTTCTGTTGTCATGTCTTTTTCTCCAAGGCGGTATCGAGCCAGAGGGCGACCGCCAGAACGATGATTTGTATTCCAATAATGTAGGCGGTTTGCCATGCCGCCTCATGTACGAGGTTAAGGACGAGGTAAGAACCGCATCCGAAACTGAGGGCCGAAACGCACGCAATAATGAGGGTCCGGGTGAACGCGGCAGGCAACATGGGCAACTCCCTACTCTGTGACCGATAGCCTAGCACAGAATAGTAAAGCAGTCCTTAACGTATTTTCAATTTCGAAATGCGCAGCGCGCCCCGCTTGTCGCGTTTTGCTGTGAGAAACTTACCCTTCACTTCGCCCACATCATCCGCAATCATGGACTTTAAAGACTTGACCGCTGCGTCGAAGGCATCGGCGGCAGCCTCATATTGCAGGTAGTCCTGTTCGCAGGAGCACCACGCATTGTTCAGGCTAAAATCCTCCTTGCGCATCAGCGCCACCGGCATAGGAGCCTCGACGGTCGGAATGTCATGCGGGGCGACACGATCTTGTACGCATTTCCAAAACGCCACCCCGGCCTCGATGACCCGCGAAGCGTAGAAGGGATCGAGTTCAACAATCTTGTGCTCCCATTTGGCGGAGCCAGAAAACACGCTCAAGATATTCTTCTGTGCGCCGGCGCAAGCCATCTGGATGGTCTGCTGCGGGGCATAGCGCGCGGCAGTGGCGTCCAGATCATAGTTGAACGGGCCGACGTGTTTAGCCTCGACGCAGGCCAGTTCCCCCGAGGGCAAAATGGTCATGCCGTCCACGCGCGAAATGATGAACGGATGTTTGGTATGGGCAAAGCGCTTCTGACGGTCGGTTACGGTCAACCCCGTCTGCTTTTCCAGCCAGCGGATATTGAGGGCTTCCGTCCAAGTGCCCATCTGCACGGCCAGGATATCGGACAAATCTTCAGGCTCCTGCAGGCCGCACTTTTCCGCCCAGAGTTGATTGATCTTAGCGCTATCGCCGCCCAGGATGGTGTTGAAATCGGAAGCCCCGAGATACGAGCGCCGCTCGGCCACCTCGTCCTGGGTCAGACCTAAAATCACGTCAACGCGCGCCAGCACGTCGTCTCCGGTTAATGCGAGTGCCATTGTTATTCGTCTCCTGTCAGCAGGGCGCGGCGGATGTGCCCAATCGTTTTAGCGCGGCCCTCTAATTTCACGAGTTCAGCCAGCGTATTTTTGAGGGTAATGAACAAAGCCATGACCGACTGCGGTTCGGGCGCAGGGTTTAGGCCGTGGATAACGGTATTGATGAACACGGTCGGATCAATCTGCTCGTAGCCAGGCAGGGTATGATAAGAGGGCGTGGCCGGCGTCGGCGGTGGCGGTTCTTTCTTCCGGGTCGGGAAGGGAATGATTTCAGCGTGGGTCATGGTCAGTGTCTCCTGTGCGTTGCAAAACCATGCGGGCAAATCACTCCCACAGTCAAGTACCTCTTTACTTTTATTTTATGACCATGCGGTGAAGCCACACCTGGGGACGGCGATCTGCAACTCTTGTTTTTTCTAGCGAATAGGAGTACAGGACAGGTTTACGACGCTGCGCGGGGAGAAATATATGGATTGTGCGATGGACGTGACGGACAAGCCTGCCAAGCCGGATCGGGGGATGCTGGCGGTTCTGACAGAACTGGCGGCGCGCAAGGCGCGGGGCGACACGCCCGGAACGCGCACGGAGCTGGCGGAACTGCTCGACGTCTCCAAGCAGGCGATTTCCGGCTGGTCAAAAATCCCGCCGCGTCACGTTTCGCGCGTGGCGCATGTGTTGTCGATCCCGGCCCATGTCTTGAGGCCGGACGTGTTCCCGGCCCCGTATGCGGCTGAGGCTATTAAGGGACGCGGTTTGCGTTCAAAGGCGATTGTGCGGCGTTTACCTGCTCGGGGACGCCGTGGGACTGCTGCCAGATAAATCAACCGGCCAGGGCTGCTACGGCCAAGATATCCGGGCTAACGATCTATACCCAACCCCAGCGCCCCTGACCCGGGCGCTTTTGGCTGTGGAGGAACTGCCGCATCTGTTGTGGGAGCCTGCCGCTGGCCTGGGCCATATGAGCCGGGAATTGTCCCGCGCCGGCCACAACGTCATTGCCACGGACCTAGTTGATTACGGGCATGGCATCCAAGGCGGCGTGGATTTTCTAAAGCTTCAGCGCGCAGCCTGCGATGCAACCTGCATTGTTACCAACCCGCCATTTGAATTGTCAAACGATTTCGTGCGTCATGGATTGCGTTTATGCGAGAAAGTGTGTATTCTCAATAGGCTGATGTTTCTCGAAGGCGTGGGCCGGTCCGATATCATCGACCGGCACCTCGTGCGTGTGTACCCTTTCCGCGAGCGTCCCCCGTTCATGCACCGCTGGTCACGCGGGGAGGATGGGGTTTGGCGCGAATGGGAAGGAAAAAAAGCCAGCTCAGCCATGCCTTTCGCGTGGTTCATCTTTGAGCGATCCCCCACAGTTTCCGGCACTACCCTGCAACGTCTGTCCTGGCGCGATTTCGACAACGAGGCGCGAATCGGTCTGACTACTGCGGGGGCAGCATTGCTATGACACACACAACGCACGGGCGGTTTTGGGCCGCTATCGGCTTTTTAGCTTTCGGCTCGCTGTGGCTGGTGTCCGCAGCCGCTAATTTCCACGCCGGCACAGCCTTAAGCCAGGATGAAGCAACGCAGGTGGTCCTCGGGGCCGCCTCGCTCAGCATCGATATTGCGAAAGCGGTGCTGATCTTTGCGCTGGTGGCGGCATGGCACAACCGGCGGCTCGGGGTGGCGATTGTTTCCGGGTTATTGCTCACCCTGTGTTTTGTGTGGTCCTACCGGGCGGCCACTAACTTTGCCTGGGCTGCGCTAATGGAGGCGGAAGCGCAGGCGCAGAGGGCTGAACAGGTTTTAGAGGGCGCAGCGGTGGCCCAGGATTTGAAATCCAAGCGCGCCGCGTTCCTGGCGCAGCAAAAGACGGTCCCGACAGGCAAAAGCAACGGTTCGGTGCGGCTGGCCCTGGAAGCCAACACGGCGACGGCGACCGAGTTCAAATCCCTGATCCGCGATCTGGAAACCTCAAGGCCGCCGGACGTCAGCCAGCAAATGCTGCGCCGGGATGCCGTGGCGAAGCTATTGGAAGCGGACCCAGGCAAGACGGCGCTGGCCACGTCCCTGTTCTTTGCCGCCTTGCTAGAGCTAGCCTCGGGGTTTGGGTTCTGGGTCATTGCCGAGGCGAGGAGAAGGAGACAGGTGGTCATCGAGGCCCCGGCCCCTGCCGTGGCGCTGCAGGCCGATCCTGCGCCGGCCCTAGTGCCACCTACCCTAGAGACGCAGAAGGCCCCTAGCGCGCCCGTACAGCGGCAGAAGCGCGTGCTGCAGCCGCGGGCCGCCCCTGTGGCTCCGCCGCCGAATGAAATCGAGGCTCTGGTGGCCAAGTTCTATGAGGCAGCGGACGCGCAATCGCGGGTGTTGCTGACGTCGATAGTCGGCACTGTCAACGCGCATCTGGACGAGCCGAAAAAGATTTCCAGCCCCACGCGGACCTCGACGGTGTTGGTCCCGGCTGTGGAGCGTTTGGGGCCGCAGACGCAGCGCGTGAGGGCGGGCGGCAAGGTTTGGATTCAGGGTGTTAAAGCGAAAGAGGAACAGGCTGCATGACGGACGTCAAAGGTTACACGCCACTGAGCGAGCAACAGAAGGTTTTGGCCAACGAGGGCAAGGAGTTGGAGGAGCGCGTCTTGCGCTGGTTGGAAAAGGTGGGCGATTCACATGGCATGGTCCCTTTTGGGGCTTTGGGATCGGGAACCGATACGCCTTTAGACTTTCTTGTTATTGGTAAGCGCAACATTCAGCAGGGGTTTATGTGGTCAATCCGGTCGATCTTCCAGCCGCATCGCATCAGGCTTCCAGAGGACGACTGAACGCAAAACGGCCCGGGGAATCTTGGGGGAGCCCGGGCCATCTTGACGGGTAACATGACAACAATCAGGGGAGATTGTCTAAGCACATCGCTAGCATAAGCGCGCGGCGAACGCAAGTATTCGCAAGATCAAAACTCAAACTGTGCCGTGAAAACCACGCTCCACCTGGGCATGGGCCGCGTCGCTGCGCGTGTTAACAGTATTTCCACAGTATTGCCCAAGTATATTTTTCGGCCCCGCTTGCGAGGCGGGACGACTCATGCGCTCTATAGCGATCCCCACGGCCATGTGTATGCGTCCGCTTTTGACGGGCTTTGCCAAAAAAAATGGGCCGGCGTTCGAGCGCCAGCCCTATGAGCATCCCGCCGAGAGCATGCTTCAACTCATGCTTCAACGAGGCTTCTGATGCTACACGATGATCCAGAAATAGTCAACGATGACAGCGACATTGGCGACCGCGCCTCCGTCGGAGGCCGCGTGCTGATTTCGCGCTGCCTGATCGACCACGACTTTGTCGGTTTCGGCTCTGAGGGCCGCTATAGCCACGGCGAAGCCTGGATCGATCTGATCCAAATGGCCAGCTTCAAACCGCGCGCCGTCACCGTCCGAAACAAGGCCTACACCCTTGAGCGCGGACAGCTGGTTGCATCTGAAAGATTTCTCGCCCAGAGGTGGAATTGGACGCGCAAAAAACTGCGTGTTTTCATGCAAAATTTAGGGGCCAAAGAGATGGTCAAAAAGGGCCCATCCCAAGGGCCCAACATTTGCGTCATAACTATTTGTAATTACGAGAAATTCCAGACTCAACCAGCCCAGCAGGGCCCATTTAAAGGGCCAACAACACGCGAAAAAAGGGCCCAAATAAGAGAAAGGAAGTTAACTAGAAAGGAAGATTCTAGGTTAGAACTATCTAACGATAGTTCTTTGTCGCCTGCGCCGCAGACGACCGGCGGGTGCGAGCCTGAAGCGCCCTTGCCGTGGGTCGCAGAGTTCGACCGGCTGAACGGCGTGGAGCCTGCGCCCAAGGCTCAGCCCCAGGAAGCCGCTCCCAAGGCCCACAGCGCGCCCGTGGCGGCGATTGACGCCGGGTTTGAGGCTTGGGCCAGGGTCGCCAAGGATTTTGGCCTGCCCGCCTGCAAATCGATTTCCGACAAACGGCGCAAGTCGATGGGGGCCAGGATCAAGGCCGCCGGCGGCGTCGAGGCGTTCGAGGCCACCCTGCGCCTGGAAATATCCCGGTCACCGTTCCTGCGCGGCAAAGTCAAACCGGTCCCGGGCCGCAAGCAGTTCCGGCTCGATATCGCATTCGTGTTGTCGCCGTCGGGCTGGGACAAGATCGTGGGCGGG
>JACCDR011446735.1_pt1 | contig 13506 bp, 12 predicted proteins | sample 7446431 | NCBI WGS metagenome assembly JACCDR01 (sample SAMN15323443, study PRJNA562643) | freshwater metagenome | isolation source: river surface water | place: USA:Blue River Watershed | collected 2017-08-17
CAGAGCGCATGATCATCAGCTCAAGCCAGAAAAGCACTTGTGATGATCTTAAGTATGTAGGCGAATACTGGGATTTAACCATCGGCCAGCTCAAAGAAATTGCCGGTGATCAGCTTACAGAAGCCGATTATCAAAAGATTGCAGAACAAACCACCGGTGCATCATACGACAACTTAAACGTTCCCAAGTATTACAGCGAGAACCTTTGCTATCCTTGGGACAACACAAAGATCACAGTGGGAGATTTTACCTGGTGGTCACCGGACTGGGAGACTTATCAGGTAGGGGCAAACCGGTTCGGAAACGTAGCGGTGAGCAAAAAGGAGTTTGACTGGTGGAAGAATTTAGAGGCGAAAGGAGTTACAGAAGAGCAGTTCAATAAAGTCAACGAGAGCAAAGTAGTAAGATATGCTTTGGACAACCAGTACGGTTGCATGTGGATCCGGAATACAGACTTTGTGATCAACTACGGAAAGTGTAAGGACATGCTCAGAAATGAGTCAAGCATAGGAAAGACCGAGGGACCATACACGATCTACAAGTCCAAGAAATGCATCATGGAGTCCATTATCCCTACATTGGACAACATTCAGATTCAATGGTTACAGTATCAGCACCACGCGGCCAAATCCGTTCCTGCCGGTCCAGCCATCGAATTCTCCGCACTCCAAGATATCAGCATTGAAGGAGCCGGAGGCAAGAAAATCACCCCTAAAGAAGCCCTGCAGATCTACTTTGAAACCGGTATTTTATTGTGGAGGCGAAGAGATGCACATGGAAACATGAGCAATTTCAAGCCTATTGAACAGTTAGCAGGTGGTATCTCAAACGCCATGGAGAAGCACTTTAACTTCATGATCCAGGATATCAACCTACTCAGGGACCAGATCGGGTTAAATGAACTCACAGACGCGAGCACACCGAACTCAGAAATGGGCAAGGCCGTGGCTACGATGGCAGCAGGAGCGACAGACGATGCATTGAGAGGACTACATTTTGGGTTTGACTGGATCAACTTAGGGACTCATAAAAAGACGGTTATGCACATTTCAGGCATGGCCGCAACCGGATTGGCACCACAGTACACGGAGGCGTTGGGATTACAGGCTATGGCTATTGTGGCCTTGCTTTCAGACCTGACTACCCATGAATTAGGCGTTTATCCCATGAAACAGCCTACCGAACAGATGAAGGCGTGGATAAATGAATACTGCAAAGCCGGTATTACGAACGGCACATTGTATGAAGAGGAAGCCTTTGAGATACAAAATGAGCCGAATATCTGGCGTTCTATCCGCTTGCTGAAAATGTACCGCAGACAGAAGCAGGAACAGAAAGCCAAGGAGATGCAAGCTCAGTACCAAGGTGAGCAGGAGAAAAACATTGCTTCCGCGCAAGCCACTGCCGAAGCCCAAAAAGGCGCTATCGACTACGAAATAGAGAAAAAGAAGGAGTTGGTATGGGAAACCGAAGCAGCCAAGCAGGAAACCGAAGCCAAGTCTATTGCTAACCAGGCGTTCTTAATTCGCGTACAAGCCAAGCTGGATGCGAAGCAGGAGTTGACCATGGAGGAAGATCGTAGATTGACTGAGTTGATGAAGATCCGGGAACAGGGAAGGATGCAACTGCAGGTGGCCAAGGTGAAACCAAAGCCCACAGCAACTAAAAAATAATTTGATTATTCGCTTTAACAATTATACATTTATTACCTAAACCATTTAAACAAAAGAAATTATGGCAATTACGGACATCATCATTCCGCTTACGGCTAAAAAGAACGGCCCTGCTGCTGTTAATCTAAGCCCGTCAAGAGTCTTCTACCTGAAAGGTTCAGACCTTGTTCGCATGACTCCAGACTCCGATGCTGGAAATGCAGTGATTTATGTTGGAACCCGTGGCAAAGCAAAGAAAGTGGAGCTCGTCGAGTCTCCAAATGAATTCCTTGCAGCCCAAGCCTTGTCGCAAGGAGCGACCGCAAACATCTACGCAGCTTACAACATTGCATCGGCACAGACCGCCACCGGTTCGACCAACGCCTCTGCTTTGGACATCACCAAGTACTTCACTGAAATTTCCGCTGGAAACGGCCTCAGTGTCGAACTTCCTGATCCGTTCGTTCGCAGACTGTGTGTGATCCAAAACACGACCACTGGATCTATCCAGGTGTTTGGTCGCGGAACCACCACTCCTATCAACGGGTCTACTGCAGCTTACACGCTTGCAGCAGGAAAGCGCAAGCACTTTGTAGCACCGACAGCCGCAACCGCAGGAACTACTGCCGGTTGGAGAGTAGCGACAGACGCTTAATTAGAAATTCATTAGAATTTAAGAAGGGGGCTTATGGCCCTCTTTTTATTTGTTTTTAGTTGTAAAAAAACTACTTTTACACCGTGGCAAAGAAAAAACAACAATCCCTTGTAACGGCTAAAATCACAGTTAAGGCAAAGACCAATTTTAACATTGCGTCAGCGCTCAGTGGTAAAACTCAATATGAAGTTTCAGAAGAGGGAAGTGAATTTGTTTTAGGAAAGTACATGAGCAAATCCAAAAAGTAGATATGAGTAATGATGAGATTGTCAAACAAGAATTACAGCGCAGTGAAGAGTTAAGATCCGGAAAGGAGTACAAACCCAATACCATTGTAACAAAAGAGGTACCGCGTAACAACAAAATTGCAGTTTGCATGATCTGTAAGAATGAGGAAGTTCTTATAGGCAGAGCATTAGAGTCCGTTAAGTGGGCAGACGGTATCTATATTCTTGATACTGGTAGTCAGGATCGAACCGTTGAGATCGCATTACAGTACACGGATAATGTATTTCTTGATAGTATTTGGATTGATGATTTTTCATATCACCAAAATTTGATAAAATCAAGAACGAAAGGAGAAGGATGGATTTTATCTTTGGATGCCGATGAGTACCTGGTATCAACAGAGGAAGAGGTTAGAAAAGCAGTAGAACTTGCTGAGAACGTTGTACGGGTCACAATGATCTCAGAGGGAGAAGTTAAGAATGAATTTGGCTTTGGTAGACTATTCCGCAACACGCCTGACATTTACTGGATGGCATCGATACACAAACATTTGAATGTGCCAGGTGAAGGAGAGCCGGTAGGTAATGTGAGAATCGTTTACGGCTACAGCCCGGCACATAATCTTGACCCGGACAGATCCTTGAGGATGTTGGAACATGCAGTAGCGACAGAAGAAAACCCTGTAAGGAACCTTTACTATTTAGGAAGAGAATACTGGTACAAGCAAAGATTCCAAGACTGCATTGATACTTTACAGCGATATGTGAAGGTGAGCGAGTGGCCAGCAGAGAAGGCAGAAGCCTACATGAACATAGGTCAGGCATTCCGGGCACTGGGAGACTATCAGCAAGCTGCCGAGAATTACGCGAAAGCGATGATCATCAATACCAACTTCAAAGAAGTTATTTTGGAGATGGCAGGTATAAGTGCCCATGAGAACGCAGTTCAGTGGAGAAGATTGGCTAAGACCGCGAACAACAGGGATGTGCTTTGGAAGAGGATTGAAGCAGAACCGGCACCAGATGTAATGTTCCTTTCAGTACATAATGATGATGAGTCTTTGTTTGGTGCATTTACATTGATCAGACACCGGCCTCTTGTGATCGTAATAACGGATTCTTATATCCAGCCGGAACGAGGTGATGAAGGATGCACAGCAGAAATCAGAAGACAGGAAACCATTGAAGCCATGAAGATAGCCGGTTGTCCCGTGGTATTCTTAGGGATAAAAGACACGGCATTGACAGCAGAAATGCTACGCGAGCGATTGAAAGTATTCAAGCCAGAGATGATCTATGCCCCGGCAATACAGGGAGGAAACATACAGCATGATATTGTTGGCAAAGTAGCTAAGGAACTATTTGGCGATAAGTGTGAGCAATACACGACTTACACAAAAACAGAACTATACACTACCGGAAACTTTGAAATTAAGCCTACTCACAACGAGTTAGAACTTAAAGAAAAGATGCTGAACTGCTATGAATCGCAGTTAAACCTAAGATCGACACTACCTCATTTCATGGCTGTTAAAGGAAAAAGCGAATGGCTGGTTTAAAGAAAGTTATCATCACCCCTTATTTCGGTGACATGCCTGAGTGGATGGACAAGTTTGAGCCACCAAAAGGGTATGAATGGATACTGGACACCGACCTAGAAAGATTCAAGGAAAGGGTCAAAGACAGACTTTTAATTGACTATCCTGGACAGTACGGAACTGGAAAGGTTTGGGATTACAGATGTGCATTGGGAGTTCTTTACAGAGAAGAACTTGAAGGCGTTGACTTCTGGGCGCACATGGACTTTGATGTAGTATGGGGAGATGTAGACCACTTTTTACCAGACTCGTTACTGAATACGCTCGATGTTTATTCAAGCCATCATGAGTATGTGTGTGGATGCTTTAGCGTTTACAGAAACATTCTCCCGATCAATTACTTGTTCATGCGAAGCACGAAGTGGAGAGAGATGATGACTGAGAAAGAACCAAATGGATGGGTTGAAGAAGAATACTCAAGAGTATTGGAGAAGTCAGGACACAGGTATTTATACACATTCAACCAGGGGAATCCATGGACTAAAGAGCCAGTTCTTAAAAAAGAGAACGGGAAACTTTATCAGAACTTAGCAGGTAATTGGAGTGAGATTATGCTTTTTCATTTCAGACACAGTAAAAGATGGCCGCTATGACACCACAAGAAAAAGCAGTTGATTTATTTAACAAGATGAAGGGATTTAGAGTCAAACACACTCATTCAAAAAGATGCGCAAAAATAGCCGTTGAAGAGATATTAAATGCTCAAACTGAGGTATATGGATCAGTAAGAGTACAGAATGGAACTGTATTCAATCAATTTTGGATCGAAGTCAGACAAGAAATAGAAAAGCTATGAAAATACCTAACCCATACCAATCTGTAATAGATTTCGAAAATGTACTTGCCGAATACTGTGGAAGCAAGTATGCCGTGTGTGTTGAATCATGCACATCTGCTTTGTTTTTGTCATTGGTTTATTGTAATAAATTCTATCAGATTATTCGTCCAGAAACAATTCAAATACCATCAAGGACATATCCTGGGGTTGCGTGTTCAATTATTCATGCCGGGTATAAAGTTTCCTTCAAAGATGAACCATGGGAGGGTGAATATTATTTATCACCGTTGGATATATGGGATGCAGCTTTAAGATTCCGTAAAGGAATGTATCGTGGAGGATTTCAATGCATCTCATTTCACGCCAAGAAACTTCTTCCGATAGGACGCGGAGGGGCAATACTCACAGACAATGAACATGCAGCTAAGTGGTTCCGTAAAGCAAGATTTGATGGGAGGAATCCTGTACCACTTCAAGATGATCACTTTGATATGTTGGGTTGGAACTGTTACCTACAACCAGAACAAGCAGCCAGAGGACTTATGCTTTTCCAAGCATTGATATCAAAACATCCTGACGGACCACCGGATTTGATTGTAGAAGAACAGGGATACCCGGACTTAAGTAAATTCAAAGTGTACCAACAATGACAGACAATCAACCAAAACAGGAAAAGATTAAGGTCAACACGCAATCTCTCAAAGACCTGGCTATTTACCTATCAGGTGTAAAAGATGGGAAGGGGAATCTGTTGCCATTAGGCACCATTGTTTTAGAAGACCTTTGGAACGCTATAAAGTACCTGCAAGGGGATCAAAGATTTATTTCAGAAAGAGACACTAACCAATAACAGTATGACTATACGCCAGATGACTATGAAAGATGCGGACCGCATGCTTGAATGGAAGAACTATCCTGAGACAAGAAAGTTTGCAATAAAGACTCATGAAGAAATTAAAAGAGAAGATCATTTTAAATGGTTAGAAGACAACATTCAATTCTTTCATGTAGTTGAATTTGATTTGGATCTTAAAGGTAAAGTACTTGCGGGGGCCGTTAGATTAGAACAAAGTGGAGAAGTAAGTATTTGGATTGATAGGGCTTTTTGGGGACAGGGGGTTGCTACTGAAATACTAAAGAGGGCAACAATTGCAGGATCTACGGCTAAGATAGTCAACGGGAACATAGCTTCATTTCGGGCTTTTGTCAAAGCAGGATTCATACCTAAAGACTATATTGACAACTACTACATACTTGAAAAGCCATGAAATTAATTTTAATAGGGTACCCCGGTTCACAAATCATTGTACCCGCCAGCAAGCATTTAGTCAACAAGTACCTTCCTGGATTTGAAGTAATTTACCTCAACTACGAAGGTCCGATTGAAGGATGGGCAAAGTACCTGTCTGACTATCTTTCAAGTATTCCTGATACGCACATCATCTTCTCACTCGATGACTACCTGATTTCGGGACCGATAGACACAAGGCAGTATGCATTGGCTGAAACGTACATCCGGCATCACGCTGACGTGAAGTGTATAAAACTTTGCTACAGCACACAGGAAGAGCACGAAGAATATCCGGTCACTACTCAGTATTGTATCTGGGACAAAGATTTTCTTGGCTGGCTCCTTATCCAGTTGAAAGCACCAATACATACTCCATGGGAGTTTGAGATACTTGGAAGCAAGATTTTCAAGGAGATGAATGACAAATGCATTTATGTGCCTTGTATCCCGTATTTCACCAACTCTTCTTTATCGGCAAGATGGGAAGGAATTAACCTTGAAGGACTAAACCAAAAAGACATAGAAGATATGAATCAATTAGGACTACTACCACAAGTGAATCAAGTAAAAACCGTTGTTTTCGGAGGATCCGGATCTTTAGGCCATGCCTTGATCGCGCGGTTAATTTCAATGGGAAGGAATAACATACTTTCGGTTTCCAGAAACGAAGCGTCACTGGTAGCCCTGAAAGAGAAGTTTCCTTCTATTCAGATCATGGTAGGCGATATCTCCGATGCGTGGACCGTGAAGAGCGCCATGGTGGATGCAGAAGAAGTACACGTACTTTCGGCTATGAAGCATGTGGGTCTTGCTGAGACAAGCGTCAATTCATGCATTATGACCAATATCATTGGTTTAATGAACATTATTAATGAATCCCTGCAGACCAAGCCCAGAGTATTGATGTTTATTTCTTCCGACAAGGCAGCGCAGGGAAATGGTGTTTACGGTTGCTCCAAGAAAATAGGGGAGAGATTGATTGCAGAAGCCGAAAGGATGAACCCTACTACAAAGTACAGGGTGGTGCGTTACGGCAACGTATGGGGTTCAAATGGATCGATTATTACCAAGTGGAAGCCCAAGCTGGAAAAAGGCGAGGAAGTTATTCTGACCGATCCGGAGGCATCAAGGTTCTTCTGGACCATGGACGAGGCAGTTGATTTGATCTTTGAGTGCATTACCAAGGCTAAAAACTCAGATCCTTTCATTCCGAAAATGAAAGCGGTTACTATGGGTACTGTTTTGGAAGCCTGTATGGAAGTCTACGGGAAGTCACCGGTGAAGGTGATAGGACTGCAGCCAGGCGAGAACAAAGTAGAAACTACCGATGGAGTGGTATTCAGTGACCAGTGCGAGCAGTTCACGAAGGATGAGTTTAAGGAGAAGTTTCTTCTTCAAGACAAATTCAAAGGTGAAGTTAAAAAAACGGCAGAGCACTTTAAAGACGTTCCTATCCAAAAAGAACGTGATTTTATAAGCTGTGTCCTCATCACCCGGGAAAAAGAATACCCCAAAGCAGTACTTGATAGAATCGATACAGACTTCTTTGATGAGATTTTAGTAGTCACAGAGTGCCCGTCAATTTATCACCGGTATTTGATGGCATCCAAAGCCAAAAATGACATTATATACGTGCAGGACGATGATTGCTTTGTGAACTATCAGGTTCTTTTCAAGCACTACAACGGGCAAATAATCAATGCCATGACTCAACCATTCATTGACAAATACAAGGATACAGGTTGTACTTTGGTCGGTTGGGGCTGTTATTTCGAAAAGCACATGCTATCAGTTTTTGATAGCTATATAGCAAAATATGGTGTTGATGCTCACTTATTGCGCGAGGCAGACCGGATATTCACCTATTTGAATTTTCCAGTTAAAACAGTGGTTATGCCACATGAGGACCTAAACCAAACACCGGAAAGAATGGGCTACCAGCCTGGACATTATGAATCGATGGCTCAGGCAATAGAAAAGTGTAAGGCATTGTAGTTTCAAGTGCTAAAAGAGAGGGTGAGCCTGTGTAGAAATGCACAGGCTTTCTTGTTTACGCGAATGTGCACATTTGCACAAATCAAAAAATATTTGTTCATTCGCAGAAACAACTACCAACCCCATGGCAGATTTATCAGAACTAATCCAAGAAATAGGCTCCGGTCAGATGGAGGCTGAACCAACTCCACCGGTCACTCCGGCACCAGTTGCGCCACCGGCACCTAAAGCACCAGAGTCATCAATAATCTCAAAAACAGAAGAACCAAAAGGCAGTGAGGTACTGCCTAAAACACCGATAGAGCAACCCACCAATACTGGTGAGCCAGCCAACACTCCACCTCCGGCAACGGATGAGGACGTTCCTGACGAAAAGTTTTATGGCCGTCTAAGCAAATTGACAGACAACACCATAAAATCAGAACAGGATTTTGTTGGACTGATTAACCATTATAATGAGTTGCTTGAACAAGCCGAAAAAGGTTTTGAGCCAAAATTCCCAAATGAGCGAGCAAAGTGGGCTTATAAGATTTTGACTGAGAGCCAGGGTTCAGAACCCGAAGCGGCAATGCGTACACTCAGGGCTATAAACTTTGACCCGAAAGGGAAACAGCCACGGGAAATACTATTCGAAGCATTTCTGCAAGATCCTAACAACAGCGATCTTGGGCCAAGCGATGCAGAGAGGTATTTCAATGCCGAGTTCGAAGCTAAATTCGATGACGTTGAGGGAAATCCTCTTAAGGAGCGTCAATTGGCCATAGCTGTCAGAGAAGCTACAAACTCCCTTCAAAAGATCCGCGATGAGTTTACCGCGACAGAATCCGGTCCGCGACAGATCAGCCAGGAAGTAGAGTCAAGCATTACACAGTCGGTAGAAGACTTTGGTGGCGTGAGGTTAGCCTTTTCTGACAACCCCCAGGAAAGCGAATACCTGAATATGCCCATTGAAGATCCACAAGAACTTCAAGCGCTGAAACAGGATGCCTTAAACCCCCAAGAATGGTGGCAGAACTTTCTCACGGGATTCGAAACGGACAAAGGATTTGACTACAAAAACTTCATCCGCGAGTTCCATGAGATGCGAAATCACCAGAAAAAAGCACAGTTAGCTTATGACCACGGGTTCAAGCTAGGCCAGTTGGCTAAGATCAACGAGGCCCGAAATGCTTCTAATCCAAAAGACATAAGCAAGGCCGGAAGCCCAGGGCAAGGCAATGCAGGTCCAAAATCTGTATTGGATGCATGGGAACAGGCCGAAAGGCAGAGAGGCTAGTTTCCTAAGCGGGAAATTAAACTCTAAACTTTAAAAAAAAATGAGCGCAGTATCAGGTATATCCTCAACTGGATATCAATCCAGCGAAAATTATGCTCTGATCAGTGGATATGACATTCACGACAGAGATTTTTACAAGAAGCTGATAAAGAAAGTGCCCCGCGCGGCAGCTTTACAGTGGATGCGTGTAGTGAAAGGCTACATGGCAAAAAGAAAAGCAATTCGTCACACCTACTACTTCCATGAGGAAGGCCAGTGGATGTCAGCAGCAGCAACCATCGCTGCAGTAACCGATAACACCACGTATGTAACGATCACGTTATCATCTGGTGACCACACCGATTCAGGAACTTCTTCTTTCCCAGTAGTGGGTCAGACTGTTGTTTTTGAAAACGAAACCGTTGGTTATGTGAGAGTCGTAACCAGAACTACGCCAAGTGCTCACACCGTTGACGTTTACCCTGTAGACACAACAAACGTGAACATTCTTACCGCAGCCGTGGTAGGTTCTACCATGGTGTTCTACTCCAATGCTCAGCAGGAAGAGTCCACCGCGACTGAAATTCGCGTACCTAAGACCGACAAGGTGACGAACTACATCCAAACCTTCCGTGAGTCTTATAAGGTTACTGACCACAGCATGCAGAACCAGGTCGAGTTTGAATACAAAGGCCAGAAGTTCCTGCACCCTAAAGGTATCGATGACATGATGGACCGCTTCGCTTTACAGGAAGATTTAGGTCTGTTGATCAACCCTGCGTCAAGCGGATTGGTTAACGCAGGATCCAAGTCTATCCGGTTAGCAAAGGGTCTTATCCCTCAAATCACCGATTCTGGTAACACTCTTGAGTATTTCGGTACTCCTGACATGACTACCATCGATGATGCTATCCTTATTCTGAACCGTTCTTACGGTGCTCATGAGTATGCGGTAGGTCAGGGATTGAACATCAATCTGGGATGGAAGAACTGGTTGATTGACTTCGCTGCCGGTGGAGACAACAACGTGTCTTTCAATCCTTTCAACGGAGGTAAGGAGCAAGCCATTAACTTGAACTTCAAGTCGATCGCTATTGAGCCTTATTCCTTCCACATGCAGACCTGGGATGTGCTTTCGCACTCTGATACCCTTGGAGCTGGCAACATGCCTTACAAAGACATGGCTATCTTCATCCCTATGGGTATGACCAAAAACCCAGAAGCAGAGCAAGGAAACGACTACGAACCATATTTGCAGTTGGTTTACTCTGATCCGGGTGGTGCTCCCAACCAGAACAAAGGTGATCACGCTGTATGGAGTACTGGTGCCTTGGCTCCCGGTGGTGCAACTAACGATACTGCTAACTGGCAGATCCACGCCATTTCCTACAAAGGATTGGAAGTTCGTTGCAGAAACAAGTTCCTGGTGTTGCGTAAAGCATCCTAAAATAATTGGGGAGGGTAATTCCTCCCCTCTTTTTATTCAATTAACCCCCTAAAAAAATGGAAGTACTAAATGACGTTAAACCATTAAGCAAAAAGCTAAGAGAGACTATTCCACCGCTTAAAGACGGTGAAGTAGCCATTTTCAGGCTGACCAATGCCTTCGTAAAAGAAGATTCAAGGGAACAGCCAAGTGTAAGAGAAGTGGCCCAATTCTCCGGAATTGAGCAGGTAAACGATCCTTTTGATGAAGATGGATTGGCTACCAAGAAGATTTGCACCTTCATCAAGGACTACAAGCAGGTAGGTACCAGTGGCCAGGTGAAGCCGGTATATGAGCCGGTTGTTTTCATCCGTGGCGAGAAAAGAGTGTCTTCTGACGAGAGGGCCATGTATGAGTTCATGATGAGATCCAAGAAAAGTGCGGCCAACAAGTTCCGTAATTTGATGGGTGCCAAGAAAGGCTCAAAGCCCGAGTGGATTCTTTTAGGGACCAAAGAACTCACCAATGCCGTACAGCTTGATGAATTGAGGTTTGAGGCCGAAAAGATGGTTAGAGCTGCCAATCTTGAAGAATTGAAGGGAATCGCCACCATGCTGAATGCCAGCCCAGACGTAAGATTACGGGTAAAATCGTACAACGCAGGTGTGAGTGTAGATCCCCAGGGAATGAAGACAGAGATCATTCAGCTTGCTAAACTGTACCCCAAGCAGGTTATTTCAGCCAGCCCGGATGAGAGAGCCAAGTACAAAGTTCAGATTTATGACGCGATGATTTTCGGGATCTTATTCTTCGAGAAGAAATCGTATCATTTGATCGATCAGAAAGATATTAAGGAATTATTTACCCCGGAATCTGACATCGACAGTGTTGATTCTTTGATAGATTATTTCATGAGTGAGAAGGGGAAGAAGGACTACGTGAAGTTTGCCAATGCACTCAAAACAGCCCTTAAGGTGTAAAAAACCTTGAAAAGAACCGCTTAGGAGGACGTTAGTCCATGGGGTTAAGCGAAATGGGCGTGAGCATCGTGTATGCTGTGGCCCTTTTTTTATTTATATTTAAACAAAAAAAGCTATGGCGTTAACAGTTGTAGTCGAACTATCCTTCACCGCTGACGAGGTTACATTGACAGATTCAACCGGTGCGTATAATGTTACGAGTAACCCAACAGGATATGGTTCTCCTAATGCAGAGTTTACGGACTACGCTCATTATGCCATAATTCGAAAGAAAAATGTCAACGAAGTTGCTGACGAGGATCTTGTAGTTGAGACTTATGATGAGACTACAGAAACAGAATTTGTTGCTCCGCGAACAGTTGACGGATGGTACCAAGGAGTGAAACTCAATATTCCGGTTTGGACTGCAGGAACGTATGCTTCTGGGACCGTGAAATACTACAACGGAGTAATCTACCAGGCGAACACATCAACATCACAGCAACCTCCACACGCGAACTGGGACATCATTACCGACCTGACAGACATTGAAGGTCATACTTCGATCATAACGACTACCATCAACAACGTAACTGCCTTCAATGCGGATGTGTATTGGAGCAAGCAGATAGCGCTTCTTTCTCAACAAGGAATGTGCGGAGTATGTGAAGACAGCAGAAAGAGAGAAAGGCTAGAGAGAATAAGAAACCACATTACAGCGGTTTTGGTAGCCGATATCAGGGACAACAATACAGACGGGGAATGGAATGCACTTGCACTAATCAGCCTTGGGGCTTTTGAAGCATAATGCCACTGAATACCTTATATTACAACTCATTCTCAAGTAGCTTTATTACAGCTAACTCTTCTGATTTTGACGAGTTCATAAGGTTAAGTACGATAGCGTCTGAGAAAATAATTGATGGCAAAAATCCATCGGAAGAGGAAGATAAGATGTACCGTATGATCATGCTCATGGAGGCAATCGATTATACCGGCATAACAGACAAAGAAGAAGAAACATTAAGATATTGCCTCACTTCGATCAGAACTAGCGTTCCCACTCTTTCAGAGACACTATTTTCAACAGCATTTTTAGACACCTACTACACTTCGTTTACGGAGTTCATTCGATTAATGACAGAAGCATCTGAAAGGATGATTGACGGGAAAGAGTCAAAGACAAGAGTAGCGACAGCGAATAAATTTTATACAATACTCACGGCTTTAAAAAATACCGAACTAACTGAAAAAGAAATTGAAGCATTAAGGTATTGTCTGTTAAACCTAAATCCCAATCTTTCAGACATATCACAAATAACGGAAGGACCACCGGCTGTTGTAGCGGAGGCATTTACACTTATTGTAAATACTGGATTATTTAATTTGTCAGGTCAAGACGTTGATTTTTCAATAGGAGATTCTGCAACGCTGGATGTAGGTTCATTTACTCTTAATGGCCAAGATGTAGAATTCTCGGACTCTAATACAGTTGACCTTGATGTGGGATCATTTGCGCTTACTGGTCAAGCTGTTGATTTTACTTACACAGCGCCAGCAGATCCATACTTGCTTGAGATGGAGTTGGCTGAGGCAATAGCAGCTAGTCCTACTTGGGTGGCTGTTTTTGACATGGAATCTTCGCCGTATACTCAAGATACTCTAACCTG
>JACCDR011124452.1_pt1 | contig 13505 bp, 12 predicted proteins | sample 7446431 | NCBI WGS metagenome assembly JACCDR01 (sample SAMN15323443, study PRJNA562643) | freshwater metagenome | isolation source: river surface water | place: USA:Blue River Watershed | collected 2017-08-17
AACCGCCGAGTGACCTATCGCTTAGCGGTCTCGCTTGGTGTGAATGCGCCTCCTGGCATCTTCGTGAATCCGTTTACAGCGCTCACCGCCGCGCTGATGACAAACCCGGTACTTTTAGCCGGCTTTTTTAGGTATTGCAGTGAAAAAAATACAATCCGTAAAAGGCATGAATGACCTGTTGCCGACGGCATCGCCGGTCTGGCAATACCTCGAAACCCAGGTGAGCCAGATTTTGAGGCAGTTTGGGTATCACGAAATTCGGTTTCCTATCCTCGAGAGCACGGATTTATTTCGGCGCGGGATTGGCGAGGCGACCGATATCATTGAAAAAGAAATGTATACCTTTTTGGACCGCAATGGCGACTCGCTCAGCTTGCGACCGGAGGGCACTGCCAGTTGTGTGCGCGCCTGTGAGGAGCACGGCTTGCTGTATAACCAGACGCAGCGGCTGTGGTATCAAGGCCCGATGTTTCGCTATGAGCGTCCACAAAAGGGTCGCCTGCGCCAATTCCATCAAATCGGTATCGAGACATTCGGTTTTGCGCAAACCGACATCGAACTCGAATTGCTGGTTTTATTGTCGCGACTTTGGCGTCAATTGGGGTTGAGTGACAAGGTGTCTTTGCAGATAAACAGCCTGGGCGACCGCGAGGCCCGCGCCGCCTTTCGAGCGGCTTTAGTCGACTATTTACAGGGCCGGCAAGATGCGCTGGATGAAGACAGTCGACGCCGTCTTGAAACCAATCCGCTGCGCATTTTGGATTCCAAGGTTGAATCCACTCAGGCACTGTTAGAAGAGGCGCCACTGCTGCACGATTATCTGTCGCCCCATTCGCGCGAGCAATTTGCCACCTTGCAAGCTCAGTTAGCCGCTCTTGGCATTCACAGCGAGTGGAACCCCCGGCTGGTTCGCGGTTTGGATTATTACAACGACACGGTGTTTGAGTGGGTCACAACCCATCTGGGCAGCCAAGGCACTGTCTGTGCCGGCGGGCGTTATGACAAGCTGGTTGCGGCACTCGGTGGGCGTGAAACCCCGGCTTTTGGCTGCGCCATGGGGGTGGAACGCCTAGCCTTGTTGCTGCAAGAGCAAGAGATTCTGCCCAAGTCTGTCACGCATCAAGCGGATGTCTATGTGTCAGCAGTTGGCGAAAACCCGGCGAGCAAGGTAGAGTTGCACGCCTTTACCGTGGCCGAAACCTTGCGCGAGGCCCATCCGGCCCTGCGTGTCATCATGCACTGCGGTGGCGGCAGTTTAAAAAACCAATTAAAGCGCGCCGATAAAAGTGGTGCGCAGGTTGCGGTGATTGTGGGTGAAACCGAGTGGCAGCAGGGCCTGGTGGGAGTCAAACCACTGCGCTTTGACGCAGAGCAAGAGTTGGTTTCCTTGGCGGCTTTGCCAAAAGCCATTGAACACTGGTGTCGCTAACCGCTAGCGGCGCCTAAAAAAGAACCTGGATAGCCTACTGAGGAGAAAACAGTGTCTGCCCATTTAACAGAAGAAGAACAAATTCAAGCGCTTAAGCGCTGGTGGAGTCGCTTTGGTGTCGCGGTGGTATCGGCTGCCGTAGTGGCCAGTGCCAGTTATTTTGGTTATGGCTTCTATGAGAAAAAACAAACGCGTTTAGCCGAGGCCAGTTCGGCCCGCTACGATGCATTATTGCTGGCAGCCGGTGAGGGCGACACTTGGTCGGCTGAGGACAAAACCGCTGTGGTCGCCGCCGCTAAGGCCGTGTTAAAAGACGATAACGACAGCCTCTATGCGGATCTGGCCCGTTTTCATTTGGCTAAGGTTGCAGTGGAAGAAGCCGACTACGCCCAGGCTGAAACGGCGCTAGTCGCTTTGGTAGCCAATAGCCGTGACCCGTCTTCAAAAGCCCTGGCGCAATTGCGGTTGGCGCGGGTTAAAGCCGCGCAAGGCCAGGCGGATGAAGCGCTCAAGCTGTTGGCGAACCCCGCCATTAAAGCCTTTAGCGCCAGCTATGCCGAGATGCGTGGCGATATTCTGCTCGGTCAAGGTCAGTATGCTGAGGCTTACGCCGCTTACGAGTCGGCTCTGGCCGCGATTGAAGGCGGTGAGCAAGGTGCCGGCATGGCAGCCAATATACTGAAGTTTAAGTTGGATGGTGCACGGGTGGCGGCAGCCTCCCCGGTTGAGCAGGTCACACAGCCGGATGCAGCGCCAGCTGCGCCCAAAACCCCAGCAGAGCCAGGGGCCGGTTCATGATGCAGCTGTTATTGGCCCGTTTGTTGTCCTGGCTGGCACCTGCGGGTGCCTGTGTAGGCACTCTGTTAGCGACACAGCTGTTGGTGGGTTGTACGGCTAAAGATGCTGCCTTGGCACCAGCACCCTTGCAAACCTTTGAGGCCAAAGCGCAGGTCAAAACCCTGTGGCACACCTATCTCGATGCGAATGCGCGTATTGCCCACAATGGTTCTTTTAAAACGCAGCGTATTTACAGCCGCCCCATTACGGGAAGCCGTGGCTATAACAGTTTGGTGATGGCTCAGTCAGAGCAGGCGCTCTTTGTGGCCACAAACCGCGGCAATGTCTATGCCGTGGATAAAAAAAATGGCCGCACCCTCTGGAAGCGTTCGCTGAAGGCCCCGGTCACAGCCGGCGTCAGCCTGTTTGATAACCAGCTGCTGGTGGGGACGCGTGATGGCGAAGTCATTGCGCTCGATGCCGACGCTAAGGGAGCTGAGCTCTGGCGTGCGCGCGTCTCCAGCGAGGTGGTAGCTGCCCCTCAAAGCAACGGTGCGGAAGTCCTCGTTAAAACCATTGATGGCCGCTTGTTTTGTTTGGATGCGAGCAAGGGAACTCAGCGATGGACCTACGACCACGCACAACCTTTGCTCACCTTTCGAGCGCAGTCAGCACCCATTGTGAGAGCCGATCAAGCATTTGTTGCCTTCGACAATGGCCAATTGCTGAGTTTTGGCACGCGTGAAGGCGAGTTGCGCTGGGCTGAGCGCGTGAGCCAGCCGCGCGGTGTTACTGAGTTAGAGCGCATCGTCGATTTAGATGTCGACCCGCTTCTGGTGGGGCCTTTTGTGGTCTCAGCCGGCGCCAATGGGCGCTTGGTGGCTGCTAATCAAGGCAGTGGCAAAATTGCTTGGGCGCACGAAGCCAGTGTGTTGACATCGCTCGATACGGATGGCGACATGGTGTTTGTTGCAGACGCCAATAGCCATCTTAAAGCCTTTAAAGTGGCGACAGGTCAAGAAGCCTGGGTCTCCAAAGCGCTGCACCGGCGCGAACTGGGAAGCCCGACTTGGGTGTCCGGTTTGTTGGCGGTGGCGGATGGTGAAAATTATCTTCACCTTTTGGATGCCAATACCGGCGACATGATGGCGCGAAAACCGTTGCTAGGCGCCGGTTATACGGCACCCTTTATTACGGATGGCGAGCAGATGCTGTATGTCTTGAGTGATAACGGCGCCTTGAGTGCCTATCGGGTTTTTCCGAGGCAGTAATCTGGCGGCATCCAGCCCCTGCCCAGCAGGGGTTTTTGTTTTTTAAGGGCCCACGCGAGTGGGCTTCTCTATGAGGTAAGGGTATATGGTCCCCATTATTGCTTTGGTTGGACGACCCAATGTGGGGAAATCCACATTATTTAATCGCTTAACAAGAACACGGGATGCGTTAGTAGCTGATTTTGCAGGCCTCACCCGCGATCGCAAATACGGCGAAGCGGAGTTCCAAGGGCGGCGCTATATCGTGATTGACACAGGCGGCTTGACCGGCGAGGAAGACGGCATTGATGCCGCTATGGCAGAGCAGTCGCGATTGGCGGTTGAGGAGGCCGATTTAGTGTTATTCCTGGTGGATTGCCGGGATGGGTTGACGTCGGTTGATCAGGATATAGCACGGTTTTTACGCCAACGCAGTAAGCCCATTCTGGTGGTTGCTAATAAAGTCGACGGCTCACCCCCGGATTTGGTGACGGCACCCTTTTATGAGCTGGGTCTTGGCGATGTCGCGGCGGTGGCTGCGGCGCATGGCCGTGGTGTGCAGGCCTTGATGGCGCGAGCCCTGGCGTATTTCCCGGAAGTGGCTGCGAGTGATGACACCTTGGTTGATCAAGGCAACAGCCGTGAGCCGCAGAGTATCAAAATCGCCGTGGTTGGGCGCCCGAATGTCGGCAAGTCGACCTTGGTGAATCGCCTGCTGGGTGAAGATCGTGTGGTGGTGTTTGATTTGCCTGGCACCACGCGCGATAGCATTTATATTGACTACGAGCGGTTCGGTAAACGCTACACCCTGATTGATACGGCCGGTATTCGGCGGCGCAAGAATATCAACCTCGCGATTGAGAAGTTCTCGATTGTCAAAACCCTACAAGCCATGGAAGACGCCAATGTCGTGGTATTAATGCTGGATGCGACCGAGGGTCTCGTCGAGCAGGACTTGCATTTGTTGGGGCAGGTGGTGGATATGGGGCGCGCTGTGGTGGTGGCGCTCAATAAGTGGGATGGGCTTGAGGCTGAGCACAAGAGTTTTGTCAAAAATGAGCTGGAGCGAAAACTGCGGTTCATCGATTATGCTGATTACCATTTTATTTCGGCGCTGCATGGCACTGGGGTGGGACATCTGTATGAGTCCATCGAAAAGGCTTTTCAGGCAGCCACGCACAAAATGTCGACCAATTTCCTGACGCGCGTGTTGCAGGCGGCCATTTCGACGCACCAGCCACCCATCGCCGCAGCCGGGCGTCGCATCAAGCTGCGCTACGCGCACCCGGGTGGAAACAACCCACCCATTATTGTGATTCACGGCAATCAAACCGATGCACTGCCCGACCACTACAAAAAATACCTCGAAAAAGCCTTTCGCAACGCCCTGAGCCTGCACGGCACCCCCATTCGGTTGCAATTTAAATCGACTGAAAACCCGTTTGAGGGCCGCAAAAATCAGATGACGCAGCGAGAGTTTCAGCGTCAGCAACGCCTGCAGCGCAATCGCGACAAGCATCCTGGGCGCCGCTGATAGAGTGCTTGTTTTCTGGGCGCGCCTTCTATAGAATTCGCGCTCTTTTTTTTGGTGCCGACTTTGGCGCCAAGATCGACGGCGCAGCTTAGCGCCACTTTGTTAGTACCTACGTTTGAAGGCCTAAAACATGAAGACATACAGTGCCAAACCTGAAACAGTAAAACGTGATTGGTACCTTATCGATGCTTCAGGCAAAACCTTGGGTCGCTTAGCGGCTGAGGTGGCTAGCCGTTTGCGCGGCAAGCACAAGCCTGAGTTTACTCCGCATGTGGATACGGGCGATTACATCGTCGTGATCAATGCCGAGAAAGTTGCTGTTACCGGCAACAAAGCAAAAGATAAGTTGTACTTTCACCACACCGGTTATATCGGTGGCATCAAGTCCATCAGCTTTGAAAAGTTAATTATCAAGGCTCCGGAGCGCACTATCCAAACAGCGGTTAAAGGCATGTTGCCAAAGGGCCCGCTTGGTCGTGCCATGTACAAAAAGTTGAAAGTTTATGCGGGTGAAGCTCATCCTCATAGCGCACAACAACCCAAAGAGCTCACCCTCTAAGTGACCGGAGCTGATAAAAATGTCTGAACAATATTATGGTACTGGCCGCCGCAAAACGGCGTCTGCTCGTGTTTTCATCACGCTGGGCACAGGCCAAATCCGCGTCAATGATCGCAGCCTGGATGAGTATTTTGGTCGTCCCGTTGCGCGCATGATCGTTCGTCAACCGCTTGAGCTGTTGGACATCGCCGAGAAATTCGACGTCAATGTCACCGTGAAAGGCGGCGGCAGCTTTGGTCAAGCCGGTGCTATTCGTCACGGTTTGACCCGAGCCCTGATGGCCTATGATGAGGCTAATCGCAGCACCTTGCGTAAAGCGGGTTATGTCACGCGCGATGCCCGTGAGGTTGAACGTAAGAAGGTTGGCCTGCGTAAAGCACGTAAAAAACCACAATTCTCCAAGCGTTAATTACACGCGCTTTGTCAGTTGTCGAAAACCCGGGTTTATCCCGGGTTTTTTGTGGGCGAGATTTGTGCGGGCGCTGAGTGCCTGTATGCTGGGCTCACCGGGGTTTGTCTCGCTAAGGGGTTTGATCTGGCGCAGGCTTATCCCTATTTGCCTTGTGGGCATGCCTGTTTTTCTTTAGTATGGCGCCGTTTTTTGATGTGGCGCACAGAGCCCCGATAGCAGATCGGTGGCTATACTGCATGAGCATTTTGAGCGCTGCCCCGAATGGCCGTTGCTTCTTTTTTAAACGAATTTTCGTTTTCGATTTTTACAACTGACTGATCTTCAGTTAAAACTGCAGGAGATTCATGCATGAGTGATGACGGTGCAAATGTAACCCGTCGCCGGGTATTGACTGCCGTAACCTCGGTAGTGGGTGCAGCCGGTGCTGTGGGTGTGGCGGTACCTTTTGTGGGGTCTTGGCACCCCAGTGAGCGTGCCAAAGCGGCGGGAGCGCCGGTTGAAGTGAATATCGGCAAAATTGAACCGGGTCAAATGATCACAGTGGAGTGGCGAGGTAAACCGGTTTACGTTGTGCGCCGTACGCCAGAAGCCCTAGCCGGTTTGGCCAGAATGGAGCCTATGTTGCGTGATCCTGAATCGACAAAATCCGTACAACCCAGTTATGTCGATAAAAAATTCCGTTCGCAAAAAGAAGAGTTTTTAATTTTGCTGGGGCTGTGTACGCACCTTGGTTGCGCGCCAGGCTTTCAGCCAAAAGTGGGGTCTGTCGCCTTGAGTGGAGGCGAATGGCAGGGTGGTTTTTTCTGTAAGTGTCATGGGTCCAAATTTGATTTGGCTGGCCGGGTGTTACAAGGCGTCCCTGCGCCCATTAACCTCGAAGTGCCGCCACATCGGTATGTGAGCGATACCGTGATTGTGATCGGCGAAGATCAAGGGGCTTAAAAATGAAACAACTCTGTTGCAACCTCCTGGCATGGGTGGATGCCCGCCTTCCCGTTGTGCGGGCTTGGGATACCCACATGGGGAAATACTATGCCCCCAAGAACTTTAACTTTTGGTATTTTTTTGGTGTTTTATCGCTATTAGTTCTGGTTAACCAGCTGCTCACCGGTATTTGGTTAACCATGCATTTTGAGCCAAGTGCTGAGCGTGCGTTTGCGTCAGTGGAGTACATCATGCGCGATGTACCCTATGGCGATATTCTGCGTTATATGCATTCGACCGGCGCCTCGGCCTTTTTTGTGGTGGTTTATTTGCACATGTTTCGAGGCTTGATGTACGGCTCTTATAAAGCGCCGCGAGAACTGGTCTGGATATTTGGCATGCTGATTTATCTTGTATTGATGGCTGAAGCCTTCATGGGCTATGTGCTGCCTTGGGGGCAAATGAGCTATTGGGGTGCCCAGGTTATCGTCAACTTATTTGGCGCTGTGCCCGTGGTGGGCGAAGATTTGGTGCAGTGGATTCGTGGCGACTACCTGATTTCCGGTGCAACCTTGAGCCGCTTTTTTGCGTTGCATGTAGTGGCCTTACCCATTGTGCTCTTGGCGTTGGTGGTGCTGCATATTTTGGCACTGCATGAGGTTGGGTCCAATAATCCTGATGGCATTGAAATCAAGAAAAATAAAGACGAAAACGGTATCCCGAGAGACGGCGTGCCATTTCACCCTTACTACACCGTGCACGATCTGGTCGGCATTTCGGTATTTTTGTTTGTGTTTTGCGCCATTATTTTCTTCGCCCCTGAAATGGGCGGGTTCTTTTTGGAGTATGCCAACTTTGAAGTGGCAAACGGTTTAAAAACCCCTGAGCACATAGCCCCCGTTTGGTATTTCACGCCCTTTTACGCCATTTTGCGGGCTATTACCTTTGATTTTCTAGGGATGGACTCCAAGTTTTTGGGTTTTGTGGTGATGGCGGCCGCCATTGCTATTTTGTTTGTGTTGCCTTGGTTGGATCGCAGCCCGGTTAAATCGATGCGTTATAAAGGCAATGTCAGTCGTGTAGCACTGATTGTCTTTGCCGCCGTATTTGTCGTTCTGGGTTACTTGGGTGTCCAGCAATCCACGCCCGAAAGAACCATTTTGTCGCAAATCTGTACCGTCTTGTATTTTGCCTATTTTATAGGTATGCCTTTTTGGACCAAATACGAGACCGTTCGCGAGGTGCCTGAGCGGCTGCAAGACAAGGGGCTGAGTAAAGCCTTGGTTTGGGGTGGTGTGCTGTTGTTTGCTGTCTTGGTTGTGGTGCCGATTAAAGCGGTTGCCGGCGGTGGTGGCGCCTGCGGGACAGTGCCCTGTGAGCATTTTCATGCGGATTTTGATAACAAGCCCTCTTTGCAAAACGGCGCTAAAACCTACGTCAATTTTTGTATGGGTTGCCATGCGATGAGCTACATGCGGTATAACCGTATAGCGGCTGACTTAGACATTCCGCAGGACGCGATGCTGGAGCATTTATTGCTCGGCGACGCCAAATTTGGCGATTTAATGACCATTGCTATGCCGACACAGAATGCGAAAGTCTGGTTTGGCGCGGCCCCGCCCGATTTGTCCTTGGTTGCCCGTGCTCGTAGCCCGGAATGGTTGATGACTTACTTGTTAACCTTTTACAAAGACGACACGCGCCCAGCTGGCGTCAACAACAAAACCTTTCCCAATGTCGCTATGCCCCATGTGTTGCTTGAGCTGCAAGGGCTGCAAGAGTGCGCGCCAGGGGCCCGCTACGATGAGCATGGCAAGGTTGAGCGTAACAGTGTGGGCGAGCTCAGCAATTTAGACCCCTGTGGTAAATTAGAGGTCAAGTCACACAAGGGTAGCCAAACGCCCGAAGAGTACCGCGAAACCGTTTATGATTTGGTGAATTTCTTAGAGTACGCCGCAGAGCCCGGCGCTAAAAAGCGTACAACTATTGGGGTTTGGGTTTTGTTGTTTATTCTCCTGTTTTTTGGCTGCGCCTGGTTCTTAAACCGCGAATATTGGCGAGATATTCACTAAATTGCTTGTTTTATAAGGCGAAACCTATCGTGAAGCGGCCCATTGGGCCGTTTTTTTTGTCTCGTGGTGCGTGAAAACGCGAGGGCTTTTTTGTGACAGAATGGATTGATAAACAGTTTTTATTGCAAAAAGTTGATTTGTTACAACGGCTATCAGAAGCCAAAACCGAATTGCGCTCCCTGGCGGACTGGCTGCGGTTTATTGCCAAGCAATTTGAGGAGTCTGATTTATTTTATGGCCATGGCACTGATAATGCGTGGGACGAAGCCTTGGCTTTGGTGCTCTGGCAGGCGGGCATTCCCTGGGGGAAAGAAGCACCACTGATGTCGGCCACCTTATTGGCCAGTGAAAAAACTGCCCTGTGTGAAGCCATTGCCAAGCGTATCAGCCACCGTATTCCGTTACCCTATATCACCGGGCAAGCGTATTTTGCTGATTTGCGCTTTAGGGTGACGCCAGAGGTGTTAATTCCGCGCTCGCCCTTTGCTGAGCTGATTCAAAATGGCTTTCAACCTTGGCTGACGCAGCCGCCGCGCCGTGTCTTGGATTTGTGTGCGGGCAGTGGCTGTATTGGCATTGCGACGGCACTTTTATTTGAAGACAGTGAAGTGGATTTGGCCGATATTTCGCCCGCAGCGCTTGAAATCTGTGCCCACAATATTGCCTATTACCAGCTGCAGGATCGCGTCAGCCCTGTCTTATCGGATGTGTTAAGCGGTTTAACGGGACGCGAGTATGATCTCATTGTGTGCAATCCCCCTTATGTGAATGCCGAGGATTTAGCGGCTATGCCGCCCGAATTCCAACACGAGCCCGCTTTGGCACTCGGCAGTGGTGATGATGGGTTGGATTTCACCCGGCGCCTGTTGCACCAGGTAGAGCAGCATCTCGGCGAGTCGGGGCTTTTATTTGTGGAGGTGGGTAATAGCTGGCCTGCGCTCGAATCTGCCTTTCCAGAGTTACCCTTTACCTGGATTGAGTTGGCTCAGGGCGGCCATGGGATTTTTGTATTGACGGCGGCAGATCTCAAAATAGCGTTTTCAAACGATGGGATTGAGGATGAAAATGTGCCTTGGTCTCAGGAGGGGCTTGATGAGAACAATAGGGCTGATGCCGATTTATCTATGACATCAGATATTGATTGGCAAGAAATGTGCGAAAACCCGCCTAGCGATCACATCACAAAATAAGAGGATTTTCAGATGGACTTAAGCATTTCCCCGTCGATCATAGGCTACTGCGCCGCCACCTTGACAACCTTATCCTTCGCACCGCAAGCGGTTTTAACCTTAAAAACACGCGATACGCGAACCCTCTCGCTGGGTATGTATAGCTTATTTACCGCAGGCGTTTTCGGGTGGTTAATCTATGGCATCTTGATAGGCGACGCTGTTATTATTGTGGCCAATATCCTAACGGAGTTATTGGCGCTGCCTATATTGGGGATGAAAATCTATAACCTGTTATGGGGTAATGAAAAAGCTCCGCGCAATTCGTCAACACCAAACTAAGGATCCTGTTATGGAATCAAAACAGTCTCTGCAAGCCTTGCAAAAGCGGTTAATGCTGTTGGGCATTTTTAATCTTATTCCTCACCTGGCTTTGGGTTTGGGGCTGTATGGTTTATTCGGCGCCCAGGGTAATGCATTTTTACCGGCACTCAATAACCCACAAGTGTGTTATGCCTTGCTGGGGTTTGGCTTGGTTGCAGAAGCCTATTTTATGGTGTTATTCATTAAAACAGCGCGAGCCCGTCAAAAAGCCGAAGCCCTCCTGAAAAAAGAAACGGTGAGCCTGTGACCCTTGCGGATGTTGCGCAAGATAAACGCCACGTATCGAATGATTATCTTAAAAAGCTCGCGATGCGCGAGGATGTTCGGCAGTTTAAACAGCTGACCTACTCCTTTTTTGAAGAGCAGCGAACAGGCACGATTCTCGATGTTGGCTGTGGGCCGGCTATTGATACCCTTGCGCTGGCACATGCCTTTGCGGATGCTGATATTGTTGGTTTGGATGCCGACCCCGCTTCTATAGTGGACGCGATGCGCTTGACCCAAGCGGCTCACTTGTCCCAACGCGTGCAGCATCTTTTGGGTGATGCAGCCGCGTCTCCATTTGCAGAGGCTACTTTCGATGGTGTCAGGGCTGAGCGTTTATTACAGGTGTTGCCGCAGCACACTGCCGATTTAGTGGTGTGTGAACTGAAGCGTTTGTTAAAGCCGGCAGGACTTTTGGTATTAGCGGATGCTGACTGGGGTAGCTGGAGTTTTGAGGGTGTGGATGAATCGTTAGAAAAGGATTTACGCTTTCAATTTGCTTCCCAGCTTCGCCCTAATGGTTTTGCCGGGCGGCAATTACCCCGATTGCTGGCCAACGCCGGTTTACACTGTGAAAAAATAACCGTGATCCCTATGATTCATCGCCAGCTGGATGAAACGCCTCTCGCCTGGTTGTATCGCGAAGCCTTAGCCCGCCAATGGGTTGATGAGCCGCTGCTGACGGCATGGTGGCACAAGTTACAGGCGAGTTCTGAACAATCCGGGCGATTTTTTTCCAGCGTCAATATGGTCATTGTTGTTGGGCGCCGGGCTGAAGTGCTTTAAAACGGGGTATAGATGGGTTTGAGCCGCTCACAATAGATTAAAAAGAGTGCAACGCAGCCATTTGCTATTTGTTGTCAAAAAACCGCCTTCTCACTGTCATTTAACTGATATACCCCTGTCATCTCAATGTCGTCAAATGAGTATGTAATCGCATTCCACTGCGGGCAATACTTAATCCATCTTGAGGTGATCCATGAGTAAAGCGACTTTTGACCCCACGCGCTATAACGACACGACCCAGCCTGACTTTCAAACGGTACTGGCGGAACGCATTGCGCGCCGTGGTTTTTTAAAATCGGGTACTGCTTTGGCGGCCTTGTCGATGTTGAGCGGTTTGGGCTTATCCGGCTGTAGCGATGACGGTGATAATAAGGGCTTTGTTGGCCCGGTTACCCCTGATGTGAAGCAGCCCGCGACTTTGGGATTTAATTCAATCCCCGGTTCTAAAACCGATGCCGTGACCATTCCGGAGGCTTATAAAGCACAAGTTTTGGCCCCTTGGGGCGAGCCTTTAAACGACAAGGCAGCTGAGTGGAAAAGTGACGGCACCAACACCCCAGAGGATGCGCTGAATTCGGTGGGTATGCACCACGATGGTATGCACTTTTTCCCGCTCAATGGCCCAACCGATGGTTTATTGTGCATTAACCATGAGTACATTAACCAAACCGCCTTGCATCCCAACGGTGCGACCAAAAAAGACGAAACGATCAATGGCGTTAAGCTGAGCATGCGCCCTGTCAAAGACGAAGTGCTCAAAGAAATTTATGTTCACGGTGTTACAGTGGTGCGCGTTCGCAAAGAAAATGGCGCCTGGACGGTAGTGAAAAACGACCCACATAACAAGCGTTACACAGGCGCTACCGAGTTTGATATGGCCGGCCCCTTGGCAGGCCATGCCAAGCTCAAAACCAAATACTCGCCCGATGGCAAAACGGCCCGCGGCACCCTGAATAACTGCGGCAATGGGTATACCCCTTGGGGCACCTACCTCACCTGTGAAGAAAACTGGCCAGAATATTTTGTGAACCGTGGCACCCTCACAGCGGACCAAAAACGTATTGGTGTGGCCACTGTTAACTCGCGTTACGGCTGGGATACCTTAGGCGGTGTAGCCGGTGAGCGCAATGATGAGTTTACCCGCTTTGATATTACCCCCAAAGCCGAGTCGCCATTGCTGGATTACCGCAATGAAGCGGCGGGTCACGGTTATATTGTGGAAATAGACCCGCATAACCCGAATAAAAATGGCGTTAAACGTACGGCACTTGGGCGCTTTCGCCATGAAGGCTGTATTTTTGGCAAGCTGACAGCAGGCAAGCCATTGGCGTTTTACTCTGGCCATGATGCGGGTTTTGAGTATGTGTATAAGTTTGTGTCTAAGGCTAACTGGAACCCAGTGGATGCCAATGCCAGTGACCGTTATGCGACAGGCAATAAATACATGGATGAAGGCACTTTATACGCTGCGCGTTTTGATGCCGACGGTACTGGCGAATGGTTGCCCTTAACCCTCAATAGCCCCAAAGCCGCCGGCGGCACCTTAGCCGATGATTTTGCCGATTTAGGTGAGATTATTCTCAATACCGCTGAGGCAGCAAAATTACTCGGCGCCACCCCGATGGACCGCCCCGAGTGGGCCGCAGTAGACCCCTTCACTGGTGTGGTTTACATGACCATGACAAACAATACCCGCCGTACTGAGGCCACAGGTACTAATGAAGCAAACCCGCGCATTAATAACAGTTTTGGTCATATTGTGCGCTGGGAAGAGAGCGATAATCATGTCGATTTTGTGTGGGATATTTTTGTATTTGGTGCACCGGAAAACGCCAATGATGAGACCAACCTGTCTGACTTGACGGCCGATAATCAATTTGCAAGCCCCGATGGTTTAGGTTTTGATGAGCGCGGTATTTTGTGGATTCAAACCGATAACGGCGCC
>JACCDR012411847.1_pt1 | contig 13500 bp, 13 predicted proteins | sample 7446431 | NCBI WGS metagenome assembly JACCDR01 (sample SAMN15323443, study PRJNA562643) | freshwater metagenome | isolation source: river surface water | place: USA:Blue River Watershed | collected 2017-08-17
AGCAGTAGACAAGTAATAGTCTGGGCTATCACTATTGTTAGTTTTTGTTTTATTACCCTCCTTGTACCACGGTATTCTTGCCGCTAACGGATACGTGCCGGTGGTCGTGCCATCCGCTTCGGATGTAAACGCGCCGCCGAATTCCGTCGCAATGTTCAGCTGATCATCAACACCTGCCAGTGTCACCGTGCCATAGCGCGATAAACAAAACGCCTCCGCCGGAGCCGCGCCAACGGTTTCGATATTGACGGTTGCGCCGTAATCGTCAGAGGTAGCAACCAGTAGATTGCCGGAACCACTGCCCACGATGACGACTTCACCGCGCACATCAGCCTGTTTGCCTACGTGGGTATGTTTGTATTTGATGGTATCAAACAGTGTTCCCGCGCCCGTTGTGCTGTTAATCGCGTTGACTGTTGAACTTACACCCCAGACATACCCACCATCCGCCGGACGCGAAAATGAAAACAGTGTCGTCACCAGCACACCCGCTAACCACAGTTCGCATGAACCGGTATTCAGACTCCCCGCGCCGCCTTCAATAGACTGCGACTGGTAAGTGAATTCAACCAGTTCCACCACGCCGCCGAAAATAATGTCGAATTCTGAGGCAGCGCTTAAACTTGCCGCCCGATTAAAGCGCATGTTGGGCGGATCGGGAACGAATGAACCGGCGATGCTGCTGGCGAAAATGCTGTCAGTGTCGTAAGTACCCGACGCCGCCGCGTCCGTGCCATATGCCACAACCCCGCCTGCCAGCGATGCCAGCCCCGCGCTTTCGAGTTGGGTGTATGTGCCGGTGAGTGTGCCGCCGTACTCCCAGACTACGGTATCGGCATACACATCCGTCGTGTAGGCGATTTTGCTGCTGCTGCCATCATTGCCCAGCACATAGGCGGCGCGCTTAAAATTATCGGATTTGTCATGCACGATCTGCGTAAATGCCGTGTAAAACGTATCCGGCGTGATGTCATCCACCACCGGCGGTTCAACGCTGATGTCGAGTGTCCGCTGTACAGCACTGCCATCCGCTGTAATCCAGATTGCACCCTTCCCCGGTACAACATCCGCGCCCTGCGGGGAAGGCACGGCGGCAGGCGCGATGATGCTGTTGAAATCACCCAGACTTGGCAGGGGGATGGGATCAATCGGAATCGGCGTGTAGTCCACTGAGAACATGCTGTCATTGCCAACGGGTACAGCAACGAAGTCACCCGGAATGTTGTGGGTTTCGCCCTCACCCGTTAAATCGATGTCGCTTGTGCCATCAGGATTGTGCGTTTTATTGACCGTCAGCGGGATGATATTCCCCTGCCACTCCACGCCATCCGATGCCAGATAATCGGGAATGGTCACATCCGCGAACTGCATTTCGGCGGGTTCGTAGACATCCCGGTTGCGTTTGATTTTGACGTTCACGGAGGGATACGGGTTATTCGCCTGCGCGTACCTGTCGCCGGTTAGCTGCTCAAGTTCATCCTGATCGGTCACAACCTGCGCGGGCAGCTTGATTTGCCCCGTTCCCTGCCCCGGCACAAGCGGCGCGTCGGAATACCCCGGTGTTGGCAGGGTAGCACTACCATCCCAATGAAAGCCCTCGCCGCGTACCTGCTGCACACGGTTGGTTAGTTCACGCGGGTTGCTGGCGCTGCTGTACAGGCTGGCATCCAGCGTATCCCGTACAACGATGTCACCCCGGTCCGCATAATCGACCAGATTCGGGTGACGCAGGAAAAAGAACTCACCCTCGCTGTTGCAGCCGAAATTGCCGCGCTCGGTGGCAAGCAGTTGGATTTGCTGCAATAACGTGCCTTTATCAATCGTCCACGAGGGCAGACGCTGCCCAACTGCTGATACGCTAAAGGGTGTGAAATTAAACAGGCGCAGCAGATTCGCGCAGCGCCAGCGCAGGATGTACCACGCCATGAATGAGGCGCTGGATAACCCCGCGACGACTTCCTGCCATGTTGCGGGGCTGGCAACCACCTGCACAATCTGCGACGTGCTGTTCAGCAGATTCAGCACATACGACGGACTGATAAGATCAATCGTTGCCTGTCGCAAACCGTCCGCCGTGCTTTTATCCTGCCGCTGTATCCAGCCCACCATTTGCCGCGTGGCGGTGGGAACATCGGTTGCACCGACATATAGGTAGATGATTGCACCAGAGGTATGCGCCGCTGCTGTTGTGCCGTTATAAGCGCGGGTCACGGTCAAGGTATTGGATGATTTGCCCGTCACCGCCATCTGCTCACCATCAATCAGGATGATGTTACCAATGGCGAATAACGCCCCACTGCTGACATCGACATCTGTTTCGCTGGTGTCCAGCGCTTCGGCTAATGTGCCAGTGCTGTCGACCCACCGATTCGCCCATGTCGCCATTTCAAAGTAGATGCACGCCGCGCCGTTGGGGATGCTTTCAAGCCGGTTGGCGTACAGGTCAAATGACATACGCCGCCCCGTCCGGTCCCGACTGTCTGAGCGCGGCATTTCTGAAATCAGCAGCGGCGGGTTGGTGGTCGCGTCATGGATATGCACATAACACACGCGCTGCGTTGTGCCGGAGAGTGAACCGGTCACATCCAGATACAGCACGTAATTGCCGGGGTCAACGGTGGCGGTTAACGTTGCGGTGGTATCCCCGCTAACGCTTGCCCAACCGCTTGCCGGAACTGTCCACGCATAGGTAAACGTTTCCCCGCTGGAAGTTGTCCAACTCGTCGGGGTTGCTACGGCGGATAGCGCAAAGGTCGCCCCGTCAGCAATCAGGGTTGCCAGATGATTACGGCGTCCGTTGATATACACCTGCACCAGCGGCGGCGGGGTGGTGTTATTCGTGCCTACCGTGCGGTTATAATCCTCAGTAATCGCGCCGGTTGCCGCATTGATGACGGGCAGCACTGACCACATATCAAAACGCCGCTTGACCGTGATGTGCTGATTATTGGCGAATCCGGCGGTACGGATGGCAATGGGAAGCTGCCCAACATCCTGCGAACTGGTTTCGCTGATAAAAATCGTGGTGGCCTTGCCATCCAGAAGAACGCGGTAAATCCCAACGTCACACAAGCCCGCGCTGCTGCCCACATAAACCGTATCGCCTTCCTGTACATCGCCCCAATCGGCTGAGGTGTTATCGACTGTCAACTGCGCCAGCGGGTACACAAACGTCGCCTGATTAATTTGCGCGGTGGCAATGTCCACATCAGGAACGGGCGACAGGTAGCGCGTCAAAGTCGACACCCCGGCAAGGGCGGCGGTTTCGTTCGCGGTTAGGGCGGGTGACACTGCCATTCAGATACCATTCCTCAATTCGAGTTTGTTGCAAAGGATGTAATCGCGTTGACGATTTCCATCTTGGCGTTATTCAATTCCGACTGGCTGACGTGTTCCCCGACACTGAGATTCAGGGTGAGGTTCACGCCGCCCCCTATGCCCCCGCCGCGCATCCGGCGGGCGTTCTCAGCAGCAGTCAACACCGCCTCGCCCTCATGCACCACTGCCAGTCCGGTGCGCTGGATATAGGGCGTTCCCTCAGCAAATTTTGGCAGGGATTTGGCGCTTAGCTGCCCTAACAAGCCTTTCAGCTTATTGGCTTCCTGCCCGATGCGCCCGATGAAATCAATCACGCCAGCGGCTGCCCCGGCGGTTATCTTTAGCTCATCGGCGCGCTTCTTTTGCAGGATGGCAACGGTTTGCTGATACGTCGCATCCTCAGCAGTCCGCCGCGCGCGTAAATCCTGCTCAGCATAACGGGCGCGTAAATCGGCAATCTGACGCTGTACAATATCCGCCTGTTTAATCTGCTGCTGCCCCGCGTTGCGCTCCTGTTCGAGACGCTGCTGCAACTGCTGTTCGCGCTGGGCGTTCTCTTTGGCAAAGGCGGCGGCTTGTTCGGCGGCGGCGGCGTCATACTCCGCACGGCGGCGCTGGGCGGCAATGCCCGCATCGGTATCCCCGCGCCCGATGTCCGTCATCCCACTGCGGCGGGCGTTCACGAAGCCTGCCACGTCGCGTTGACTGGCGAGGTTATTCAGCGTGTTATACAGGTCTTCCAGCTTACGCACGCGCTCACGACTGTAATCCTCAGTCGCGTTCTGTTCCGCCTTCAGGTAATTCGCTAATAGCTTTTGCTGACCTTCCATGAATTTCTGCTGGGCGGCAATGTCGGCGGCGTGTCCCTGCGCGGTAATCTCTTTGAGCTTCTGGTTACGCGCCACAGCGGCGTCATAGGCTTGCGCGGCTGCCAGGCGGCTTTCAAGTTTGCCCAATTCCCCGGCGCGCTGTTCCTCGATCATGCGGTCTGCCAGCACCTTGCCGCGATCCGCTTCTACCCCTGCCAGCTTTTCATTGATTTCCAGCAAGGATTTTTCAGCATCGGCGCGTTTTTTGGCTTGCTCCTCGGCGATTTTGGCGTTGAGTTCGGTTGCACCTTTAACGATGGTGTCTTTGGCATTTTGTAAGCCATCTTTGATGCCATCGACCAGCCCGCCGAAAAAGTCTTTGGCTTTACCTTGCTCTTCGTTGAGTTTTTGCAGGGCGGCGATTGTGCCTTCAACGCCCTGCGTTTCCGCTATGCGTACCGCTGCGATTTCTTCCTCGCTCAGGCTCAGCTTCTTATTAGCCTCGCGCAAATCAGCCAATTGGGTATTATTGGCTTTAATATCCTCATTGACTTTTTTGAGCGTCTCAGCCCATGAATCAGCGCTGTTTTGGGCGGCAACCATACCGTCCTTCGCTGCGCGCAGTCCTTCAATATCGCGGGTGCGAGACGCTTCCTCAAATGCTAAACGCTGGCGCTCAATCTCTTGCAGCGCCTCGCTGTGTTTTTTCTGCGCGTTAAGTGCATCGGCGTCTAATTTAATGCGCTCGTTATTAACGGTGGCAAGGTCTGTAATTAGCCCTTCGCGGGCGTCTTTATCGCCTGCCAGTGCGCGCGTTACCTGTTGATTGAGGTCGAGCTGTGACCGTGCGCGTTCAGCCTCTGCCTTAACCTGCTCCTCGATTGCCTTACGCGCTTCCTCGGCTTGCCGCTGGTTTTCAGCGAATGCCAGTGTCAGACCGGCGATAATTGCCGTTCCCGCAACTGCCACCGGATTCATGCTGAACAGGCTTTCGACAACACCCCCTAAACCGGGGATAACGCTGTCCAGTGCGGAGTACAACATCTCACTGGCTTTCCCCGCGTCAATCGCGCTGTCGCCAACTTTCTGAATCTGCTCATTGGCATCCTTCACCCCGGCGGTATCGAAAGGGATCGGGGTTGGCATCGGGACGCTGGGCATACCGCTAACGCTGTCATTTAACCCATTAATAGCGGCGTTGGCATCGTTGATCTTATCCGTCGCATCGACCACCGAATCGCGCACGGCAGCAGCGCCCCGCGCTACCTTTTCCGTGCCGGTATCTTCCCACACAATAACGTTTTCGATGCGATTTTCGTCTGCCATGTTAGTCCTGCTTATTCGGGTCAGGCTTCGGTCTGCCGTTTTCAATCAGGGTATCGAAATACTGTAAATCACCCTTCCACCTGCGATTAATCCGCTTTGCCAGTTCTTCCGGGTCAGGCACAACGCCGGTTTTTTTCCATTCGCCCCACCCTTCAACGACCAGATCAAACGGGTGATAAAATCCCCCACGATCCTCAGCCTGCACAGGTTTGGGTATCATTTCCGGGCGATGGTAGTAATAGATGGTATCCATCACGCGGCGGGCGAATTCTGTGCGGGCGCGGCTAAAGGGCTATCGGGCTGCGCCGCTTCCGCTTTCTGTTCATCGCTTAAGGCTGTCGTTGGAAGTTCTGCCGGGTCCGTATCAAACAGTTCCTGTCCATCGTTATACGCGCTAATCCAGGCGTACCACAACTGCAAGGGCATATCCTCACGAAATGCCCACAGCGCCGCCCCATCCATGTCCCGCACGCGCTCTAAGGCGGCTTTGAACGTTTTCAAAGCTGGTCGCGCTGTTGCAGCGTCAAAATCCACTCCGTTTGTACAGGATAGAATCAGGGCAAAAGAGCCAGCATCGCGCGGGTCAACTTCGGGACACGCCTCCACGATCAGGCGTTTCATAATATTGGCGCGCGCATCGGTCTTGAGTGTCTGCGGTGAAATGTGCCATGTGATCTTGTCTGTCATGGGAATATCTGCGTTCCTTTCACGAAGCGCCAGATTACTGACCCCCAGCCGCCCGCCATGTATTGAGCATCCGACGAGGGGAATTCAGTTCTTAAGAGTGTCGCGTTCCAGTACGTCACCGTATCGGTTTCGTCATAGGTCAGCGCAGTTACCAGTGCCGATTGCACGCCAGCGGGTAGAAACGTGGTCAGCCAGTATCCGACCATGCCATTCGTCTTGTACGAGAAACGCCATTGCCACGACACGAAGCCATCCGCCGAACGGCTTAAATCCGCGTTGCTGACAATGCGCGCGTACTTCGGCGGCGTTGTACCAGCGGCATCAATCACCCAGGGCGTTAGCGCGTTCTGGTCGGATTGCACCGCGAAATCGACCACGTTATAGGTACTGGTCAACTGCGCGGCGGTGTACGTTCCAGCGCGCAGGCGATGCCCCGTAGCGCGGGCGGTAGGCATGGTTTACCCCTCTGACTTCGGTGTAGTGCGCGTTGGCAGGGGCTGCGCCAGTTCATACGTATTGTCGTCACTGTCTTTCCCCGGTGGGATGACCACGAAGACGCGCTTGCCGCCCAGCTTCAACCGCTTGCGCGTGGCGCTGCGGGCTTCGTATGGGCTGCCAAAAATATCCAGTTCCGGGTGTTTGGCAATCGTGCCATCGCTGGCAATCTCGCCGAGTTGTTCCGGTGTGAGTTGAAATTTAGGCATGGGTCATACTCCTTATTGCGTTAGACCGGGACAAAGGCGGTTTCGTAAGTAAGCACATCCATCACATTTGCTGAGCCAGCCGCCGCAAGGGTGACAACGCCCGCCAGTGTAATGCTTGACAGTGCTGTAACCGTGCCGCCGACAGTGAAGGCGTTGGGCGTAGCGTTGATCGTGACCACTGTCGACAGGGGCTTGTAGACCGTGTTAAATTCAACGTCAGTACCATCCTGCTTGAACGCCATGAAGTGAATCGGGTTAGCGGTCACAATGTCGATAAAATCGCTGGTGTCATTCTCGAAGCCCAGATTCAGCCCGGATGTACCAAACACGCGCCCGTCATACGATTTCGTCGTCTGGATGGAGTTGACGTGCAGCACCGCGTCACTTTCGCCGCGAAACGCCATCGTGCCGGGGCGGTAGCTCAGACTGCACCGGGGAATGACGCGGGTGATAAAGTAACTCAGCCCGTCGCTTGTCTGGAACATCTGCTGCGCTGCAAACCACATCGGTTTGGGTGACGTGCGGTTGTTGTTGTAACCAAAGATGGTCGAGAATGTGTTGCTGGTGTTAGTCGTACTGCCACCCACCAGATCAGCAAGGGTCGTATCAATCGAACTACCCGTCACATCAAACGGTTGCAGCTTGCCGCCGTTGAATGACACGGTTGCCACGATTTTATCGCCGCCCTGAATCTGGACATCCGTTGGCGGGATCACGGCGAAGGCGCTGGACTTCACATCGCTCCAGACATACGCGCCGCTGGCAGTTCCGGCGGTCAAACTCGCCTGCTGCCCGCTGAAATACCCGACGTAAGTCCCTGACTGAACAAATTCCCCGATGAACGCGCGGGCGTTACCGACGGGATAACCACGAACTGCCATAGTTGCTGCTCCTTAATCATGCGTGCTAACGAAATAGGTGTAATCGATGGTAAGCGACCACGTATACTGTCGCCGGATAAGCTGACTTTGCCCCTGCGGGAACGGTGCTTCAATCACCCGCCCGCCCGTAAACAGACAGGACTTCACCCCGTTCAAGCGCTGCCATGTGCTATTTTCGAGAAAGGGGCGCTCATTGAATTTCGCTGCAATCAAATCGGCGTACTGCAATAAATGTGTCCGATTGGTAAATGCGTTACCAGTCAGGATTTGCGGACCCACCAGCAGCCCCGGAAACGTGACCGTGTTCGGAAACTGCATAGGGGTAGTCGCATCCTGCGTATGCGCTGGATTGCCCATAAACGCAATGTAGCCCTCAAAATCCTGCACCTGCTCTGGCACATCCTCAGCAGCGGTGAAATACGTGCCTGCTATCGGCGTGCTTTCGATTTCGGCTAACAGCGCAGTCGCCCGGACTAATATCTCGTAAAGCATCGAACACCTTTTCTATTTCTCTCAGCATACGCTACGTTTTGCCGCGCTCATTTTTGACTGTGCGAGGCGCTTAGTTAACGCTAACGCTAAAATGCCCGTCTCTCATCTGAGGCGGGCGGGAATGCTGGATTATGAGCGTGGTTTAAATGCTCCCGAATGACAACTTGCGGCGGCGCTTAATCGCTTCCTTCACCGCCGGGGGCATTTCGTCCAGTCGAAACGACGCATCGCCAATCTGGACTGTACCGCCAACATCCGTGCGCTTTTCCCACATGAACGCCGCCATGCGGGTTGCCGCCATGCGAATGTCCTTAACAGGCATGTGCGTTTGCAGGGGCTGGGCAGCGTGGGCAGCGGCGGTTGTGCCATTGACCCCGCGTGTTACGGTCAAGGTGGTGGAGGATGGTTTATCAATCACCTGCATATATTCCGACTCACAGCGCAGGAACTGCCAGATTTCATAGGCTGAGGATGCGGCAACGGTAATCGTCGTTGTGCTGGCATCGGCAAGCGTAATACTGCTGCTGACCGTCGTCCACATGGTTGTCAGGTTATCGTGATAGCCCCAAATCCCGCTGATGACAATCCCGTCATTGAATTCGGTTGACCACGCCAGCGATGCTGAGGGGTTAAACGTTATCGCCCATGCCGACGCAATATCGGAGGTCGTGAGGCGATAATCCGTTGCCGATAGCGCTACACCATCCCATGCCACCGAGGACACGACCAGCAAGTCATCGGGCAGCCACAGAAAACGCCGCCGGGGATCATACTGCCCTTCACGCTCCAGATCATTGAAATAGAGCGTCTTGTCTTCCTTATAAGGCACGAAGGAACGGTCACACTCGCCGGTGATGTAGTCGGATACCTGCGGCACAATGTCCGACATATAATCGTAAAAATCGTCGTATTGCGCCTGCTGCGGTGTCAGGGCAGCGGATGGGTTGGCTTTGGAAAGCTGCCGCCCAACGGCTTCAACGGTGGTTAACGCAGACGGATAACGGGTCATCGTCTCTTACTTCCTTTGGTATAGGCGCGGCGGCGTACCTGAATTTCGAGTTTGTATTCCTTGCGGAATGCCTCAATCATGGCATCTGTCCACTTTTTCACTGTATCAGTGGCATCCTGCCATCCCGTATTCGTGTGGAACCGTTGCTTGAAGCGCAGCGCCGCCGCCCGATCCTGCGCCAGTGACCCGTACACGAATTTGGCTTGCGGCGCGGGGTTTTCGATGACGATGCGAAATACACCGCCCTCAGTGGTTGCGACCACCGTCCAGCCCTGTGATAGCTGATGACTGCGCGTGTATTTCTCGATGCCCTTTTCGCGGTACATCGCCATGACGAATTTACGCTGTTTTTCGGATGCCCATTGAATCGGCTGCTTGGCTTCGCCCGGTTCTTTTTGCAATTCGGCAAGCGCCTGCGGTGCAACCCGATCATAGGCGCGCTGTCCAGCCGCCGCGATCACTTTGCTATGGTCATCCAGCAAGGCAATGGTCGCATCGATGCCGGTAGTATCAGCGATGGCTCTGGCGCGAATCATCGCTTATTTCCGCTTCGGCTTCGGTTCACTTGGCACGCCAGAGAGCGCCGATGGGGGCGTGAATGGCGTGGTGTCCTCAGTGACGGGGCGGCGCTGCACTTTAACGGGGTTGCCGCGCTCATCAATGCCGATATTCGTGGTGAATATTAAATCATCGTCTTGGGGCGCGGGCGCAGGTGGGGCGGCGTCATCGACTACCACCGCATGACCATTGGCAACCAGATAATCAGCAAGTCCAAACAGGCGCGGATCATCGGCGGCGTAATCGCCCGCATCGATAGGGCGTTCATTCGTTGGTGTGCCACGATAAGAATGCAATACGCGAATCATCCTGCCATCCCTTCAATGAAATAGCGAACGGTGTAAATGCCATCATCCGCCTGTGCGATTGCCAGTTTGATACGCCCTGTAATCGGGATCATGCGGTGAGCGTTGGTCACGGCGGTTTTGGTAATCCCGACTGGCAGCAGCGACGGGGCAATCCATCCGGCAGTGGCGTAATCCGTAAAGCTGAACAGATTGATACCGCTGTCAGAATCGGTAAATGTCCAGTCGGTAGTTGCCGCGATGGTGACACTGGCACTGATGTATAAGCCAACCAGATAGCCATTGCAGCGTTCGCCGGTGATGGCTTCGCCCGTGCCAGCCCCTGCGCCCTGAGTGGTTGTAATTGCCACTTTGTATTCTTTAATCATGAGACAATCCTTTGATAATTCAGAACGCGCCACAGGAGTCGAACCTGTCGGCTTTCGACTGGAAAGCTGCCCAGCGCAGGCGCGTTAACCGTTGATGTTACGCAAACGTGACGTTGAGGTTTGTCCCCGGCACGACATACCAATGATCGCCGTGACTCGCCAGACAAACGCCATCCCCGATTGCACCGCCGAATGTGCCAACATCAGCGTTACCGGCATTGACACCTGAAGTTGCCAGGTCAAGCGTATGCGCCTGCGCGGTTTCCGAGACAATCATCAGTAATTGCCCGTTTGCAATTGGTGCTGCCAGTGTTGCGGCAATGACACCCGCTTTGTTCAAAACAACCAGCCCGCAAGGGATGGTAATTGCGCCGCTGTCGGTCAGTTCCTGTGTTGGGAACTGTGAACCGGGCGGGTTAAGCAACCCTTTCGGCGCGAAGGTCGTTGGTGCTGCCATAGTGATTTCTCCTTATAGGGAGGGGCGCTGGAGTGCGCCCCGGATACAGGGTTAAGCGAATGTCACGTTGGCATTGCTGCCGGGGACTTCATACCAATGCGCCTGATAGGCAACGATGGTGACACCGTCGCCAATCGCGCCGCCAAACGTGCCAACATCAGCACTACCAGCGTTAATCCCGCTGGATGCCATATCCAGTGTATGCGCCTGGGCAGTCGTGGAAATGAACGTCAGTCGGATACCATCGTGTGTTGTTGCGGTAGGCGCGGCGATGGTCATCGCGGCAACCCCGGCTTTGGTGATGAAATACGTGGTGTCCCCCGGCGGAATGGTGATTGCGCCATCGGCTGTAACAGTCACCGGCACGGATTTCACAACACCATCTTTCAGCAGCACCGAGTCGGCAGTAACGCCGCTGCCTGCTGTGGTTTCCGCAATGGTGTTGGTGGCGATGGTGCTGCCCGACAGTGCCGTAAACGTGTTGGCGGTAAACCGGAAATCATCTGCCCCGGCAATTTCAATGTCGATCTGGTCGTCAGTCGGGGCGCTAATCGTGGTATCCGCATCTGCATCCAGCACCAGCGCATCCGCTTCGCCATTGAGGTCAGCAACCTGACCACTGCCCAACAGCAGGGCGGTATCTACCGCCGTGCCGTTTTTGGTCAGTGTGCCAGTGATCTCGACATCGTTAAAACGAACATCATCATCTACGCGGGCGATATGCGTAGGAGGGATTACTGTTGGCATATCACACCCCCTTAGATTCCCACGTTGTAGGAAATGGCTGCGGCGCTGGCGCTGCGGCGGGTCAGGCAGAAGCGCATCGAGCCATAGAACGCGGTGGTTTCCGACTGCGGGAAACGCATCGATTCGATGTTGATCTGGCGCTTCCACGAGAATGCCCAATACGGCGCATACACCAGCAGGATACGCCCCGTCGTGTTGTTGCCAGGTGTGCCAGTGGCAACCTTGCCGGATGTGTTCGCTTTGCTCAGGAAGCCCGACATATACACTGGAATATCCCACAGGGACGGAATATTGCCAACAAACAGCGTGGCACGTTCCCCGGCGACGTCTACCGTTTTCAGGTCAGACAGTTTCAGCGTGGCGTTGCGGGTATAGAAATCCACGACGAAGAACAGATTCTTCGTGCGCGCCGCCTGTTCAGCGGGCAGCAGCGACAGGGTGTTGATATAGTCGTTCGTGGACAGTGTGCCGCCTGCGTCCCGGCTGTACGCGGTGGATGTCACCAGTGGGGATTTAATCAGCCCGTTGAATTCCAGATAGTAGGACTTGGTGAGTCCCGACGCGGTAGGCGTGCCATCGATTGTGTTGATGTTCGTGCTGGCAGTCGTCACCGTATCGCCGTTCAGCATGGCTTTTTCGATGTGTTCCTGCAATGCCAGATTGATCTTGCGGTTGGCTTCCGCCGCGTTATTCACCAGCGAATCCTCTTCGAGAATTTCCGTCACGGCGGTTGCGGTGCGGAAAATGCCGGGGGTCACGGTAACGTTCGCGGTGGCGTACGGCGTGATCTGGAACACGGTTTCGGGGTTGCCCGCACTGTCCAGGTCAACGGGTTCGGACCCGCCGTACACGGTGGGATCAGCACCCTCAACCGGGATGATGGCGGTTTTGTAGCCATCCGCGACGGGCTTTTCCATCATGCCGCGCGATTTCATCAACTGGTAAATCTGGTCATTGCGTGCCAGTTCCCAGACCTGCGCGTCGTATTCGTGAGCAACCCATTCCAGCCCTGCGCCGGTGGTAGCACTCGCATCAAGTTCGCCAGCTTTCCAGGGGCGATACGACTTGACTTCGAGTTCTTCCTCAACGCGACTGAACGGATGCGCGTCATGGTGCTTGATGAGCGCCTGCGTTGCATACTTATACAGGTCTTCGCTCATGTAGTCCGTGACATTGCGCTGCGCCAGCGGCACGGCGGAATACGGCGCGGCTGCCATTGCCAGCTTCACCGCCATGCCCAATTCCATCGGTGACAGATGGGCAAACTTGCGGTTGTTGACTTCGACAATGCCATTGCGCTGTGAATGCCCAAAGCTCGAACCACCGCCGCCTGCGGGCAGGGCATCAATCGCCGGGGCGTGGCGCTTCAGGTAATCGTTGGCAATGGTTGCAGCGGATTTCTTCGCAGCGCGTTTCTTTTCCACCGCGTCCATCACCAGCTTATACGCTTTTTCGGCAAAGGATTTTGCCACATCTTCCGGCTTCAAGGTTTCATCGGCGGGCTGTTCTTTAACCAGCGACGCCACGACTTCGGCTTCGGCGGGCAATGTTTCTGTCGCCGGTTCTTCTTTGCTCAGGAGTTGGGCAACGCCTTCCAGCACCTGTGCTGCAACTGCCTGAGCAATCGCGGTAATCATCTGTTCGTCCATCTTGCGTTTATCCTCATTGGCTGGATCGTTCGGAATCCCGTCATTTGCCGGAACGGGCGGCTCTACTACATCGGCACTATCCGCCACGCCTTTACGGGCTGACTGACTGCCATCAGCCGTGCCGCCTTCGCGTGCCTGCGGGGTGTCCGTTGGTATACTGTATAGGGTGTTACTTTCGTATTTCAGCACT
>JACCDR010114673.1_pt1 | contig 13499 bp, 14 predicted proteins | sample 7446431 | NCBI WGS metagenome assembly JACCDR01 (sample SAMN15323443, study PRJNA562643) | freshwater metagenome | isolation source: river surface water | place: USA:Blue River Watershed | collected 2017-08-17
CCCGCCGCCGCAGATGCCGCCCGCGCCCGAGCCCCCGCGCCAGGTGCCGGTGCACCGGGTCATCCACTACCGGCTGTTCCCGAACCCGAACGGCTTCTACGGCCTCGGCGTCGCCTACCTGCTGACGAACGCGAACGAGCTGGTGAACGAACTGGAGAAGGAATACCTCCTCGCCGCCAAGTTCGAGAACATCTCGCAGGGCTTTCTCCCCAAGGGCGCCCTCGGCCCCGGCAAGGGCGAAGTGCGCTTGCAGATGGGCAAGTTCACCGAGACCGAGCTGGAAGCCGAGCAGATGCCCGGCATCCGCGAGTTCAAGTTCTCGGGGCCGTCGGAGGCCCTGCGCAAGTTCATCACGCAGACGAAGGAGGACTCGTACTCGCTGGTCGCCGACGTTGACACCCTGACGGGCGAGGCCGGCCCGACGAACGAGACCAAGGCCGCTGCCGAGCAGCGCATGTCGAACGCCTCCGCGCTGATGACGTCGGTGGCGGCACTCTACACCGAGACCATGGCCGAGGAGCCGAAGATGCTCGCTCGCGACAACGCGATGACGATGGACGAGCGCGAATACTTCTGGGTGACCGCGCCCGACAAGGCGAGCCCCGGCGTCGCGCAGGGCCAGTCCCGGATCAAGAAAGAAGCGCTTCGGGACGACTACGCCGATCAGTTCGACTTCACGTTCACCGCTGACCAGCGATTCCAGACACAGCCACAGCGCGTCCAGACCGCGATGAACGTGATCACGACGCTCATGCAGTCGCCCTACGTGAACCTGCCGCAGGGCGCGCCGATGTTCCACCTCGCGTTCGTCAAACTGTTCCGCGCCCTCGATATGCCCGAGTTCGAGCAGGCGATGGGGCCGCCCCCGCAGCTCCCGGCTCCCCCGCCCGAGCCGTCGCCGATGTCCCAGGAAGACGAGAACGCGATGTTCATGCAGGACCAGTACCACCCTGCCCTGGATGGCGACCCGCACGAAGACCACATCGTGAAGATCGACGACCTGCGAAACTCGCCCTACTACGACCAGATGTCGGCGACGGGCAAGGAGATGCTCGAAAGGCACCTCCGCGAGCACGTCGCCAAGCTCTACCAAGCCGAGATGAAACTTTCACAAGGAGACCAAAATGCAAATGGACAAGGTACCCCCGGAGGAGCGCCGGGAATGGGCGGCGGACCCGGTTACGATCAGCCTCCGGGCTTCCCTGCGGGCGCAGATGGAGCGGGAATTGAGCCGCCTGCTTTTCCTATCTAAGGAGTCGTCTGACCCTAAGGTCAGCGCCGCCTACGCCGCCTACACCGCCAACGATGGCGCCCTGAAGCTCACCGAAGCGCCGTCCGAGGAATCCGATGCCGGTTAGCGAGAACGTCAAGGGGCGGGTGAAGAACCCGAAGCTGGGCAAGTGGACCTCGCGGTTCCCGCTGCTCGTCGAGCGCGCCAAGGAATGGGGCTTCGAGATTCCCTCTGACGCCCCGTTCGCCGACCGCATCATCGTGTGGCGCCTGCCGCCGCTGACGCGCAAGGGGGCGCTGTGGGTGCCGGAGAACGTCGACGACCCGAACGTCATCGGCGTCCTGGTCGCGGCCGGAATGCAGGCCCTCGACACCCTGGAGTCGAACGGCGTCACCCTCGGGCACTACGTGAAGTTCGAACGGTTCGCCGGCTGGGAGCACGAGGACCAGACGCCCGAGCACAAGCGCGGTTCGCGGTTCCTGCACCTCAACAGCCGCAACATCCTCACGTCGCTGGACCTGAAGGACGACCGGGCGGCCGGGCGCGTGAACTACCTGCGCGGCGAGGACGGGCGATCGCGCCTGGAAACGAAGCTCATCTCCGACAAGAAGGCGAAGGTTCTGCGACTCGCCGAGGACCCGGCGGCCACTCCGGCCGAACGGAAGACCGCCCGCAAGCTCGCAGAAAAGATGAAATAGGAGACCACCATGGTGCCACTCGAAAACCCGACCCTCGGCGCGAACGAAGGGACCGACAACTCAAACCCCGGCAGCGTCACGCTGACCGCGCCCGACGCCGACGACGATTCTGACGGTGGGGACGAAGGGGGAGGCGACCAGGGCGGAAACGACGAAGCTGCCGCCCGCCAGGCGGCCGGGGTTCCGGCCGCTCGCCCTGCCAAGGCCGGTGGGCGAGCCGAGCGCCGCCGCATCTGGGAGGCGAACGAGCGTCTGACGAAAGAACTCGGCGAGGCCCACGGCCGCATCAAGACGATGGAGCAGAACTTCACGCAGCAGATGCGGGAGTTGCGCGAGGCGGTGACCCAGGCCCCGCGGCAGGCGCAGGCTCCGCAGGGCGGAGGGCAACTGTCTCCGATTCAGCAGGAGATGAAGACGTTGAACGCCGCGCGCGCCGCAGAGATGAAGGCGATGCGAGCCCACGATCCGCGCAACGGCGAATACGACCTCACGCGGTACTACGAGATCGAAGAGCAGCTCCACAACGTGCGGACCAATGCCGCCATCGATGCGTTCCTGCGTCAACGCGGGTTCGACCCCGACGCCAAGCCGCGCCCGTCGCAGCAACAGCAGGACCCGCGGGCGCTGGCCGCCGACGTGGCCTTGCAGCAGACCGTGACCACAGTCATGCAGGAGAACCCCTGGCTCCAGGCCGACACGCCGGAAGCCGCGCGGGCACGGAAGGCCGTCAGCAGCATGGTCAACACGCTCATCGACCTGGGCCGGCCGAACACCCTGGCCACCCACCGCGAGGCCGCCGCGCGCATCGCCCGCGACCTGAACATCCCCCAGCCGCGCGCCCGTGGGAACGCGGCCAGGTACGTGGATGTCGGCGACGACAACCGCGGGGGCGGCGGGCGGCCCACGTCGGTGACCGTGCCGGCCGAGATGCTGGAGGGAACGGGACTGCCACCCTCCGCGATTCGCCGCGCCGTCGGGCTCGGCAAGTAGAAGTTTGTTGACATTTGCGGGCCGCGCCGTCTTACTTTGAGACAGCCGGCCCGCAAGGGCGTCTGGTTTTCGCCTCCGGGCAACCGGGTACGGTGTTCCGAAGTAGCCGCCGCGACGACGCGGGTCTGGTTTTCGCCTGGCAGGGTGCCTCCCCGCCGCACGGTGAAACTTTGGCGCCGGAGACCACATGCCCACGACCATTCTGCGGAAGTCTCGCCCGGTTCAGCACATCAAGAAGGCCGTTTCGCGCGTCTCCGAAAGGATCGACCCGAACGAGGACTTCTCCGATGTGATCGGGGACGACATGAACCGCTTCGCGCTGGAGAACGCGCGGCCCGACCGCCACTACGTCTGGGCGCACAAGAGCGCCGAGGACATCTCGAAGTTCCAGGCGCACGTCCTCAACTACAAGCTGGAGATGTACGAGGGCGACGACGCGAAGGACGCCCTGCGCCCCAAGGGCATGCTGGGCCTACTCCAGAAGGGCGACCACATCAGCGTCGCCGACCACGTCCTGATGTCGTGCGACCTTGCCAAGTGGGAGAAGCGTCAGCGCTACGAGGCGACGCAGACCATGCAGGCGAACAAGTCCCAGTCGAGGAAGCTGCAAGAAGACCTTGTGATGGAGGCATAGGAGATACCCATGGCGAACACGTTTCGAGGTGGGTTTCACCCCATCGACGGCATCCGGTTCAAGCCGCAGATTTTCACCGTCGCGTCCGCGTACGCGCCGGCCAACTCCAACATCGGCATCGCCCGCGGCGAGGTGGTGGTGCTCAAGACCACCGGCACCATCGAAATTTGCGAGGCCGGCGACGCCGACCTGATCCTCGGCGTGGTGACGTCGGTGAAGTTCCGGGGTTCCGACGGAAGCCCGGTGTACGGCGGCGTGCTGCCCACGGGGCACACGTACTCGGGCGAGGCGAACGTCGCCAACCCGAACGCGCCCATCATCGAGGTCTGCGTCGACCCCGACATGCAGTACTACGCATGCGTCGCTGCTGGAACCACGTCGGCGCTGGCCTACGCCGGCATCGGCGCGAACATGGACCTGTCGGCCACCTCGGCGACGTCGACCAGCTCGGTCTACCGCGAGTCGCTGCGCACCCTGGACGGCACCTTCGTCGCGGGCATCGCGCAGTTCCGCATCGACGACATCATTCGGAGCGCCGGCAACGATGTCACGTCGGCGAACTACATGGTGAAGTGCTCCATCAACGAGGGATTCCACTCCTTCTTCAGCACGGCGGGTATCTGACATGGCACCTTCAATTTCCAGCAACGCTTTCAGCGCGTCCTACTGGCAGAACATCATCGAGGAGTGCTGGACCGACGAGTTGGGCAAGGACGGCCCGACCTGGCCCAAGTACCTCGACGAGGTCAGCACCCAGAAGAAGTATTTCGAGGACGGCGAAATCGCCGGCCCCGGGCTCTGGGGGCAGACCGGCGAGGGCGAGGACCTGCTTCTGGATGACTACGGCGAGGGCATCAAGACCCGCTACGAGCCGCAGAAGTTCTCGAAGCGCCTCATCATCCCCGAGGAAGTCGAGGAGGACGGGCGCTACCCCGAGATGTACGACGCCTCCCGCATGCTGGCGGACTCCTGCAAGACCACGCAGGACTACGAGGCGGTCGGCATCCTGAACGACGCCTTCACGGGCGCCAACGGTCACGTCGGCGGCGACGGGCTGTCGTACTGCAACGCCTCGCACCCGCTGCGCGGCGGGTCTACGTTCAGCAACCTGATGGCCGCGGTCTCGCCGTCGAACACGGCGGTGACGACCATGCTCATCACCACCGACCGCCTGCCCTCCAGCAACGGCCTGTTGACGGCCGGGGCGTACAAGCTGAAGAACATCGTCGGGCCGACCGACTACAAGTGGCGCTTCATGGAAATCCTGAAGTCCGGCCAGAAGGACGACACCGCGAACAACGCCGTCAACGCGCTCAAGGGCGAGTTGGAGAGCTACGTCCCGGTGCGGTTCATGGCCAGCCGGACCAACTGGTTCGGCAAGACGAACGTGAAGCGCGGCGCGCTGTGGGTGTGGCGGCGCAAGCCCCGCTTCCGCAACGAGTCGATGCCGCAGAACGAGACCAAGGTGTTCATGGGCTCTGCCCGCTGGACCCAAGGTGTCACCAACGTTCGGGCCTTCATCGGCGTCAACATCTGATCGGGGGCTGATCATGGGCGTTCAAGCGTCACTTCGAATCGACGGCGTCACCGAGGTCTACCCCGGTGCCGTCTACGTACCGGGCGGCGGGCGCACCATGCTCGTCCATGCGTCGGGGGCCTCGGCGCTCGACGGCCTGCCGGCGGGCTTCGCCGGCAACCCGGACGGGTTCTTCCAGTCGGTGAATGCCGCGCTGGCGGCCACCCGCGCCGGCCGTGGCGACAAGGTCATCATGCTCCCCGGTCACACGGAGAGCATCGCGACCGCCGACGCCTGGTCGAACCTGGGGACGGCATCTGACGTCGAGGTCATCGGGGTTGGATCGGGCACCAACCGGCCGACGCTGACCTGGACCACGGCGACGTCGTCCATCCTGTTCGACCAGGCCAACTTCAAGCTGCGCAATGCCCGGCTGTTCCTGGCCGGCGCCCACGCGGCCGGGTCGGCGCTCACGGTGGCGGCGCCCATCACGATCAGCGCGGCGGGAGCGGAAATCACCGACTGCGAAATCGCCTGGGGGTTCGACGCCGATCAGATCGTTGGCATCGGAATCACCACGACGGCGGCGGCGGACTACTTCAAGTTCGACCGCAACGACTGCTACGCGGAGACGGCGGCCGTGCCTACCACCACGTTCATGCGGCTCGTCGGGGCCGACTTCATGGCCATGGACGGGACGCGCATCATCGGCCCCGGATCGACCACGACTCTCGGCCCGGTGCAGTTCTTGACCACAGCGTCGCTCAAGATCAACTGGCGCAACTCCACGGTGCAGAACCAGCTCGCATCGTCGGTCCACGCGGTCACCGGCATGGCCGGCCTGACGGGGACCGTCCATTCTTGCGGGTTCGGCATCCTGGACAATGCGACGGCCGTCGGGTTCGTGACCCCCGGGAACGTCCAGTTCACGAACTGCCAGACCTCCAACGACAACGGCGTTGGCGGCGCGGGCATCCCGGCGTAACGATACTTGGCCCGGCCTGGGTCCTGTGATTGGTCTCCAGGGCCTGGGCTGGGCCGAGGTAGTTAGGAGACCACTTGGCATCGCCGAATTCTTACCCATCAGCGTTTGCGCCAACCGGGCCGGACATCCTGTCCGATCCGGTAAACTGGCTCAGCGGGAACGTGCTGTGGGTGGATTCGGCGACCGGCAGCGACGCCAACGCCGGCGCCGAGCCCGAGCTGCCCAAGGCCACCTGGACGAGCGCGTACAGCGTCGCCACGGCCGGTGACCTGATCCTGTGCGCGGCCGGGCACACGGAGACGGTCTCGGTCGCCAATGTGCTTGGCACGGCGAACGTCTGCACGATCGGGATGGGATTGGGGACGCAGCGGGCCAAGTTCACGTCGGCGGTGGCCGGGGTGATGTGGACGCCGAACGTCGCCGGCCTCCAGTTCTTCAACTGCTACTTCCCGGCCAGCACGGCGGCCACCACCGCGCGCATCTCGGTCGCGGCGGGGGGCACCGACTGCCGTATCCAGGGCTGCTACTTCGAGTGTGGCGCGAACGACACCACGTCCGCCCTGACCAGCGCCGGGGCGCGCCTGTACGTGCGGGACACGGACTTCGCGGCGACCGCCAGCCGGCCGGGGCGGGCGATCCTGATGAACGCCGCAGCGGCGAGCTGCACCTTCGAGAACGTCTCCATCGACGGCTCTTCCTTCGGCTGGTCGAGCCCCGCGTTCGGCATCACGACCGGCGCCGCTACCCTGCTCACGCTCCAGGACGTGCGCCTGGCGAACAAGAGCGACTTCGTGGCCACCATCACGGGCTGCACCTACCGGGCGTTCGGCCTGCGCGCCACGGACCAGAGCGGTTGCAGAGTCGTCATCGCGGCGTGACATGGCGAGCGTCCCGAAGCACGTCGCCCGTCACGCGAAACGGTCGCGGCAGAACTACCGTCGCGCGTGCGACATCTGCAATCATGAATGGCCCTTCTCGAAGCTGCGCTACATCGGGCAGCAGCGCTGGGCCTGCCCGGATGACGCCCCCGGCCTGACGGCCGAGCAACTTGCCCGACACCAGGCATCCCTCAAGCCGCTCCGCGTTCGCCCGCGGCGCCACGCGAAGGAGTCCGGGAGCGTTCCCGAGTACCTGGGGGCCGAGGCGCGCATCTTCACGATGCTCCGGCGCTCGGTCGCCTCGGGCAGTTCGGTCGTTACGTCCAGGACGCAGAGTGGCAGGAACCTGTCCGCATCCGCCGATCCGGCGTACGAGTTGACGACCTGGATGGCGCTGTACCTGGTCGACCTGGTGCAGGAAGGTGAGCGCCCGGCGGCGTGGATGACGATCGCGAACAGTCTGCTCTACGGCAGCAACGCTGCCACGGCGGCGACGACGGGAACATCATTCGCCCGGCAAATGATCTTGCGCCAGCTTGGCAGCCCGACGGGGCAGAATCCCAGCTTCGCTCTTAATCTGCATGGGCAGGCCGGTTGGCAGCAGGACGCTTTCGGCGTCCGGCTACCGCCGCTACTGGTCGCGAACTGCGGGCTGCTATACCTCGGCCTGTACCAGATCATTGGGGGCCAGGTGTGGCTCGATGCCGCCATTCTTTCCGCACATGCCTTGCGGAATATGCAGCGCGCGGACCTGATGCCGACGGGTTTTACAGCCACGTCGAACGGCGGGGCGACCCCGGTCTATGTCGGGGGGTGGGTAGAGTCGTTTCAGGCGTTCTACGGGGCCGGGCCGGCGTCTGCAAGGTTTCCCATCGAGAACGCCTGGGCGTTGACGTTTCTTGCGCGCCTGCGCGCCATCGTCGGGGGCGACTACCTGATAGGCGCCAGTACCACCATCGGCCATACCATCCCTCCGGTCGCGACACTGGACGCGGCCATCGCCGAGGCGCGCGAGTTCTACGTCACCGGGAAACAGCTTCAGAGCGGCGCGCCAGCGCGTTCCCTGCTGTCGACGACGCGACCGGCCTCCTATTACCATGCCTTCGTCGGGGCGGGGACCTTCGCATCGCCGGACCTGTCGGGGGACGGAGCGTTCCATCTCGACGGCTCTCCCGAAACCACGGTCCCCGGGATTGGGTTCGCGATGGCCCTGCGCGGCCTGTTTGAGGTCGAAGGGTACTCCGACACCGTGGCGGCGCTGTTCGAGTACCTGATGACCTTCTCATCCAATCCCGCTTTCGCGGTTCAGGCCGGCGAGGTAGCCGCGAACACTACGAACGGCGAGTACGACCCCGAGTTCTGCGTCTCCACCAAGCTTGCCGTTGACAACGGCTCCGGGGGGGCGGTGAAGATGAACGGGTCGTCGGTCTACGACCTGGCCGCGGCCGGCGTACTGGCACCCATTTACATCGCCGCCGGCCGGAGCCTGCGCGCACTCAAGGATGCCGTAGCGCTCCCGCGGCGCGTACGCTTCAACGGCAACGAGGTTGTGGACCCCGCGCCCACCGCGGTCATGGGCCTGTCGCTCCAGGGCATCTCCCAGGACATCACTGTGCGAGGCGCGGCCCAAATGGGTATGCTCTACAGGTACGCCCCCAAGGGCCACCCCGCGAACAAAGGACTACCATGACGCCCGACGAACTGAAGCGCCAGCAGAGGATGAACGACTCGCTCTACGGCGCCCCCGGCCTCGGAGAGCAGGGGTACTTTCAGCAGTCCGGCGCCATGGGACCGCCCACGGAGGCGATGGATCGGCAGAGCAACCCATTCGGCCGCGTCGAGGACGCCTTCGAGCACAAGCCGAAGGGGATGGACGCGCTGTGGTTCATCGACCGCGTGGACGACAACGGCGCGACCGTCATGCAGGGCGACAAGGAGATGACGGTGCCGCTCGACATCCTCCCGAAGGGGGCGGCCGAGGGTAAGTACTTCGACCCCGACAGCGGAAGCGTGGTCAACACGCCCGTCGACTACAAGGGCGACGAGAAGCGCAAGAAGCTCCTCGATTCGGAGTACGACGAGACCTACGACCTGGACGGCGGGTGATGGCCGTCTCGGCGAATTCGGACTACGCGCCGACGGTAGACGAAATCCTGCGGATGGCGCTTCAGTACGCCGGGCTGCTTCCGCTTGGGCGCGAGCCCACGGCACAGGTCTTGGCGCACGCTCGCAATATGATGGACATGTTCTTCAAGTCCCTCAGCAGCGACGGCCCCGCGCTCTACGAGTTGGAGCGAACCACGCTGACGACCGTCGCCGGGACGGCCGAGTACGCGCTGGCGGCCGACACCATCGAGGTCAACTTCCCGCTCATGGTTGCCGGAACCGGCCAGACCAGCCAGACGCAGATCGAGCGGATGACGTACACGAACTACCAGGAGATCGCCGACAAGACGCAGGCCGGGCAACCGCTGCGCGCCTACGTCGAGAAGCTGGCGCTCGTGACCGTGGTGCTGTGGCCCGTGCCGAATCAGGTCTACACCATCAGCTACCAGCGCCAGCGGCTCATGCGCAACGCGGAGTCGGGGACAACGGTCGACCGGCCGCCGCGCTGGATGCGGGGGATCGCGTTCCAGATGGCGGCGGACATGGCCCTGGCCGCGTCGCTTGACCTGAACCGCGTGAAGTACTTCCAGGGCATGGCAGACAGCCTTCTCGCGCGGGCGCACGGCAGGGACGGGGCGGGGAATGACCTGTCCTTCTACTTGGAGGCGGACTACTAGCATGGCGACCATCATCGAGACGCTGGCCCTGTCGGGTTCTCGCAAAGCCGACGGAACTGTGAACGCCGGGGGCCGCGTGTTCCTAACCGTCCCCGGTTCGGCGAGCGTGGCCGTGACGGCGTGGGCCGATCGCGACAAGAGCGCGGCCATCACGCTCAACGGGGGAGGGGTGTTGCTGGACGCGGCCGGCAAGGCGGCAATCTTCATCGAAGAGCCGGCCTCCGTGCGTGTCGAGGACGCGACCGGGGCGACCGTCGCCGCGTTCAATGCGGAGGTGGCAACGAACGCCGGCCTGGTCGAAGTGGTCAACACCGGCTTCACCGGAATCGACCCCGTCAGCGGGCAGTACGTCGCTGGCGGGCGGACGAACCTGGACGCGGCGCTGTCGGCCATCTACGCGAGCATGGGCGGGCTCGACGGGAAGTACCGAGGGACCTACGGCACGGCCGACCGCTACCTGAAGGAGCAGCTTGAAGCGTTCGGCCTCATGCCTCAGCAGTTCGGCGCGAAGGGAGACGGCGTCACGGACAACACCACGGCGTTCGGGCTCATGGCGCAAGCCCAGGCCGCGTCTGGCTTGCCGGTGTTCATCCCGAAGGGCACGTACATTCTGTCAGCCGTGACCACGTTCACGCTCAGCGGCGCGATCGTGCGCGGGGCCAGCAAGGCGACCATCCTGCGCGGCACCAACGGGACGATGAACATGCTGTCGTTCTCGGGCATCGGCCCGCGCGTCGAGAGCCTGGTCATTGACCATTCGGCCACCACCACCGGAACCGCGCTGACGTTCGCGAACTTCGGATACGTTCGTGACGTCACGCTCACGGGCGGCGACTACACGACCGGCTTGAGCTGTGTCACGTCGTCGCGCGCCGTCGATTGCGACATCAACGCCATCACGACCGCCACCGTCGGCCCGTGGCTGCTGGACTACTCAACCGCAGTCGGCGCTGTCTCAGCGACGACCACGTACAACGTAATGTCGGCCGTCACCACGGGCGCGGTGCAGCGCTCGACAGCCGACATGGCCAACGGCGGCAACACCACGCCCACCGCCCCGGGCTCGGGAGTGGCCATCTCGTACCAGCGGATCAGGGCAACCAGCGCCGGGTCTGGGACTGTGAATGCGACCGCCACGCCCGCGTCTGGGGCTGAAATACTGGTCCTGGACCTGTTCAACAACAGCGGCGGGGCTTACACGTTCAACCTGAATGCGCAGTACCACGGATCGACGTCTGCCCCGGCGCCCGCCAACGGCCAGCGCATCGTCTGTTCCTACGCCTGGAACACCACCGAGTCGATCTGGGTGATGATCGGCGCGCCCACCGCCAGCTTTGCCTGATGCCAAGCGCTGCGGTCAAATTCTCCGGGTCGGAAACACCGTCGGTCGACGAACTGGCCGGGGGGACTCCGGCCCAGACCAACGTTGCAGTGGACGCCGCTGGCGCCATCCGCATGAGACCTGGGGTCGCCGAACTCGACACCTTCCCGGCTGCCCCGGCGTCCGCCGGCCCCGTCGTCCAGATCGGGTCGTGGCAGGGGATCGTCATCTACGTCACGGAGGACCGCCAGGTCTGGTCGTTCACTCCTGGTCTCGTGACGGCGCTATCCAGCGGCTCCCCCGCTACCAAGGTGGATGGCGGCCTGCGGCCGGTCATCGCGTCCACCAGGACGCGGGCGATCATAACCGGGGGCGGGAGGCCCCAAAAATGGGAGGGGGCGGGGCTTTCCGCGCGCCTGGGCGGCAGTCCGCCCGTGTCCTCCCATGTGGCCACCATCGCCCAGCGCGTCGTGCTGAGCGCCAGCGACCCCTCAGGGATCGTCTACTGGAGCGGAATCGGCGACACGGGCGCCGAGACGTGGCTGACCGGCCTGAACTTCCGCGAGGCCGAGACCAAGCAGGATCGGCTCGTCGGCCTCTACGAGAACAGCAACGAACTCGTCGCGCTCGGCACCGAGACGATTCAGATGCTCTCCCCTGACCCGTCGGAGACGTTCACCAACGCGCGCAGCATCCCCGTCGGCTGGGGGTCGCCGCATTCGTACATCCAACTCGACGAGATGTTCATGGGGCTGGACGCCCGCGACCGCGTGGTGCTGTCTAACGGCAGGTCGCTGGAGACGATCAGCTCACCGGCCATCGGGCGCCAGCTCGAAGAGGCCGAGACGTCGGACGCCTGGGGGTTCCGCTACAAGTTCGAGAACTACGACCTCGGCGCCCTGGTGCTGCCCACGGACGGGCGCACATTCGTCTACGACGCTGGCGGGAAGTCGTGGACAGAGTGGCGAGGGTACGACTCGGCGACGGGCGGATTCGGGCGGTTCAACATCACGGCGGCGTACTACTGGCCCGAGCAGAAGACCACGCTGGTTGGCCTCTCGGACGGCCGGCTCGCCAGGCTCGACCCGTCTGCGACAACCGACCTGGGCGAGCCGATCGTGTGCCAGTTGACCAGCACCTTCGAGGACCACAACTCGACGCGGCTCAAGCACTGCCAGCACCTGCGGTTCAAGTTCCACCGCGGCGGCGACGCGATCGGCGGCACGAACGTGATGCTCTACTCCTACCGCGACGACCTGGGGCCGTTCTGCGAGCCGTTCCGCATCCCCATCGGCGACCCGACCGACGTGTCCCCGGTGGTGGTCATCGACAGCCCCGGGATGCCGTACCGCGTCCGGCAGCACCGAATCGTCGTGGACTCGACGGCCTTCCGCTTTGCTGGCCTGACCGAGGAATACGCTTTACTATCCCAGTAGGGGGCGCCCATGAGTTTCCTGAGTCAGCTCAACCCGTTCGATCTCGACGACGGCCACCTGTGGGACTACGTCCCCCTCGCCGCCGGGGCCCGCGACATCGCGCAGGGGAAGGGCTTGTCGTGGGAGACGGCCCTTGATCTCACCCCGGCGGCGCCGTTCGTCTCTGGCGCCCAGGACCTCTACCGCGGCGCCAAGTACGTTGGTGGCAAGATCAGGGACGGCTTCGGCGGCGTAGCCGACGCCGTGAATGATGCCTACGCGAAGAAGGCCGAGGGCTACGACGCCATCCGGGCCGAGACGGAGCGGCTGAAGGGTGTCCGCCAGGGCCAGAAGGACTTCGCCTACAATCTCGCCGACTCGAAGTACCAGCCGACGCGCGACGCGATCGCAGCGGTGTACGGCGACCCCAGGTCCTGGAAGCTCTGATGTCGGCGCCCTTCAGCCTGTCCGACCAGCTCGCCAACAAGACGCGAGCAAAGGCGCCGTTCATGGGGACCGGCGGTTCGGCCGGCGCGTTCGCCCCCGCCACGCCGCCCCCTCCCAGTGCGCCGGGCTACGCCCCTGTGTCCACCACCAGCGGGGGAGTCCAGCCCGTGTCGACGCAAGGGACGAACCCGGCGCCACGCGCCGCGACCTCGACATCGGCGCCGCCGGCCTCCGGCGGCGTCTCCACGCCGTCTGTGTTCGCCGGGTACGCCGCCGACCCCTACGCGGCCACCCGCACCTCGCCGGGCGCGCCCGGGCCGGCCGGACCCGCCGCCACCGCTCCGACGAGCAGCCTGCTGGCGGAACCAGGGGCTTACGAGAACTGGCTCAAGGCCAACTCCGGCAAGCTCGACACGCCTACCCGTGTCGAAGACCTGTACACGTCGGGCATCCAGAACTCGATCATGAACTCGCCCCTGTCTCGGGCGACGACCATGCCCGTCACCGGGTACGACATCACGGGGATCGGAAACACCGGGAACTCGCAGAGCGTCCTCGGCAGCATCAGCGGCCCGAGCGGCGGCCCGAGCGTGGGCAGCTC
>JACCDR010993360.1_pt1 | contig 13496 bp, 14 predicted proteins | sample 7446431 | NCBI WGS metagenome assembly JACCDR01 (sample SAMN15323443, study PRJNA562643) | freshwater metagenome | isolation source: river surface water | place: USA:Blue River Watershed | collected 2017-08-17
AACGGCAATTATAACAGCGTTCATGCGACGGCCCTTGCCAACATCGACAACACCAACGACAAGCTGACGAAAGAGGTTCTTTCCCTTGCAAAGCGGTTGGCGATGAATGCTTCTCCTCGCATTACGCCTTACATGACAGATAATGCGTATGAAGGTTGGGTTCTGTTTACGGGAACTCGCGGGTTCCGTGACTTGCGTGCCTCTCTCGAAACTCTGAACCTGTATGGTCGCCCCCGCGAAGGCGATTCATATAAAGATAATCCCATCTTCTCTGATGGCGATCTGCTTTATGATAAGATCATCATCAAAGAAATTCCGGAAATGGACCGCAATGTTGTTGCGGGTCGTGACCCAAATACCGGCACGATTGTGGCAGGTGCAGGTGCAGGTGGAATTGATGTGGCAGCTTCGTTCTTGGTTGGCCAGTCAGCTCTTGCAATTGCATGGGCACAGCCTCCACGCCCAACGCGCCGCGACGAGACTGACTATCAGTTCTTGAAGGGTGTTGGTACAGATATGGCTTATGGTATTGGTAAGATCGCCAAGAATCCTGCCGGAATCATTGATCCTACGATCCTTAAGGATTGGGGCGTCTTCACGATTTATCACGCCGCTGTAGCCGACGCATAAGGAGATAATAACATGGGTTTGAGAAACGCTCGTGAAAATACAACGCAACAGACAGACTATCTGCGCAAGCGGGTAGTTCTTGGTGATGCAGGAAAGACTGTAACCGTTGGATTTATTCCAGCGGGTGCGCTTGTTGTGCGCGGTGGTGTCGCCGTTATCACAGCTTATAACGCAGGCACAGCCAATACTATCAATGTTGGAGTAACCGGAACCCCTGCGGGCTATACCAGCGCACAGTCTTTGACAACTCCCGGCTTTGCAATCTTTAACGCTCTGGCAACATCAACCGTTGTTCGTCCTGCCAATGCCATTGAGGTTACAGCAACCCTGACCAATACAGGCACTGCCGCAACGACTGGTGAAGCTGAAATTGTGGTTGAATTCATTCCAAACAATGACAGGTATTAAGATGGCTGAAATTACTTACTTGCCAAAAGGCGATCTTCCCGCCACGAATGAGTGGGGGGCTTACACTTTTGAGGCTAATAAACCTCTTGAAGTGACAGACAAACACATCATTAAAAAAGCCAAAGACAACCCCTACTTCAAGGTAGTTGAAGACGAAGAAGCTGAGGTGGTCTCGGAAGAAAACGACACGCCATTTGATCGTGGGGCGCAGGCAGCTCGTGATGGCAAGTCGCGCAACGCCCCGGGGCGTTGGGCTTCGAATAAAAAAGGCGAAGAATGGCTGAAAGGCTATGATTCTGTAGAAGACGACAAGAGCGAACATGAGTGAATTTTACACTCGCAGTGACCTTATCAACCGCACGCTGGGGAAACTCGGCGTGCGTGCTGCTGGTCAGACGCCTAACGCGGAAGACTATGACAATGTTGATGGATACTTAGACGGCACTCTTGCTTCTCTGGCGGCGCGTGATGTTGTTTTTGTTGCTGATGCGGATGCAATCCCTTCGGCTTTCTTAAATGACATTGCTTCAATTCTGGCAAGAGATGCAGCTTCGGAATTCGGGGTTATGGCTGATGAATTAGCTAAGATAGAATCTCAGGCAGCGGCGGCTGAGTATTCTCTAAAGGTTATGCAGCGTCCTACAACATCATACCAACGCACAAGGTCGGAATATTTTTAATGGTTGCTATACCATTCCCTACTGGCTCACAGCCCGGGCGGCACCCGCAAGAAAGCGGCGGGAGGCTTATCAACTGCTATGCAGAAGAGTTGGGCAATGGGGCGGGAGGTGTTGCGGTTATACGCTCGGCTCCCGGCCTGAAAGTTTTTGGAGACAGTGGTCTTTCTGGGTTCCGAGGGCAAATCCTGATTGGGGATCGTCTTTTTGCAGCATTCGAGGACAACCTCGTCTGGTTTGATGCTCAAGGTACAGTAACAGTTGTAGGCGAATTGCAAGGCTCTGATCGTGTTTTTTTCTCGCGGAACAATCGCAGGCCCATACCAAATGCCGTTGTCGTCACAGAGCTTGGGGCGTTTGAGTTTACGGATACAACGATCACCGCGTTTAGTGACGGTGATCTGCCTCAGCCCAATAGCGTGACATTTCAGGATGGTTATTTCTTTTTCACAACACAGGATGGCTTGTGCTTTGCATCTGGTCTGAATGACATAACGATTAATGCGCTGGATTTCACAAGTGCGGAATCAAATCCTGACGGTCTTTACCGCGCCATTGCGTTCAGTCAGCAGCTTTATTTGATGGGGCCTTCTTCTATCGAGGTCTATTCGAATACAGCTAATGAGGTCGGTTTCCCATTTTCGCGCGTGACGACCATTCCACGAGGTCTGATTAGCCCATATGCAGTGACAGGGTTTGAGGAAGGTTTTGGCAAAGGGTTGTGCTGGATTGCAGACGATAATGCAGTTTATATCCTTAATGGTTATCAGCCACAACGCATCTCAACGCCAATTATTGACGCTCAAATTCAAGCTGTTTTGGACAAGAATTCTCTTGAAATGAGTTGCTATGTTGAGAATGGTCACGCTTGTATAAGTGTTGATTTTCCTGATAACTCGTGGATTTATGATCTTTCGTCTCAGGTTTGGCATGAAAGAAAATCTTATCTCGGCCAAAGGTGGAGAGCGACAGGGAACAGTTGTTCTGCCTTTGGAAAATGGTTAAGAGGTGATATTCTTTCAGGTGCAATTATGCATATAACTGAGTCTACAAGGCGTGAGGGAGTTGATCCGCTGGTATCTGTCATCGAGAGTGGAGAGTCGCAACAGTTCCCATTGAGCGCTGTAATCCCTCGTGTTGATTTCGATTTTGATAAGGGCACGGGAAAAGCCAATGGAATTGATCCTATTGAGCGTGCCCCGATGTGTGAAATTTCATGGTCTGATGATGGCGGTGAGCAATTTGGCACACCTCTCCAACGTGAGATTGGTAAGCAGGGCTTAACTAAACAGAGAGTTTTTGTGACTCGGACGGGTGTTTCGTCAGGGAATGGCAGAAGGTGGAGGTTGGCTATTTCCGATCCCGTTTATTTTGGCTTCTTAGGTGGGGATATGACAGCAATTCCGAGGTCTCGCTAATGAAACTGGTTTCACCTCTTCCACAGCCTCAAATTTCACCTATCAACCCTCAGACGGGCTTATTTAACAGGGAATGGTATGAGTTTTTCTCGTCTGTTTCGAAAGCGCTGACAGGTCTCAATGTGTTTCAAGGAGCAGGTGACCCAGAAGGTGCTGTAACTGCTCCAGTCGGAAGCATGTTCCTCCGCTATGACGGTGGAACCGGATCCACTTTATACGTCAAAGAATCAAATACAGATGCGACTGGATGGGTCGCCAAGTGAGGAAATAATGGGACTTTTCGACATTTTCTCTTCCGGTAATGAAAAAAAAGCGGCTCAGTCTCAACAAAAGGGCTATCAACGGGGATATGAGAAATTTTATGATCTTTCACAGAAGGGTCTCGATAACTTTAACGCATATAATAACCTAGCATATAAAGAATATTCGGCTTTAGATAATCTTGGAAATAGCGGTATTACTGCTTACGGGAATGCTCTTGGTCTAAACGGAGATGCAGGTTCTCAGTCGGCTATTTCAGCTTTCCAGCAGAATCCCGGCTATCAGTTTGCGCTTAACCAAGGTCTTGATGCCCTTGACCGCCGTGCCGCTTCACGGGGCATGTTGAACAGTGGAAACACTACAGCAGATACATTGAACTATGCTAATGGACTGGCTAGCCAGAATTGGCAGCAATACATTAACAATCTGGCGAACACAGTTGGTGTCGCTCAGAACACAGCTAATGCTCAGTCAGGTACCCTTACTGGTCAAGGGCAGGGTAATCTTGCAACCCGTCTCGTGCAAGGGGAGGCTGCGAACGCCGCGCAGCTCGGGAAGGCCAACGCATGGGCTAATTATGAGCTGAGCAAAGACCAGACAGGAGCAAACGCCTTGGGTGCTGTCGGGTTAGGAAGCAAAATTATCGGAGGGTTCTTCTGATGGCAGTTCCAGTTCAATCCGTACAATGGGGTAATCAACCTACTGTCGATGTTTCAAAGCTCTATGATGCTTTCCAGCAGGGCCGCACTGATGCACGCGCTAATCGCATTGCTGATGGTCGTCAAGAAGCTCTTTCATCCCTGCCCATGAACCCAGATGGTTCTGTCAACTATGGTGCAGCCGCCACAAAGCTTTTGCAAATTGGGGATTTGCAGGGGGCGCAATCATTCGCACAACTCGCGGACACACAGGCACAGCGTGGGTTCCAGCAAATGCAATTTCAAGCCAACCAAGCGAATGCTGATAGAGCCTATGGGTTGCAGGAACGCGCTTTGAACGCCAAGCCAATTCCTTCTGGTTATCAGCAGACGAATGGCGGGTTGCAGCCAATCCCAGGAGGCCCTTCTGATCCTGATGTCATTCGGGCGCAAGCGCAGGCCCGTGGTGCGGGGCGTGTCGGGGCTGGGCCAAATGGCGGGAAAATATCCACCAATACCGAAAAGGCTATCCTTGAAGCTGACGATATGGTGCAGGAAGGTCAGAACGTTCTCTCGAACCTTGATACTGCATTGTCGCTCAATGACAAAGCTTATTCGGGCGTTGGCTCGTCAGTCGCACCTTGGCTTGACCGCAACCTTGGGCCATTAGGTGGAGACGCTTTAGGAGTTACTGACACACAGCGCGGCGCAGCTACCACGGACTTTCAAAACCTCATTGGCACACAGGCGCTTGGAAGCCTTAAGGCTATTTTCGGAGCAGCCCCGACAGAAGGAGAACGAAAGGTTCTCCTTGATCTTCAAGCTTCTGTTGATAAATCTCCTGCTGAGCGCCGGACGATCATTACTCGTGCGCGGGAATTAGCTCAGAAGAGAATTGAGTTTAACCGGAATCGTGCTGAAAGCTTGAGATCTGGCACTTATTACAGGAATGATCCTTCATCGCCCGCGCAACCTGCCGCGCCTGCTGCACAATTCCAGAATGGTCAAATTCGCCGCACAAAATCCGGTGCGCAATTCCAGTATAATAATGGTGCGTGGGAGCCTGTTCAATAATGGCAGATGCAGCGACTATTCGTCAGGGTCTTATCCAACGTGGAATACCAGAGCATATTGCAGATGGGTTTGTGCTCAATTTTCAGGATGAAAGCGGACTTAACCCTGCGATCAATGAACGAAACCCTATTGTGCGTGGTTCTCGCGGCGGGTATGGTCTTGCGCAGTGGACAGGGCCGCGCCGTGTTGCATATGAGCAATTCGCCGCGCAGAACGGCGTCTCTCCTGATAGCGTAGACGCTCAACTTGATTTTGTTGTCAATGAGCTTGGCGGCACGGAACGCCGCGCAGCAAACAATATATACGCAAGCACGAATAGAGGCGAGGCTGCAACCGCGATAGCGCGGGATTATCTCAGGCCAGCACCACAGTATCTACAATCGCGCGTGGCAAGATACCAGAATGCGGGGCCTGTTGATGTCGCCCCGAACGGAGAAGAATGGGACGATAGCCCTGCTCCGACAGTTGATCTAGCCCCAAATGGCGAGGAGTGGGACGATACATTAGCCCCAACGCAATCTAGCCAAGATATTCCTCAGCAAGCGTCATTAACGCCACAGCAGCGAATTGAGCAGGGGTTTGAAGGACAGACGCAACGCGCCCCAACGTGGGAAGCTGGAAGCCTAGACCGCGCACGTCAAGAATTGGGGGAGCGTCTGACGGCAAGTGAATTGCCGGGGATTAATCAGGTCAATGCATTGGGACAAGGTTTTTATGCCAACTTTCTTGATGAATTAGGGGGCGGCGTTAATGCGGTCGGAGAGACTATAGCCAAGGCTGCTACAGGTCGTTTTGACGAGATTAATCCAGCAGACGATTACGCGCGTAAAGCTGACGCAATTAATGACCGAACATCTAGGTTCTCCGCAAGCAATCCAGTGCAAAGTACAGCGCTACAGGTTGGCGGGGCTATTGCGTCCGCACCCTTCACCCCCGGATTAGGGGGAGCGAATGCAGCAGTTCGTGCCGCCAGAACCGGCACGGCTTACGGTGCGGTGGCAGGTCTTGGTGCAGGCGAAGGTGGCGCAGATAGCCGAATAGACAGCGCAGTTGAAGGTGCTGTTTTAGGGAATGTCGCGGGACGGGCAGGGAACAGAGTTGTTCAAGGTCTGGCTGGCGGTGCAGGCGCAGTTGGCCGCGCTGTTTCGGCTCCTTTCCGAGGTGCCGTTAATACAGAAAATGAGGCCGCGCGTCGGGTCGCGCAGGCTTTCGGTGGGGTAGAAGGTCTTGAGCGCGGCGCTGTCAACCTTGAAGAAGCAGCGATCCAAGGCGTCCCTCTTGTCGCAGCTGACGTTGGTGGAGAGCAGGGCCGTGCGCTGGCGCGTTCTGTCGCCAACACTTCGCCAGAAGCCCGCCAGTCTCTTCAATCCATCACACAAGACCGGTTTGAAGGGCAAAACGAAAGAGTTTCCAATTTCATTCAGGATTTGACAGGCGCGACAGGCGACACCGGACTGCGCCGCCTCCAGCTACAGGAGTCTGCACGTACTGCTAATCGTCCAGCATATGCCAAGGCATACCGTGAAGGTAATATTCCGATCTGGGACGACACTACACAGCAGATTGCAAGCGCTCCCGTTGTTCAAGACGCGATCCGCGAAGCTACGCGGACAAGTGCGAATCGTGGGGCGGTTCAAGGCGATTCTCCTATGGCAAACCCCTTCACTATTCGGGGTGGTCAAATATCTCTTAGCGGCAAAGCGCAACCCTCATTGCAGTTTTGGGACAACGTTAGCCGCAATCTGAATGATGCTTATAGCGCGGCGAATCGTGCAGGTCGGAATAGTGAAGCGTCTGATATTTTGCAACTTAAAAACGCTTTGCAATCTCACCTTGACGAGATAGTTCCTTCCTTTCGAGAGGCGAGGGCAGGAGCAGCGCAAGCTTTCGGCGCTCAGGATGCCCTTGAGGCAGGTCAAGGCTTTGTTCGATCTAACATGCCTTTACCCGATGCAAGACGCGCGTTCTCGAAATTGAGCCAGCCTGAAAAAGAGTTGTTCAAAGATGGGTTTTTGAACAATTTGATTGAGCAAATTAACTCAACATCTGATAAAAGAAATGTGCTTAATAGCATATTTTTGTCGTCGCCAAATGCACGGAATAAAATATCTCTTGTGTTGGGTGATGACGGGGCAACAAAGTTAGAAGGGTTCTTGAGACTGGAAAATCTTCAAAACCTAACCCGCCAAGCGATTAGCGGTAATTCGACAACGGCTCGGCAGCTTGCAGAGTTGGGAATCGCAACGGGCGTTGGGGCGGGTATTAATTACAATAACCCGTTTTCTGCGCAAACAGCTATCACAGGTGCTCTTTTATATGGGGCGCGTCGTGGTCAAGTCAAAATTAATGATCGTGTTATTAGACAGGTCGGGGAATTACTTTCTTCGAACGACCCTGCCTCATTGCGCAGGGTGCAACAGCTTGTGGCTAAGAACAAGACATTACTTGATGCTGTCCGGCAGGCAGAGTCCGCCATCGCAGAAATATCGTCACGATCTGTGAACCAAAATGATGACCCCAATCAAACCAATCAACCCATTTTAAGAGGTCAATAATGGCTGGCGTTCTTTGGCCTAAATCATATACGCAAGAGCTAAACGGTAATGGAAAGCCCATTATCGGCGCTCGGTTATTCTTTTTTGAAGCCGGTACGACAACGCCGCTCATTGCCTATCAGGATTACACTCTTGCAACTCCACACCCAAATCCAGTTAAGACGGATTCCAATGGTCGGTGGCCTTCTATCTTCATAGATGATGAAAATGACTTCTACAAATTCCGCATGACGACACCAAGCGGTGTTGTAATTATTTCAGGTGATTCAATCCCAGTCGTTAGTGACTCGGGAGGGGGCGGAGGTGACCCCGTCGCGCCAGTTGACCAAACGGCCCTTTTTAAAACAGGTGACGAGAAAATCAGGTTTGACACAGGGCCTATTGACGGGTGGGTGCGTGAAAATGGTAGAACTATTGGCTCAGGAACGTCTGGAGCCACAGAGAGGGCTGACGCTGATTGCCAAGATTTATTTGAATATCTGTGGAATAAAAACCTGTCTTTCTTAGAGGTTTCAGGTGGGCGTGGGGCGTCAGCTTCGTCAGATTGGTCTGCTAACAAAACAATTACACTTCCTGATGTACGAGGCCGTAATATTACGGGACTTGACGGAATGGGGGCGGGTCTATCTGGGAGAATAACAACAGGACGCATTACTGACGGCTCCCCAAACGCTTTAGGTTCAAGTGGTGGTTTTGAAACAATTACCCTTACAGAAAGCCAGATGCCTCTACACGATCACGGCGGCTCTACATCAGAAGCTGGGGCACACACACACACATTACCGAAGGCTGTTGGCAGCGGGGGCGGGAATGCGGCAAACAATGGCCCTCAAGACGGTTCTCAGGTTTATACTACATCATCATCAGGTAGCCATGTTCACGCCATAGCAGAAGATGGTGGGGGGCAACCTCACAACAATATGCCTCCTTTCACGCTCAGAACCATTTATATTAAACTTTGAGGCCACATGTACACAGGATACCTTGACACAATTACTAACCGCGCAGACTGGAACACAACTATACAGATAGTTGATGCTGATACAGAAGAGCCTGTCGATTTAACAGGGGTTGATGCTTATATGCAGGTTGTTACCTGCCCAAGTAACAATGACTGCGGCCCCTGTGATTATGGGTTCAGCGGGTGTTCTGCGGCTCTGTCAGGTAGCACGGAAGATGGGAGGATAATTATTTCTGCTGACGGCGTTATCTCATGGTCTTACCCCGCAAGCTTGTTAAGTGGCCTTTGCCCGCAAACGTATGATATTGGCATTATCCTGAAAAAAGATGAACAAACAACACAATTATTCCTTGGAAAAGTAACTGTTCTTGACGGAGTTGTAAGCTAATGGCCCTTTTTAGCGCAAACGGTATTAAATTTAAGGTTCTACCCTCTTTTCCTGCGAATATTGAGGGCGACAATGGGATTGTCGTGGAAAAAAACAATGGGACATTCATTGTTAAAGACGATTTCGATACTCTTTCAGACCTTGGAACCGTGGATGAAGTCGCCAATTACAGGCTCAAAGTTTACGACGATATAAACAAGGTTTACTATAATATCTCTATTCTTGATGCGATCTCTGTAGATTTCGTAGCTCCTTCTCTCGCCACCGAGGTGGAGGCTATTGAAGGGACAAGCAATTCTAAAATTATGACTCCACTGAGAGTCAATCAGCATGTGTCGTCGCGAATTGGTCAAGATATTCAGCCGTATAGCGCTAATCTAGTTGGTCTTTCTGAATATGCAGAGGGTTCTTCTGGTTATCCCATTCCTGTTACTCAGGATGTAACAACGGGGAATGTTATTTCCTCGGGTGTTCTTACTCTTGACCCTTCCGCAAGAAGATTCAGAATTGATACAGAGGCAGCCGCAGCGACGGATGACCTGACTAACGTTCTGGCGACTGGTGGCGTGGAATTTCTATCAGACCCAACCGTTGAAATTTATCTGGCAATAACATCTAGTTCCCGTGATATTGTAGTCAAGCATAATGCTAACGCTTCGGCAGGGGCTATTTTATGCAGTGGCGGCGTGGATATTACGCTCAACAGCGCTACTCAGTGGGTGAAGCTGGTTAAATTTAGTGCAACCCAGTGGATTGCATCAAGAGAAAACATTCCTGTCTCAGGCACAACTGAAATACAGGCCATTCAGGACGAAGAGCGGAGGCGCTTAGGAATATCTTCCTCTCTTGCAACTTTGTCTTCTTTCGGCGCTACTGGAAATGGAACATCGGATGACACTGCGGCTGTAAATGCCGCTATTGCGTCAGGTCGTATTGTAGATGGAGAAGGCAAAACATATTTTGTCAATCCTATGCCTCAATCTCTGGGGCTTATTAAAAATTCAAAATTTAAAAGTCTGGTTGGCGGCCCAATCACTCCGACTCGTGACATCTTTCGCGCAGATACATCTATAATCACGCTGGATGATATGTATACTGCATGGGCGCAAGATAGCTCATATGTCATTGGCAAGCAAATTCGTGCATGGGCAATGGAGAAACTAGCCCATCCTAGTGGGCAATGCCGTATTTTCAATGTAGTCAGTGATACAAAGGGTTCCTCATATCGCCCCAAAAGATTTCTGTTCCCTCAGGCTTCTGGGAAAACTCTGTGGTCGGCGGGTTATCGAACTTTCTCCTCAGAGGAGCTTCTTTTTGTTCGGGTGCCGTCTGCAAGCGTTAATGATGTTGCCCCCTACACATACGAATTATGGCGCAGAACTGTAACGCCAGATGTAAACGGCGATTACAGCGAAGGTGCGTGGACAGTAACGCCGATTACATTTCCTACAGTTACTGGGACGGTTGGCTTGTGGGATAATAACGGCACCCAGCCCGTTATGGTTCATTCTTTCGCGGAAGGGGCAGGAGGTCGAATCGCGGTCGGAGCTTCTTTTGAAGAAGGAGCCGCAATCATGTATACCGACAACCTTACCACTTGGAATTATGTGATTGTTGGGGATGGCTCTACAAATGAAGAACCTACGGTCAAGTATGACCCTGCCACAGGTCTATGGCTTGGGTTTATCCGCCGAGGCGGGGGTGTTGGAAACCCGCGCTTCTGGCGTTCGACAGACAACCTTGCTACTGCGGGACTCTTCACAGCCCCTGCTAACTTTTTTGGCAGTCAGGATATGGCTGGCTCCCCAATGCCTCTTCAAATTAGAAATGGGGAGATTTTCGCTTTTGGTTCATACCGCAGCGGGACGGCAGAAGGCCAACTAAGTGACGAGCCGACCAGTTATTTCCTTGTTCGTGGACCTGTGACAAGTGGAAATTTTTGGACAACCGCTCAAGCTTTTAGAGTAGGTACAGCTCCACATGTTGAAGAGGGTGGAGCCTCTGCTATCACTCAGGCTTCTTGCGTTATGATTGATGACAAATTTCTTGTTCATCTTGGGATGGAGGAGCGGACAGGAGTTACTAATTCGAAAAACAGGGTGGCAAACCTTTATCAGTTTGGACTGTCGTTGGCTGACAGGGGTTCAAATTATGACTACCGCTGCGATTTCCTCGACGTGAGAGGGAGTACAAGCCCTCTTATGCAGGTTTCAAAATCAGTTTGGGCCTTGTATAACAATATGGATAATGGTGGCCTGCCTGCACTTTTCTCGGGGAGGCTGCATTCATTAATATCAACATCCGTAATAACTATCTCAGGGGGTATTTTAACGCTTCCGGGGATGTATGGAGGATATATTATTGACACAGAAGGTGCGGCGTCAACCGATGATCTCGTGACCATTAATGCGGAAGAGATTTATCCCGGGCAAATAATTGAGTTGAGCAGTGGGTTCTCTTCAAGGGACACGACCGTTAAGCATGGTGTTGGTAATATTTACCTGAATAATGGCTCTGACTTTGTAATGAGCAATGTCAGATGTATTTTGCGTCTTCAAAAAAGACCTAACGGTGATTGGGTCGAGTTTTCAAGAGTAACCATTCCATAAATACGGATAGACAGAATGCCTATTACAATAACAGACCATGATGGGATACGCCGTCAGTTAAATACGGTGGTGAGTACAAATGAGAATGGAGAGCTTCATACTCTTTCAACATCAGGCGGAGGAAGCGGGGCAGGTTCTTCTCAGGTGCAGGGGGCGGCAAGCGATAATACTGTCGCCTCAGGCAACCCGTTGCAGATGGGTGGCGTGGTTCGTGCGCCTGTTGCGTATGACTTGGGAGACGCGGTAAACTTCCCTTTTGACACGACAGGGAACCCACGTTTCTTAATGGTGTGTGCTACAACAGCTGGAGCTGATGGGGTTTCTAACGCCAGCTTGTCTCGGCCATATACACCATCTTCTGCAACGGCTACAGGATTGCCAGCGTCCGCTTCTCATATCTTCAACGGCACTGCTTGGGATCGTCAACGCGGGGATACAGTTGGGGCGTATGTTGTAGATGCCCCCACGGGGGCCGCAGGGCAAGCTCTTGCTAGCGCGTCGACTACAGCCCTTGCGTCCTCGCTTGTTCTAAAGGCATCGCCGGGGAATCTATATGGGTTCAATGTCGTGACAGGTGCAAGTGCTGGTTACTTGATGATTTTCGATGCGATCTCTGCGCCTGCGGATGGTTCTGTCACCCCAAAACGCGTTATCGCCATTGCTGCAAATACAAGCGTTGACCGCACGTTTGGGAAGCCAATTCGGTTCAATACAGGAATCACACTGGTGTTCTCGACCACTGGGCCTTTCACGAAGACAGCCTCAGCAACTGCTTTTCTAGCGGGGGAAGTCGTATGAGTGGTGGAATTGTTTCTGGATTATCGGGGCCACAACCTAGCCAATTCGTTCAAGAAGATGCGATGACTGTTGCGCAGCTTCACAGTCTTTACCCGCCGACGATGGCAAATCAGTATAAATATGCACGGGTCAGCGATCTTTTCTCAGAGGCAGGCAGCCAATATATGGGTGGCATTGTTCTTAATGAGACTGGCGCGGGATGGACGCCTGTTCGCCCCTTCCGCGTAAATAATGTGACTTTCAATGGCAATCAGGCCTTAACTTTCACTCCACTCCTGACACCTCCTGTTATTGAATTAACAGGTACTTTGAGCGCGAACAGGACTTACAGTCTCTCGACTCTTTATGCAGTGAATGGGTCTAACTTCATTATTAAAAACAGCATGACTTTGGGCCTGTTCGGGATAAACCTATCTGGGTTGACAAACCTTCTGGGCTTGCTAAGTGGAAGCACTACCCAAGTTTATTATAACGGTAGTATTTGGAAACAAGCATAAGGAATGTGCAAAATGAGCGTAGTTCAGGTAGGCGACGAGTTTTTTGACGGCAAGCTGATTGTTGTTGAAGTTGACACAGAAGGTCGTGTTAAAGCGTATAGTATTCAGTTGGGTGAGATTGGTGACCCATTGACTGTTTCTATTGATGTGCCAATGACAATTGAGCAATTGATTGCATTGTTGCAGCTTCTTGGTCTTTTGCCATCTTCATGATAGTTTAAGGGGGCTATAAGCCCCCTTTTCTGAAAGGTCTCGGATGTTTTCACTTTCTATGCTTACTCTCGAAGATATAAAGTCTGTCGTGGGGAAGGGGGCAAAGGACAGTAATATTCGCTCTGTTCTTACTTCACTTCATGATTATGGCTCTGTTGCTGGCCTTGACCAACCACACAGGATTGTTCATTTTTTGTGTCAGCTTGCACATGAAAGTGGCGGGTTCCGTTATGATAAGGAGTTATGGGGGCCGACTCCGGCGCAGCTTCGATATGAGGGCCGGAAGGATTTAGGAAATATCCAAGACGGGGACGGCGAGAAGTTCTCAGGACGTGGCCCTATTCAATTGACGGGCCGACGGAATGTCAC
>JACCDR012644721.1_pt1 | contig 13496 bp, 22 predicted proteins | sample 7446431 | NCBI WGS metagenome assembly JACCDR01 (sample SAMN15323443, study PRJNA562643) | freshwater metagenome | isolation source: river surface water | place: USA:Blue River Watershed | collected 2017-08-17
CGTAACGTGGCAAACTCTAACAGGCGCGGCAATGCCTCAAGGCTTATGTCAAAGTTTGAAGCCTGAACGGCTCTTTTCATCAACTCAAGTTCTGACACCGTGCCGCCTGTTGCTTGCTTTAATTCATTCATTAATCTGATTGAATTTGGCAAACGGTCAAACGCTACACGCACAGCCTCAGCCTCACCGGCTAATTTACTAACCTCAAGGCCAAATGCTGCCACCTGTTGCGCACCAAAAGCAACGCCAATAGTTCCGGCAATGTTCTGCAACTGTGAACCAAAGCCCTTTAGTTGGCCGCTAACATCTTTTAGCCCTTTGTTTAGTTCCGCTGTGTTGGCCGAAATCATTACGGCCATCCTCGCTAAAATGCTATTTGCCATCTGGAAATAATTTTTTAAGTCTTTCTAACCTTTCTTGTAAATCTTCATCGGTTGGCTTTTCTTCTTTGCGCGCTTCATCGTAACTAAGTTGTATAAAGTCTGCTGGATATTTTGGCGGTGAATCCTTACCCCTGTTAGCATTATAGAACAAACAAAGCTGTTGGCGCGTCATTTCCATCAATAGTTCGCGGTCTTCGTTTCGCTTGCGTCTGTCTGTCCATACTTTTTCAATCCATAGGGTTAAATCATAAAAACCTATACTCCAAAAAACATCAGCGCTCATACCCAACTCAGTCCGCAAAACAACCTCCCAATCGTAAATGCTTTCCTCTACGGGTTCGCCCCCTTTTTGGGGGCTGTTGCTTTTTTTGGCTTGAACGCCTCCAACATTACCAACGTAGCTTTATTGGCCTCATCCTCGCCCATAGCCTCTAAATAATCGCTCACCATGTCCATAGTAAGTTCAGGGGCTTTCTTGCCGCTATACTGGCACGCAGCGCCATAGAACAGGGCAAGGATGGCAAGCAAATCTTGCTCTGCCATCTTTGCAAAAAGTTCATTAATAGTTTTGCATCCAGATTCGCGGCAAGCAATGGCAATAGCCAAAGCCCCACATTTGAAGCCTACTTTTTGGTCATTGATGGTTGTCTCGAAAAAATTACTAACCATTAAGATTCAGTCTTTACAGGTGTGCCACTCAATGAAAACTTACCGCTAAATGTAGAACCAGCGTTAAGCGGTCCATCCCAAGTAAATTCAGTTAAGCGCGCCTGTGAATAGATTGTAAGATTTGTGGCATCACCAAAGGCCAAAGAAACCTCAGTTCCAGCCAGGTGAATATCTAGCAAATTCTCAACCCCATAAGTTGCATCTGGTTTAAAAAAACCGTTAAATGTTACGTTTCCGGTTAAACCTGATGTAAGAATTGCGCGGTTGCCGCCATCATCTTTACATGTAACATCTATTTCAGTTTGAGTGCTTGAATATGAGCAACCGGTTAAACAGCCTATTGTAGTGCCGCCAACCTTTACTACTACGTCATTTCCGTTTAGTACTGGCATTTTATTAATTATTTAGGTTTAAAAAAATCTGTTTTAGTTTTCTCTTTTGGCGGGTAAGTGCCGGTGTATAGTTCACCAATACCCGCATGTATTAAATCGCTCGCCAATTGTGTTGAACAGCCCATTATTTTACCGATTGGCAATGGCTTTTTCTTGAAGGGGTGCTTCCATGCTTTTTTCAATATTATTTTTATGTCTGCTGCCATTAGTCTGCTATTCCATTAAAAGTTGTTATTTTAATAAACAAACGCCTGTCAACATCGAAGCCATCAATCTCATTGCTAAATGTTAATGAACCAAAAGCCACACCGTTTACCGTTCCGCTAGCTTGCCCCTCAAGTGCTGAAATAACAGCCGCGTTTAAAGAAGTAACCTCATCGTATGAAGTGGCATAACTAGCAACATCTATTTGATAGGTGTAGTCGCAATTACGCGCCAAATTTGTTTTGCCTGAAATCTTGCAAACTACGTACTTGTCTTTTTCTTCGATTGGCGCTACCACCGGATAAACTTTATGGTAAGCCTCAAGGCCGTCAACGGTTTTGTTGCCTACCAATGCCTGAACGCCTGCGTTGTTTTCTAATATGTAGGTGACGGCTTTAAGCATTTTTTAAAATACGTTTAGCGGTTTGCATCATTCTTTTGCCAATAGCGTTAGCAATGTTTCTTTCAACCTCAGACTTGGTAGCCTCAAAAGCTGGAGCCATAAATGGTTGAGGGTTTGTGCGCGTACCGTCTCTATTAGTTTTCCCGTATTCAATTAAATGGCCGTGGAATCCTTTATATCCACCTGACCTGCGTGGACCCACTGCTACTTGACCAACATCGCCACCGCGTTTAATGCCTACCTTTACCACTCCAATTGAATCGGCAAGGTTTCCGGTCTTACCCACGGGCGCGCGCAAGTGAGCAGCAGCAACTAAAGGAAAAGCAGCGTCTGCGTGGGCTTGAGCCAACACCTTATCGCTAAGGTCTAATGGCCACGCTTTCAACAAATCGTCTATTTCCTTTACTCCCGTTACGCTGAACTTTACACCGCTCATGTGAAATATTCGTTGTCTAATAAGTTGGTTTGTATGTTCAAAAATCTTTGCCGCCCCTCATCCAAATCTGAAATACTAAGAATTGAATAAACCTTAGTATCCCAAACGAGCCTCATGCTCATCGTTAAATCATTTCTCCAACGGATTACCCAAGTAGTCTGTTGGCTATATGTTATCCTATCACTTTGAACCAATACATTGCCGCCTCCTTCAATCTTTTTGGCGTTTATGTTTGGGTCTGTTTGTATTTCTTCCCATCCGGTTATTTTATCCTCATTGCTTGTGCCGTTGGATTTAACCGGTTGAATGAAAGTTATTTCACGGTCTAACTCAGCTATTCGCGTTCTCGACTGTAACATAGCTTTCTAAAATTTCTTTTTCCTGTGGACTTAATTTGTCCAAAATAAATTCAAGGTTGTAAGGCTTGCCAAGAAAGTAGTTGAACTTCCAGATGTTATCCTGACTTTTTACGTCAATCACGCATGGAAACTCTAAAGGCTCGGCCTTAACGTATTTGAACCCTTTACGCTGCATGGCAAGGACTGAATTGTTATCCATGCCTTTGGTAATGCCATCATTCCAAAGTTTCCAGTCCATTGCCTGCAATGCCTTGCGGCTAATCATGCGCCCAGCTCCATAGGTTGAATGTCGGCTGATTAAACGCCTGCACTCACCTGATTCTGAATTGACGTAAGCGGCATCGGTAATGCCAAAAACATCGTACTTGCCAACGTAGTTTTGATAGTCGGTGAGTAGTTCGTTTAAAATCAGGTCATCGCTGCCTATCTCCATCAGGTAGTCAAATTCAAACTCTTTGGCCTTTTGTAAACCGTAGTTTTTCTTTTCGCCTAATGGCTCGTTTTTATACATCACCCAATTGATGCCGTAACGCTCACACATGGGTATAAATGACTCCTCACTGATAACAGCCAACGCATCTATTTTATAGGACGGATGCGCTTTCATGCGCTGTATGCCCATAAAACAAAGCTCTGTAATGGCTGGCCGTTTCCAGACGGCAAGGTATATCAGTAGATTAGTCATAATTGGCGTTCCATGTTACTTTTACCGTGTCTAGCATTGCCATGCTGTTCCAGTTCACCATTGACGATGCACCACTTTGTTCATCTTGCCTATTTTCAAACATTGAAGCCACTTGCATGAGAATGGCCTGCTTTATTTGGATAGGCATCGGCTCACCGCTTACATCATCGTAACCGGCATTATATTCAATGGTAACGGAGTGAGGTATATCCTCTACATCGTCAGGCCATACATCAACTTCACCGTCTGAATCAATAGGGTAAAGCCTCGCCACACGGCTATGCTTATCCAATATAAAATTCGTTCCTTCGGTAAGTGTTGTAGTTGTACCGTCATCATTTTCATAGGTGAAAAGTTCAACCGATTGAACGGGGCCATAAGGTAACTCGATGTAAAGTTTCCTTAATGGGAACCCGTCAAGTTTTACGCGCCTTGTCTGAGTGATAAAAGAAAGACCGGAATAGGCTTCACACATCTTACCCGCTGCGTTTATAAGCGCAGTGATATAGCTGTTTTTGGCCGTGCCGGTGTATTCCAATTGCTCCTTAGCTTCATCCAAACTAACTACATCTAAGTAGTTTGGCTGCTCAGTTACAAGGCTGTATTGAATCATTTTAGATTACTCTTTTGTAGCCTTGGTTTTTAGCCATTCTTAAAAGGTTCTTTTTGTCGGACTCTTTAATGTCTAAAGCGCCCCAGAACATAATGGCCTCTTCTTCGGTAAGGTTAATTTTTTCACCGCGTTTTGTGCAGATGTCTTTCTTTTTGCCGTTGGCTAAAAGTTCCTGCTTGATTAATACGCTTTTCGTTGCAATTGCTGTTATCATGGTTTTATTTTATTTGGTTAATCAAAAACTACTGTAATATCTTCGGCTGCACTAGTAACAATGGTTAAGCCTACGTTTGTGCTAATGCCAAACTCATGCGTAAAGTGATTGGCTAACAACGTTGCCGGACTTGTTATCGTGCCTATCAAAGTGCCTGTGGCTGACGTGTTATCGTAAATAGTAATTACACCGTTGGCAACGGCTCTATTTACTTTAATACGATGCAGTTTGCACTTTTTTGAGCTTACTACCGTGGTAGTAGCTGATGTTATGTTTCTATATTTTGACATATCGTTTGTTTAGTTTAAAAGAGGGCGCGGCTTTTACACCGCACCCAATACAACAACATCACAACAACGATTAGGTCAGCGCTGGCAAGTCGGTAGCGTCCCAATCCTTACAGATAGAGAACTCCAAAGGCTGCTCAATATCAACATCCATGAAACCGTTCACAATGAAGCGGTCTTTTCCGCCCAGCTTCTGAGTGATAGGATCATAGGTCAAATCAATACCGCCCCACAGAGCGCAGATAAGTCCAGCCCAGTTAGTTGAGTAGGCAATACCGCAAAGGTCAGAGTTTGAACCTTCGCTGAAGTTTGAAGGGATGATTTCAGACACCATGAAAGGGTCACCGGCCAAACGTCCGCCATAGTTAGGGTTCAGGATGAAGTTACCTTCGATGCCTGACGCTTGCAGCGGTGTTTGGAACAAAGCAAACTCACCGTATGAGTTAGTCACCCATCCAGCGCGGCCAGAACGGGCGTTAGCGGCTTTTGCATCGCGCTTCATACTCATCAACAAAGGATAAGTCATGTTGTTGCTTGTGCTACCTGAACCGGTAGAGGCAACGTTTACACCGGCATAGTTAAACAAGCCGTAAGGCTGGTTTCCTGAACCTGAACCATTGAAAATGATTTGGTCAAGGGTAATCTCATAACGCAAGTTCAGCATATTGCGAATCATGGAATCAACCATGAAAGGCGCTTGCTTTTGAACCTGCATAGTTACGTCAACATAACCACCAAAGCGGTTAGGGCTTACCTTTACGTTGTTAAACGTAGGGGTAGTTTCATCAACATCAGACGTTTCAGTTTCAAAGGCAAAAGACAGGTCACCAGAAACGCGCGGCCACTGCACATCACCGTTAAGGTTCTGAAGGAACGTAACGCCCATCTGAGCGGCAACCGGATTAGGGTTAAGGTATGGGATAACCTTACCGCCATATTCGGTAAACACAATGTCAGCGCCTTCAGTGCCAACGGTAAGAGGGGCAGACTTTTTAACATCGCCAATCTTGATGAAAGATGAAGGGATTGAGATTTGACCTTCCAATGAAAGACCAAAGTCAGAGGCTTCTCTTTCGGCAATCTTTTTAACTTCGGCCTCAGCACCGTCAAGCAATTTACCGGATTTGGTTTTGCTCATGGCGCGGCTAATGCTGAACTGTGAAGCCAGCTTTGCCATTTCTTTAAACTCACCATCAACAGCAGGGGGGGCAAATACGCGCTGGCCTTCTGACTGACGGGCAACTACCTTCTTTGCAGTAGCTTCGATTTTTTCAAGTTTCTCAATCTCAGTATCAAGGGCAGAGATTTCAGCCTCGATAGTGTCGAGTTGTTTGGTTTCGGCATCGCTCAATGCCTCTTTTTTGGCTTTATCAACCAATGAAAGGAAGATGTCTTCTTTTTCCTGACGTTCCTCTCTTTTTGCTTTTAGAGTATCCATTTTATTTGTTTCGTTTTAAATTGTTTAATCGGCTTATGTATTTATCAACATTCGGGTCGGCCCCTACTAAGTTCCGTTCTATTGTTTGCAACTGTTCAACCGTTGCCGTTTTCTTGCCTTCCATCAAATCCAAAATTTCCTGCACTTTCATGCCCCGTAAATCATTCATGCTTAACTCAGGCAAAGAGCGCTGCACAAAGTTTAAAGCTGCGAATGTGTGCGACTTCATTGAACGCCTTAAGGCTTGCGGGTCGGCTGGAATGTTTACGATGCTAAACTCAAGCAACTCCTGACCGGCAAAAGCTATTTGATAATCAACTACTTCACCTTTGTCGTTCTTAGTTACCTGTGTGTCGAGCTTTCCCATCGGGTTCACGCCTACGCTTGTTGCCCGTAACGAGCCAAAAATCATTTTGCGAAGTACCTTATCGGCCGTGGGGTTAAGGTCGGCAGGTTCAAAAGTTGTTTCAGCAACTAAAGCGCGTTTGCCGTTGTATCTATCCATTGCAACCGTGGCCTTTGCAATCACATCGTCAGGATTTGGCGCAAGGCACATATTATCCCCGTAAACGTTGTGCTGATAGCCTACTATCGGGTTTGCATTGAAGTTTGATAAGCTCCAGTTATCCCAATTGTATAGAAAATGATTGCGGTGACTTTTGCCGGTGTCTTCGGCTGCAATGATTAACGTTAGCTTGCGCGATTCTTCGACCGTTTCCTTATCAAATTGCACCTCAGCAACGAATTGCGAGTATGCAGCGTTATTTATGTTTGTAAGTTCTGATTCCATTAGTTTAGCACTTTGTGCCCGTATAGTTTTTCATTTACCAAACTTCCGTTCATTGTTGGTTGTGCTGTTGGCGCTACTTTGCTTTCGTAGAAAGTGCGCAATTGGTCAACCGGTATATTTGCCGACTGGATTGTATATTCTTCGCCCCCGTCATAGCTGTTCATGTCTTCACGTTCGCGGATTTCATTACCGTTCATGCCGCCAATGTCACGCATTGATTTGTAGAAAGCAGCGCGGGCAGCGGTATCGCCACGCAAAAGGCCGTTAAGGTTGAATTTGTAGTACGTGTTTTTCTTTTCACGTTCACTAAACATCTTCATGTTGATTTCCTGCTCCATCACACGCACCAAAGGCATGATTGTATGTTTGACAAAAATCAAATCAGACTGTTCGGCATTGGTAAACGTTGCCCGTTGGAAATCCTGAATAAACACCGGAGGCACGCGGTAAATGCCGCAAATCTTACGGTCTGTTAGCCCCTCAGTTTCAATGTATTGCGCTTCATCCGGTGAAAGTATGATCGGGTCAAACTTCCAACGGCCAGAAAGTACAGGCGTGCGCCCGTTTTCCATGTCGCTTTTCCATGCCTTTTGATTTTCGGCCTTTTGGTCGGGCGTTTGGTTGCCTTCGTAGTACAAAATGCCAGGAGGCTTTTGACCAAGCGCATAACTTGAATAACGCTCAGACTTAAACGCCTTGCCCATCGTTATCATGTTTTGCCGAATAGGGCTTACACCGTTAAGGCCATCTAATGACCACCAACGGAAGTGCAAAACATCGCGCCCGTTATAAACCTCGCCATTGATTTTGTAATAGGCTTGGCCGTCCATTACTTTGATGTTTTCTACGTCTTCGGGCTTTAGTAAATCCAATGAAGTTGCTATCGAGCGCCCATTTCGGTTTATACCTATAAATGAATTACCGTAAGAGTCTGAATGTATTACCGAAGTCAAAAACATATTAGCCGAACTCATATAAGAGTTAGGCTGTTGGGCTAATGGGTAGTAGCTTGGATGATCGGGGATGCTTTCTTTGTCACCGTTGGGGCTTTCGCGGTAAACGTTACCGGGCAGGGCTGCAATAGTTTCAGACCTTACCTTGATGCACGTGTAAACAGTGGCAAGGCCGTGGGCGCGCTTTTCGGTGACTATCTCACTGCTAAAATTATCGGGCGTATAGCCAAGAAAGCGACTAACCGCTTCGGGACTTTTGAGCGTGATATTATTACTGGAACTCTTGGAGGTGTCCCAAATATTAGCGTTAAACCAATTTTGAAGTTTTGCGCCCAGTTTGAAAATCTTTTCCCAAAATTAGAAAATAAAACCCGATTTACGCAATAGGTTTTTTAATTTCCTCCTTAAATATTGCGCCATAGGCTTTTAAGCCTCCGATTTCAGCGTATGCTTGAAACTCCCAAATGCCGTTTTCATCCAAATCAGCGTTGGCACATTGGTAGGTTAAACTTGTGCCCGATGAGTTGGCTGCAAAGTATCCCGTTGTGCCGCTTGGCTTTTTGTAGAGTATGCGCTTATTACTTGCGCTTGATAGGTCTATTGAGGTTTCGGCTGTGATTAGCGTGTAACCCTGATTTTTAAATATTGCCATCTATTTTTGAATTTTGAGTTAATGATGTTAGTGGTGATTTGCCGGTTAAGTGATGCAATACCGCGCTATTTCCTGATAATTGGTTTATCTCTGAATTTATTGTAAGTCCGCCAATGGTGCTTTGCCCGTTCATGCTGATTGGGTCAGCATTGTTAATTAAATAAATGCCCTGACCTGTTAAAGTATAGCTTCCTGCTTGAGTCGTAAGACTAAATCGCCTTAATATGCTTGCGGCCTGACCTGTTATGCTGTAATTGCCAGCCGTAACGGTCATTATTTTTATTTTTGAAATTACAGCGTTTTGGCCTGTAATTGAATATGAGCCAGCGGTGGCCGTTAGGTTAAATCTCTTAGAAAGGTTAGCCGATTGGCCAGTGATTGCGTAACTGCCAGCGGTGACGGTTAAAGTAAATGTTTTTGATAAGGTAGCGTTTTGCCCTGTGAAGCTATAACTGCCAGCCGTGGCTGTTAGGGCGTAACGCTTCACCATGTTTGCAGATTGGCCGCTTATGTTGTAGCTGCCAGCCGTTGCCGTTAGTGTAAACGTCTTTAACAGCGTGGCCGATTGCCCCGATAGCGTATAGCTTCCGGCTGTGGCCGTTAGTGCGTAACGTTTTGAAATGTTAGCACTTTGCCCCGTGATTGTATAGCTGCCGGCCGTACAGGTTAAAGTAAGCGCTTTTTGAAGTGTTACCGATTGGCCGGTAATGTTATAAGTACCTGCCTGCGCTGTTAAATTGTATTGCTTGGATATGTTGGCCGATTGGCCTGTAATCGTATAACTTCCCGCTGTTACTGTTAGCGGCTCAATGGCTGTGCCGCTTACGTTTCGCGGTAGTATGCCCTGACCATCTTCAAGTTTAGATTGAACTTGGCCGTGTTCGAGTACTAACTCATATTCATTGGCGTATCGTATGAACTTAGCCACATTACCAGCAAGTAATTATTACAATACCTTGACCACCGTTACCTCCGCGCCCGCCTGTTGTGCCTGCACCCCCACCGCCACCGCCTGAACCGTATGAACCATTGCCACCCGCGCCACCGATACCAGTGTTTGAAGATGAACCGCCAACACCGCCAAAGAAAAATAAAGGCTTCCAAATGGCCGGACCATCCGAGCCGTTGTTAGACCCTGCCGCTGGGGTTGCTGGTCTGTATTGGCTTAGTAGTGTGTTTGCAATTGCCGTAAATGCACCGCCCTGAAAATCCGCGCTTGTTGTGCCTGCTCCGCTGCTTCCAGCTGTTGTTATTACAGAAGTTACGGGGATTGTTTGCGCTGTTCCGTTTGCGCCTGCCACCGCACCACCGGCAACGCCTGCCTGACCAGCAATCAAATCAAAATGACCTAATCCGGCCAAAGGCATATTGGCAATAGTGGCAATAGTGCCAGCCGCGCCCAAAGCGCCAACCGCTGCACCAGTGCCAGTACCGCCACCAACCGCGCCTGCGTTACCACTTACGGCCAAAGTATTTGCTGCTGCTGTGTTTGGAAAAACAGAAACATAAGAAAGTACACCACTGCCAGCCGTTCCACCGCCTGACCCTACACCCTGACCGCCTGCGCCTACCTGAACGTAAAGCGTATCAGGCACAAAATAAAGCGGTATAATAACACGGGTAACGGCACTTGAACCGCCCGAACCACCACCACCGCCTGCTGCTGCGGCTGCTCTTGTAAAGCCACCGCCACCGCCACCACCACCACCAATGCAAATAATATTCATCATGGATTTGCCGCGTGGCTTATTCCATGTGTTCCATTGCACGTTAGTAACTGTTGAAGGCGTGTTAAATATCTTAACATCGGCCATGCCGGCATTACTACCTATGTCGTATGGTATATCAAATAAATCAAGCATATTGGCCGCCTATTGCAGTGCAAACCCATCCAGCGGCTACCGTTGTGCCTAAGCCAACGTAAATCTTGAAACCCGGCTTTAAGGCAAAGTTCATAGGGTAATCTACTTCAATAGTTGCGGCTGTGGCGCTTGCTGTTGTTGCCGGCAAAGAAACTTCACCGTAAAAAGTATTGTTTGTTGCAGTTGTGTTTGCGCTTCCGTTGTTGATAAAGATACGTGCCACGCTTGCAGTATTTGTTCCAATAGCCTTAAATCTTAGCCTTTGGATAAATCCACCGTCAACGCTATCGGCTGTAAATACGAGCTTGTTATGCGTTGCTGTTGCGCCTGTATAATCTGCCGCTGCCGTTGTGAACGTGCTTGGCATGGTTGTACCATCGTCAACTGATTGGTCACCCTTAATCGAATAAATCGGGGCTGTATTTGCTGCCATAATATTATACTGATGTAAATACTCCTGAAGGGAATGTAATCAACAAACTTTCACCGTCTGCCAGCGTTACGTTTGAACCATAGTCAAACCAACATATCAACGGATCAGCCGGTGACGTTGGGTCATCGTTATACAAAACAACATAACGGAAAGTAGCGACTGAACCACCTGAAGCGGTCAGCGTTAAATTGTTTGCCGTTAGTGTTACCGTGCCACTTGATTGTTCTGCTGTAATACCTGTAATGACGCGGCTTGATAAGTTTGTATAACTTATCTGCGTAAGGTCTGCCAGTACGCTGTTAGTTGCTACCGGTGCGTTGGCCGCTGCTGTCAAAGCAACGGTGATAGTACAGGTTGCATCGCTTGTGAAATTGTGAACGCCTTTATTGCGATCTTCCTCAAACTGATTGAATTTGTTATATGATGCGGTGGGCATGGTTCATATTTCGTTTCCGCAAAATTAAACCAATTTAAGACTTAAAAACAAAATTGGGAATAGGTTCTTTTTTGGGCAAACAAAAGGGGCTAAAAAGCCCCATTTTGAACAACAAAAACCAAAACCTCACTGACTACACAATACTAAGTATTTTTACCAACTTTCAATAACTGCATCGTCCATATTTAAAGCCTCAACGGTTTTCCATTGGGCTATGGCGTTAATTGTGGCGGTTATGCCCGTGGTCAACGCCCCTGATTTATCTACCCTGATTTCCTGCTCTTTGTTTCGGTTTACCATTGTGTTGATATTCTGCCACGCCAATACAGGGTTATTGAAGTGTTCGAGCTTCTTGGCCGCGCAAATGGCTGCCAGTTCTTTTGTGGGTGTGCTTATGCCGCTATACCCCTGAGAAATAGCGTTACATTTAATGCCTGAGCGCACCAACGCCTGAATAATATCATGGTTGGTAAGTATCTTATTGAAAGCCAAACTTTCAACGTTGTAAAGGCTAAACACATCGCGAATCCGTGACCAGATAAAATCATTATCAATCACATTACCCTCACAAACTTCAATCAGGCCGTCATCAGCCCATTTTTTAAGGTTGTTTGCGCCCTTTTGCATGACTATTGCAGCGGATGGCATCCAATACAGACACCTAACTGCATGGATTTCGCCAACATTAGGGAAAAACAGGCTTAAACAGTTCAAATCTGTGCCCGAAAGTATCTCAAGACCGGCAAAACATTCACGCCCTATCAATGCGTCATAGCTTATACCGTGGGTATTTTGCGCCCATAAGTCAGCCGGTATCCAAACGTCAGGCGTTTCGCACCACTCGTTAAAGTTCAATGTCAATACATCTACCTCAGTCGTCCCGCCATAGGTCACCGCATCCTCAAGTGATGAGCGCAAAAAGTCAGGGTAAACACTTACGCCAAGATTGGGGTTAGATTGCTGCCATACGTCAGGGTTATCCAGCAACCATTTAGGGGTCATTTTAATCGGCTTGCCGTCAACTTCCGGCTTATCCAGTTCAAAGATTATCGGCAAGTAACTGTCTTTCTTTACAACACCCTCAAGTACTTCTATGCCTACCTTTCGCAATTCCGTATAACACGGCCCGCTCATGTTAAAGCCCGCTGTTGTGATGTAAAACATCAATCGCTCACGCCTTGATGCCATTGACGTTTTTATGGCCTTGCTTGCCCCGTGGTCGGGTGACATTCCGAACTCATCAACAACGCCCAACGAGGCGTTTATGCCGTGTTTACCGCCCGCTGTTTTGCTGGTCTTATCCCCGCTTTCCTTGCTCATAGCTTTTATAAAGCCGTTGTTTGAGTAGTTTACTACTTCGGTGATGTTTTCCTTGTAACGCATCAGGGCTATTTCGCCATCCTCCACGTAGCTGAAAAGGTCGGGCGATGCCTCGATAATACGCCCTGCCATGTTTACGCAAATCTTGGCCTGCTCTTCGTTATTGGCCGCTGTAAAAACCTTTGGCGTGTTTATCCGGTCATCGGCCATATTGTGAAATACGGACAGCACCGCGCTCATGCTGCTTTTGCCGTTCTTTTTACTGATTTGCACGTAAACCTCCTCAAACCGTCTGCGATTGTCGGCCTTCCAAAACCAGCCAAAGACCTGTTCAAAAATAAAGTGCTGCCAGTCCTCAAAAACAAACGGCTTGCCTTCAAAATCGCCCTCCCATTGCAAACAATGGTTACCCGAAAACTTGCCAAGTTTTACCGCTTGCTTTTCATCAAAATATAGGTCATCCCGTTCAAGGTCGGCCAAAAACCTTTTGGCAGCCAGTTTGATGTAACGGCCTGTTTTTATCTCATTAGCGGGGTCTAACACCCACCGCGCGTATCGTTCCGCTTTAGTCAAGTTTAAAGCCTTTTTTCTTTTCCGTGTCCTTCTTTTTGATGTCAAAAATCTTAGCCCTGTCGCCCGGATTAAGGCCGAACTTTGACCCGTGTTTTAGTACGTGGTCATAGGCTTTTTGCATGACTGTAAACTCAGCGCGCACTTGGTCGTGCTTGTTCTTAAACGTATTCTCATTTTTGCAAATTTCCATATTTGAGATATACAGATCGTAACTATTGGCAAGCATGGCCATTTCTAGTACGTCAACGTCTTCAATCCCAATTTTAGAAACATGTGTTTTTATCATTTGATAAATGCGCTCACCACGCTCAGTTAAGAAACCCCTTAAATCATCGTTATTTTGCATATTTAACCCCCCTTATTGTCAATTTTAGCGAACAATTTTTTTCGAAAC
>JACCDR012233377.1_pt1 | contig 13495 bp, 12 predicted proteins | sample 7446431 | NCBI WGS metagenome assembly JACCDR01 (sample SAMN15323443, study PRJNA562643) | freshwater metagenome | isolation source: river surface water | place: USA:Blue River Watershed | collected 2017-08-17
TGCGCCGCGCTCGAAGCGTACAACGCGCGCGTCATGGAACGAGCACCGCCGTTGCAAGACAGAGCGACGTCGCGATCGCACACATGCGGTAGCGCGGGTAGTCCGAAGCGATGTAGCGCCGAAGCAAATCAACGTACGGTGCGGGCATCTGCGGCACATCCGCTAGTTCATCCATCGCGGGTTCGACGAGAAAGCGCATCATCGCCATGTCGCGGTCGATGGCGAGGAAAGAACGGCGCTCGCAGACCTTCGAACGCATGACATCCGAACCTAGCGTGACAAACTTCGCGACGACGGCCGACAGCTCAGTTTCGAACGCCATCTGCAATGTGGCGCGCGCAGCCTTCTCCGTCGCATGGTTGTCCACGACCGTATAGAGGAACCGCAACCGTAACGACTCGAGGCCGTACGTCGGAAGTGGTTTTGTCATCTGGGTCTCGAACGGCGAGGGTGTTCCAGCCCAGCATAAATCGGTTCCAGGGAAACCTGATATGTCAGGGTCATCCCCAAACGGAAAATCGAATGAACTACCAAAACCACTCATGCCAATAACCAGCGAAATTCTTCAGTTCCAACGCTCGTATCATGTTGCACCACTGCGCAACACCCATCATTATTCGCATCCTTTAACGTGAGAAAGCTGTTGCCCAGTAACGTGCGACCACTCGCGTTGTCCGGGTAAAGAATGGCCCCCCCTGCAAGGCGACACAGTTGCGACCACACGACCGTTTTGTCGGCAGTGGGGCCCGCAGAACCGCCACCACGACTATCACAGCGCGCAGACCCTGACGCTACTTGGTTTCGTAGAAGCACCAACGATGTCGGATTCGCCGTGTCGATAATTGTGAAATAGGTACCTGTGCCTGTCCCCGCTGCGGATCCTCGAATTAACATGTGTTGCGTCGAAACGCTGCCATCGGAAAACCCCGCACCGTAATCAACACACGTAATGTTGGCCATCGCATCAATCAGTGCGACGAGTCCTGCGAATGTATTGAACTGGCTGCCCGTAGGAGCCGACGCTTTGTAAACGAAAATTCCAAACGTCGCGCCATTCCATACGTAGATCGTATCCCCGTCCGCAAAGCCAGCGCCGTAGGCGACAACCAATTCTTCTTTGGCGTCGGACGGCCGCGCACGGCCGCTTTTTCCGAGTAGCGGGTAATCGACGACAGCCCCTGCTGCGTCTGCAATTCGAAGCGCAGCCTTGATCGATTCTGAACCGGAGACGGAAGCGTTCGATGAGTAGTTGTCGAAAACTACGGGCCATGACGTACCAGGACCTAAGACAATGTTTGGGTTGTTGTTCTCCTGCGCCATCTCTTGATTGTCGTTGATCACGGGCATCGAACAACCGACGATGTTGATACCGACGGAAACACCCGACCATGCGTTACCTCGGATAGTCGGCGACGCACAACGTTCGAGACGAAACGCGGTCGAACCTACCGCGTTAACCGTGTTCGCCAAAACCCGGCAGTGATTAGATGTGTTCCAATTCACGGTCGGGTGCGGTCGCTTGGGTGTAATGCGAAAGGCGCCGCAAGCAGCACCTAACCCAACACCCGACGCATTGGTAAACGTGCAAGTACCTGCGGATGGCACAGACAGCACCGTCGCAACGATGTTGTTGGCGGCGTCTGGGCAGTTGTGCAACGAAATCTGCATTCCAACTTGGTCTCGACCAATTCCGAGAATCCCAGGCGCGGACAACGTCATTGTTGAGCCGCTCTTTGTAAACGTTCCCCCTACCCCATGAAACGAAACGGACCCTGCGTCTCGAACAGAGATAGCCGTCTCGACGATATGATCAAATTTCGACGTACGAGGATCGCCAGAAATCACATTGCCTTCGATCGTCAAATCTTCGAGCGGTTGGCTGAAGCCATACACGTAGCGTTTGACAGAAATCACGAAACGCTCTGCAACTGAACCGAGGTCGCGTACGTATTCGAGACACTTTCGTGTATACGAAAACGTGTTGCGCTCGATCCGCGTACCACGAGAGCCATACACTTCGATCGCGCACTGGTCCTGCCATCCACGTCGACCAGTGCCGCAGTCGATGATGTAGTTGTGATGGATGTTGATGCCCGAATGGCGTTGCGTGTCGTCGGCACCGACCACTGCAAACGTTCCGCATTCGCGAGCAAAACACCCACGGATCTCAACAGAGTCGATGGGACCGCTTGAACCAGAAACTTTGACACACGTCTTGCGAATACCCGTAAACGTGCACCCGTCGACGAGAATATTAACCCGACCACCGAACACGTAGATCGCGTGGTCCGACCCATACGTGCCACCGACGTCTGGCCATGCATCACGCGAGTCGAGCGCCCAAATTCCATTGAACGTTTCAGCGACGCCGAGGCTGTTCTCGTATGAAATCTGTGTAGGTGAAATGTATGCAGTGACAATGAACACGCCATAGTTGGCGGGCGTAACAACGCCCGTAACATGCAGCGCCATCCCGACGACGCTAGGTGAAAAAGCAGGTGCGCTCGCAGTGAGCGTCATTGTCGACCCTGTTTTTGCAAGTGCAGTCGCGCCCGCGCCTCGTCCGACTTTGTCGCCGCCTGCAATCCACCACGACGATGTGGACGGAACCATGGGCTCGGGAACGCCGGCAGCGTTTTCGAACGTGAGCGTGCCCGGCGTGTATCGGGTTGCCGCTGTTGCCGCTGTGATTTGTGCAGTCACGTTATTGGCGCCGCTCGTCGAACCCGCAATTTTCACATACCGACCCACGACCGAGGTGTCCCACGTCGCGTTGGCGTCATGGAGCGTCATCGTGGTGCCATCCTTCGAAAGCAAATCTCCGATACCTGTGAGGTCTCGGGTCATCGGCTGCTCGAATTCGCAGTTCACAATTCGCGTGTGTGATCCGGGAGTAAGAATGCCGCGTGCGTGTTCGATGCGACATTTTTCGACGACCGTATTGCGGTCGTCGTCATCGATGGTCCACAAAAACGAAGATGTCTCGGCGACAGCCGCAGGGTTGAGGTATGTGACGGTCGTTGGCGTCGCGGACAAAATCTCGAACGTTCCGCAATTGGAAAGATTGTCCGCCTTGGGAATCGTAATATATCGACCGCGATGCCCTGGCGAAAACGGCGCTGCGGCATCGGTGAGCGTGACCACGCCGGCGGCGACGGCCATACTGTCGCCAGTACCCGCTGAATTTTTGGTTGCGTCTTGTGCCAAAATGCTGTGCCCGTTGCGCTGTGTACATTTCGCTACGGTCAACCCTACAACGTGCCGTGCGTATACCCCGCACCCAACATTACGTTGCGCAAGCGGATGGTCTCCGCCAACAAACGATATTCCTTCAAACGAAACGTTGTTGGAGTAAGTGACGAGGAATGCGGACCTCGCTTCGTTAACGGACAACGCAGTCGCGTCATTGACGACAGTTAAATCGTCCGACGCGTAATAAATGAACGAAAATGCGCTGCCCAAAACCTGCAACTTGTTTGCGCCAGCGATATTGACGTACTTGCTGAGCCGATAGTTTCCTGGCGGAAATCGAAGTGCTGAACCCGTTACGAGCGCTGCAGTAACGGCCGCGATGATGAAACTGCGATCGTCCTGCCCTGTTCCTGTTTGCGGGTTGTAATTTCCAAGAGCGCCAAAATCTTTTACGGAGATGACGCCATTCGACCCGATACGAATATCGGTTCCGTTGTGCACGAGATGGAGCGATCCCAGCGTGTCGACGTAGAGATACGTCGTCAAACCTGCGGGAGCAGGGTCCGATGCTTGTGCGGTAAATCCGTGCCATACACCAGCACGCAAAAACCCTTTGACGTCGACTAATGCTTGGCAGACATTATTCCAATCGATCGCACGTGCGTACTTGGCGACTTCTACGCCAATAGGCACTGGTTTCAAGTCTACTTTGGGATACGGAAGATCAGTATTGTCGCCAATGAAATTGGTCATAAGTATCCCTATGGTAATTGTGGTGGCGTGGGCGGGGTCTGGTCGATGGTTCCGCGCACGTTCGGTGCGGTGTTCACCTTGCGTGCGCCGAGATTGAACGCGAGGCCCATCAACTGCTGGGCAGCGTTGAGTGTCGTGTCGATCGCAGTCGCGACCGTGCTCGGTCCCGCAGTCGATGTCGCGGTCGGGCTCGGTGTCGTCACCACCGCCGCACGGACACGCGCGTCGGACACCGTTCCCACCGGTCCGAGCTTGGCGATCTCGGCGTCCGCAGCGAGCTTCACGTAGTCGGACACCGACCGCTTGTTGAAGCGCGTGTTAGCGAGGACGACGTACTCCTTCACGAGGAACGTGAAGCTGAACTGCACCGCCAGCTCGTTCTCGGCCGCCATCACCTGCGACATCGCCTGCATCGTCCCGGACACGATCACCGAGTCGTATCGAAGTCGCGCGAGCGCGCCGTGTCGCGCGAGCTGCGTGCCGCGCAACATGGTTTCGTAGGCGCGCGCGAACCCGCCGCGCTGGTCATCCTGCATCGAGTTGAGCAACATGCCGCTGTACTGAAAGATCGGCGGCGACTGTCCGAAGTAGAAGGCGACGTAGTCGTCGGCCATCGTCTTGTCGACCTGGGAGATCTCCTGGAAGGACTCCTGCACCGACGTCAGGAAGAAGTCGACGAACCCGGTGCCGCCCTGCGAGTTCGCACCGAGGAGCACCGTCGCGAGTGCCTGTGTCGCTTGGTCACCAGGAAGACTTGCGAGGTACGCCGCGCGCACCGCATCGCTCGAGTCCGCCAACGAGACGTAGATGCGCGCGAGCGTGTCGCGGAACTCGCCATCGCGCAGTCCGCGGTTCTTGGCGTACTTCGGCGTGGCCAGCGGGTGCAGACCGAACACGCCTTGCTGGCGCCGGTTGTACGACGCACTGTTGTTCTCATCGACGAGGGCGCCGTAGACCTTGTCCGCCATCAGCCGCCTCCGTAGGTGGATTGGTTCGCGGGCAGACTGCGATCGAGCATCGTGTTCTCGCCGTGACCTGTGAGGCTGTCGACTGCCTTGCTGAACCGCTCGACGGAGCTGCTGAACAACGTCGTCGACGCGGCTTGCAGTTGATCTTTCGTCGAACCATCGCTCTTGCCGAGCTTGTCCCGCATGTCGCGGATATCGGCGATCTGCTTGTCGATGGCGTCGATCGACGCGCCCTCGCCACCGCCGAAGCGGCCCTGCATGCCCGTCGGTGCGACCGATTCGATGGCCGAGTACAGCGAGTCCTTGTCGCCCTTGTCGCGCGCGGCGCGCAGCTTCTCGGCGAGCTTGGGATCCTTCTTCGCGAGACGGTCGAGCGCTTCATCGGAGAGGCGCGAGACCGCGTCTTCCGCGCTCGTCGCGTTGCCGAGCCCCTTCTGCAAGTCGTCCATCTTCTGGATGAACGCGTTCGAGGCCTCGAGCGCCATGCCCTTGCCGAACATCTCCTTCGCCTTGCCGACGAGACCCGTGAGCGCCTTGCCGCCGGTCGTGCCCACCGACATCTGACGAAGCGCTTGCTTGGTGTCGGAGTCCATCGTACCGAGCAGCTTCTGTGCTTCGGCCTTCACCTTCATGAACTCCTCGTCGCCCATTTCCTTGCGCATGTCCTCGAGAATCGCCGCGCCGCTCGCGCGACCGCGCTCGTCGCCACTGATCTGCGCGTTGAGCGCCGACGCCATCGCGACAGTCTTCTCGTCGTGGTGTGCGACGACCGACTTGAGCTTGTTGAGCGTCTTGTCGGACGCACGATAGCCCGACGTGAGGTTCATGCCTGGCATCGTCTGGCGCTGGTCGAGCCCCAGAATGCGCATGTCGCTCTCGATGTCCTTCTTCACGCCTTCGCGCGTGCGCGACAAGTCGACGGCACCCGCAGCAGTCGCTGCGTCTTGCGCCTTCGCGAACGGCTCGATGATATCCTTGTCGCCGCTGGCGTAGATGTCCTTGGCCATCGCCGCGTTGATCGACGCCTTGTTCTTCTCGTACGACGACTCCGCCTCGCCCTTCGACATACCGCTGCGCATCGCCGACTGCACATAGGCTTCCTTCAGGTCGTTGCCCGACACCGCGGTCGCCGACGAGATGAGCCCGGCCTTCATGTTCTTCAGCTTGGCGACGAGGTTTCGCGCCGCGCCCTCAAGCACGGCGACGCCGCTGAAGTTCTTGTTGCGCGCGCCGCTACTCGCCATGCCCGCCGCGTTGAGGCTGCGCGAGAGACCCACGGCCGACGTGGCGTTGTACGAGACCGCATCGTCCGCCGCGCGGCCCGCGCCGATGAGGCCCTGCACACGCTCGAGCGCATCGCCGGCGTCACCGAACGAAGCGAGCGGATGCCAGCCGAACGCCGAACCGTACGAACGACTCGCGATCGACACGAGACGGTTCTCCGCGCTCGTCGACGTGAGGCCGAGGAACGAACCCATGCGGTTGAGCTGGCGGCCCGCCGAATGCGAGAATGACGCGCCAAGGTCGCCTGCGGTGCCGTCGAGGAAGTGGCTGCCCGCCTGCGAGTACGCACGACGAAAGGCGCTGCTGCGCAGCCCGCGCCGCATCATCGCACGCTCGTCGTCGTCACGTGCAATGCCCAGCTCGCTGCTGCGCGTGATGCGCTCGCCGCGGTCCGCCGCCTCTTCATCCTCCGCGACGCGCTGGAAGTGGTCACCGAGGCGAGAGAACGGCGACGACAACGCCGAACCGAAGTCCGAGATCGCGCCACGGATGCCGCGTGCCATGCGAGTCCCGAGTCCCGGCGTGCGATAGACGTCGCGCGCGGCGCGAAGCTGATCCGACGCGTTGCGCTTCTGCGCTTCGAGCTGTTGGATCTGCGCGTCGTACCAGCCGCGGCTCGACGTCTGCAGCTCGAGCGCCCGTGCTTGATCGGCACCCATGCCCGTCGTCAGCTGCAACGCCGTACCCATCGTCATGCCGGGCACCTGGTTCTTGAACGCCTGTGCCTGGCGGATCATGTTCATGTTCATCTCGAACGGCGTCAGCTTCTGCGCGATCTGGTCCTTGAACTCCTGCTTGCGGGTGTTCCACTCGAAGATGCCTTCCTTGCCCATGTTGCGAAGGGCATCGGCGGCACGCTGGCTGACTTCGTTGAACGACATGTTCTGCGACCGACGGTACGCATCCATGTCGACGGTCATGTTGCCCTTCGCGTCACGTCCCATCGACGCGAGGAGATAGCGCTCGTCCTGCATCGCCGCGAGCTGACCGGCGGCGTTGATCTGCGCGAGACCGCTCTTGCCGCCGGCGCGCGCCAGCTGCAGATCGTTGAGCGCACCTGACGACACGCCCATGTTCGCGAGCGCCGCGCCCGACATGCCGGCCATGTAGCCCGTCGAGCCGGCGAGTCCGAACTGCCCGGCGAGACCCGCGCCCATCATGCCGTAGGCACCCGCTTGCGACTGCGAGACGCCTGCCATGCGCGCGAACATCGCGCGGTTCGCGACCGCGCCGGCCTGCGCGCCGAGCCCGTTGAAGCCGAGGTCCTTCATCTCGCCGAGCGCCTGAATCGCACCGCGAACATCGGGATCGCCGGTGATCCGCATCAAGACCTTCACCGTCTTCGAGAGGTCCTTCACCTTCTGGACGAGCTGGTCCGGCGACATCGCGCCCTTGATGAGGCCCTGATCGGACCCCATCTGCATGATGCGCATCGTGTCCTGTGTGTTGAATCCGGTGCGCTCGAAGTCGTAATCGTGTTGAAGCCCGCGAAGGCCCGTCGCCGTCTGGCGAGCGGCGAGCGCGTTCATGCCCTGCCCGGTCGCTGTGTTGAGGAACATGCCCGACACCATCGAGGGCGCGGTCATCGCTTGGATCTGCCGCCCCCGCGCCATGTCTTGCACGGCGGGGTTGAACATCATGTTGGCGATGCCGCCGCCGATCTTGCTGCCGAGCCACCCACCCGCCATCGTGCCGAGCGGGCCGAATGCGGAGCCGAGCATGCCGCCCGCGATCGCGCCGCCGATGCCCATCGCGCCTTCGCCGATGCCGGCGAATGTTCCCATCATCTGAGAGTGCGCCGAATTCATGATCTGCAAGCTGCGCTGCGCCGGCGACGCGAAGTGCGCCGGCGGCAACGCGGGCGCGAACGGGTTGAACACCGACGGCATCTGCACGCCCATGTGCTGCGGGCGGAAGCCGCCCATCGGCGCGCCACCTCCCGCGGGCTGAGGCGCGAACGGATTGCCCATCGCCGCAAAACCACCCATCGCGCTGATCGACGGCATTGGCGCGCTCGGCGGCGGCTGGTAGCGCGTCATCTGCGCGGCTTGCAACGTCGCGTTGATCTGCTGCTGGTGCATCGCGAGCGCATTCGCAGCCGCCTGCGCGGGGTGCATGATCGGCGGCGGGGGCGGTGGCATCTGCAAGCCAGCCCCCGCCATCGCCTGCGTCGTCTGCATCGGAAGCAGTCCGAGGTTGTGCTGCATCGCCGAGAAGCCGGCGAGCATCTGCTTGATGGTCTGATCCGACTCAGCCGCCACGGGCGTTATTCTAGTGGATTCGCGTAGTTACTTGCTTTGTCTCGGCTTTTTGGAGGGCTTCTTCTCGACTGGCTTCTGCTGCCGCTCCTGTTCCCAGACCTGGTCAGCGTAATCGCCCATCTTGTCGAGACGCCGTAGCATCTCCTCGTCGCGCTCGCGCTTCTCGCGAACACGTGCCTGTGCGAGGCGGCGCAGCGTGATGCGGCGCTTGAGCAGATCGGGATCGTAGGCCTCCTGGAACACCTCGCTCGCATACTCGGCGACGATCGCGCCGAACAGTTTGTCGGCGTCGACACTGAACATGCGCGCGATCATCTTGCCGATCGCGTCGACGTGCGCAACCCGCTCCTGACGTTCCCGGAAGACCATCTCGCGCATCACGCGATCTTCGACCGAGCCGAGCGGGGCAAGGTCGACGCCGCGCGCGAAGATGTAACCGCGCGCGTTGCCCGCCGGGTTACCTAGAAATTTTCGATCGTGCCCTCGGCGAGCACGGTCCCGATCATCGTATCGAACACCCGGAGCTTGTCGAACAGCACCCGAAGGGCGGGATCCGACATATTCTCGACGTAGTTCAGCCGCGCCGCATACGACGCCTCGATGGCGTCCTTGCTATCGCCCCGCTTGGAGTGCTCGAGCTTGTCGTTACCGAAGAACTCGAGGGACGCCGCGAGCAAGTAGCGCCCGAGCTTGTCGTTGTAGTGGGTCGCCATGGTCAGTGGCGACGCCTCGAGCATGTCCTGGGCCCGCTCGGTATCTCTCGCGGATCGCGTGCGAAACTTCACCTTGATCCGCTTCGTGATGTTGTACTCCTTGGCGAAGTACCCCTTGAGCAATACGGCGTCGATGATTTCCGCGGCTTCCTCACGTGTCACGCCCACTTCCTTGAGGCGTTCCTCGTAGCTCTTCATCGGCTTGAGGGCGGCCTCATCCTTGGCGGCGTCGGCATCGAGCTGCTTCTCGGCGGATTCGAGGGCCTCCTTGGTGGGCGAGGCGGGCGCGATGGGCTTCGAGAAGTCGCCGATCCGGACATCGTCAGCTGTGGACATGAATCCTCCGCGTTCGTTGGTACAAGGAAGCAGTGGGAAATGCAAGGTTTATGCGGTTGACACTACCGCCAGACACCAACTACAACGGAGACGGTCATGAAAACGACCAAGGACCTTCTGTCGGACCCAGCGCACGGCCTTGTCCGTGAGGCGCGCGGCCCGCAGCTCGCGATGGCAGCCTCAGTCGAAGACGTCGTCAAGAATGGCGGCGCGTACTTCGTCGAGGCACCAGTCGCGACCGGCAAGACGTTCGCGTACCTGCTGCCAGCTCTGCTCGAACAAGGGCGGCGCATCGTCGTCGCGACCGCGAAGAAGGGCCTGCAAGACCAGATCGTGGTGAAGGATCTCCCCGCGCTCAAGGAAGTCTTGGGTGCCGACGCGCCGCGCGTCCTGAACGGGCAGCTCTTGGCAACCGCCCTCAAGGGGAAGGGCAACTACACCTGTCCGATCACCGCCGAGTCGATCATCGCGAAGAACGGCGGTGCCGACGGCGCGGCGTACTCGTCGTTCGTGCGCAAGAGCCTCTACGGTGACCGCGCAGACTACGGCGATATGCCGCCACGGTGGTGGAACGTCGCGACCGCCGAAGATTGCTCGGGCAAGCGATGCGAGCGCTACGACGAGTGCGGCTTCATTCGGCTCAAGCGCAACGCTACGCAGAGCAAGATCGTCGTCATCAACCACCACGTGCTCGGTGCCGAGATGTACTTCGGCCTGGGCAAGCTCGTCGGCGGTCCGTACGACACGCTGATCGTCGACGAGGCGCACAAGCTCGTCGACGGAGTGCGTGCTGCGTTCACGCATCGCATTTCCGAGGATTCGATCCAGCAGCTCAGCGACTTGCTCAAACGCACGAGCCACCAGTTCCCCGCCGTACGTCGCCTGCTCGAGCCGTGGGAGCGCATGTTCGCGAGCGCTCCGAATCGGCACTGGGCCGAAGCCAACATGCGCGAGGTTCCGGTGTTCGATCAAGGCGCAGCGACCGCGGCGCTCGAGGGCTTGCGTGCGATCTCGCTCGAGCTGGACAAAGTCGAGAAGCTGTACACGTCGAACGAACCGGATGGCGAGCCTGACGAAGAGCCCGACGAGATCTTCGGTGAGCGTCTCATGCCCGAGAACGCGATCGAGATCGACATGGAAGAGCATGCGGCGGGCATGCAGGACATGAAGGGGCGCGAGCTGGCGCTTCTCGGTCAGGCCAAGCGTCGTGTCGACGGCTTCTTGAAGGGGCTCTCGTCCGCGCAAGGTATCGTCGAGACGTACGACTTCGACGCCGGCGAGGGTGATAACGCCGAGCTACGCAAGCAGCGCATCCTCGCCAACACCGCAGTATTCGCGACGCAGGACGAACGCGGGCGCTTCGGCATCAACGCGGCGCCGGTCAGCCTCGGCGGCATCATGGGGCGCTACCTCGGGCAACTGAAAAGCGTCGTCCTGTGCAGCGCGACGCTCGCGATCGACGGACACTTCGATCACGTCGAGAGCATGACGGGCATCTCGCCGAAGAAGGCGGAGATTCTGCCGACAGCGTTCAACTACGACGCGATGGGTTTCGTCTACATCCCGCGCGACCTACCGGTGCTGGGCCGGCAGCATCCCGAGTATCAGGACGTGTTCAAGCGGCGCGTCGATCGCGCCGTGCGTCTGTGTGAGCTATCCGATGGCGGCGCGTTCATCCTCACGACCGCCAACGACGAGCTGGACATGTTCGCCGACGCGCTGAAGCGTCGGTTCGGCAATCGCGTATTCGCACAGGGGCATCGCAAGAATCCGTGGGACGGCGACGCGCCGACCGCGCTCGCGAAGTTCCGCGACACGCAGAACGCGATCCTCGTCGGCTCGAAGTCCTTCTGGGAAGGTGTCGACGTTCCAGGCGGGGCGCTTAGGCTCGTCATCATGGCGAAGTTGCCGTTCCCGCAGTTCAACGACCCCATCATCAAGGCGCGCGAGCGCCTGGCCGGCGACAGCGCGTTTCGTGACGTGCAGCTCGTCGACATGCTCATCGATCTCCGCCAAGGCGTCGGGCGGCTGATCCGAACGAAGGACGATCGCGGCTGCGTCGCTATCCTGGACAGTCGCGTATGGGACAAGCAGTACGGAGGCGCTGTACGTCGTTCGTTGCCATGGTCTAACGGCCTGGTGACGTCCGACATGGCAGTGCCCGAGCGCTACTTGCCCAAGTTCGCGGCGCACTTCAAAAGGATGTCAGCGACATGAGCAAGGACCCCTACGCACAGTTTCTCGAAGACCTGCGGACGAAGCGTCTCGCGAAGAAGATGACCCAGGCCACCGTGGCCAAGGGCATGAAAATCTCGCGCGCGCAGTACACCGCAATCGAGCGGGGCCGAAGCCTCCTGAACTGGAGGCACCTCCATCGGCTCTCGAAGGTGCTAGGGGTCAGCTTCACCATCAAGGCGGCGTAATGGGGCGCCCCAAAGGTCTCAAAGTAGCCACCTGCGCTTGCGGATGGCGAGTCACGGGCCGCGGCAAGTCCGCGACCTGCAAATGCGGGAAGCGCGTCGTGTTCGACCGGCGCAAGCCCCGGCCGACGCACGTCTTCCAAAAGAAGGCGGCATGACCAAGTACATCGTCGGTGTCGACGAAGCAGGATGCGGCGCACTCGCCGGCCCGCTCGTCGTCGCCGCGGCGGCGTTCGCTGCGGACGCGGGACGCGTCTCGGCAACGTGGCAAGGCACGCGCGGAGACAAGACGCTCCTCGCGGGCGACTCGAAGGGCATCAAGGACCCTTCACAGCGCCTCGCGTTGGCGCGTGCGATTCGCAGTTGCGCGATCGCGTACACGATCATCGAGAAGACCTCCCAAGAGATCGATCAGCGGCTGTTCGGCACGGTGTTCCCCGAGGCAGTGCGTCTCGCGGCCGCGCGTTGTGTCGAGCAGCTGTTCACGCTCGAGGAAGGTCTGCAACCGTCCGACGTTCTGGTGCTCATCGACGGCGACATCCAGCGGCCGCAGTTGCCGTGTCCCACGCACTGCATTCCCGACGGAGATAAGACCGACTGGCGCATCGGCGCCGCGTCCATCCTTGCCAAGGCACGCCACGACGAGTGCATCGAGCAGCTCGTGCAGGCCTACCCCACCTGGGAGTTCGACGCGCATCGAGGCTACGGCACCAAGAAGCACAAGGACCTGCTGACCAAGCGAGGCCCGACGCCGGATCATCGCAAGAGCTTCCGCCCGGTGCGCGAGACGATGCCGCGCGCGAAAGGAATCGAGGAGTAGATGGCCGGTCTAGATGTCATGCAGCAGCGCGTCGCGCTCGACACCTGCGCCCGCTGCCGAAAGAAGATCGAGGCAGGGATGCGTGTGCTGCCGGCGTACATCGTCGTGGCATCGAACGTCCGGCACCCCGAGACCAAGCATCTTGTCTCGCAGTTGTCGGGCGACTTCGAATTCGTCCATGCGTCGTGCACGGACCCCTACCTCGACGGAAAGATGATCCTGACCACATGACGAAGAAGGGCATCGTGGACCCGTGGAAGCAGGTCGCGCCGCTTCGTCCTGCGGCACGTCCGAACACGTCCGAGCGTGTCGACCTCGAGGACATCGACCTCGACGCCGATCTCGAGATTCCGGGTCGCTATGTCCTTCGTTCCAAGCACGCGAGCATCGACATCGTGCATGTGCGCGTCGAATCACCACGCAGCGCGTTCGACGTGCTCGCCGACTGCCTCGCCGAGCTGCGCAAAGTGAAGCCGCTCGGCGCGGCGATGATCTCCGCGGGCATCGGCGTGCGCTGTCGAACGGGTGCGTGGAACATCCCGCCCGAGGGAACGCCTGCATCGACGCTTCACAGCAGCAACGCGACCGTGTGGTTCGTGGGTCGCGACTTCGACCAAGGCGTCCTCGCGCTCGTGAAACTGCTGCGCGAGAGCGCCGCATCGCCCACCCTCAGGAAGTGGGGCATCGTCCCCATGCTCAACGCGTAAGGAGACGTCATGGCCGAGGACCCGTGCAAGAAGTGTCAGCA
>JACCDR011287515.1_pt1 | contig 13494 bp, 22 predicted proteins | sample 7446431 | NCBI WGS metagenome assembly JACCDR01 (sample SAMN15323443, study PRJNA562643) | freshwater metagenome | isolation source: river surface water | place: USA:Blue River Watershed | collected 2017-08-17
ATGGTTGCGCGTGCAGATGACGCGAAAGCCGTGGCGCCGAAGGAGCCGCTCGACCGCGACGAGATCGTGCTCGTAGTCGTCAACGAGGAGCACCAAGGGGAACGCGTCCTCGGGTGAGTAGCGGCCGTTGCCGTTATGGTTCGACCTGTGCTTCGAGTGCTCCGAGGTCTTGGACGGATCGGTTTGCATCGAGTGCTTTGACAACTTCGTGATGGACTTGGGCCGCGACGCCTTGCTCGAGGCTGGTCATGCGGGCGCTGATTGTGGAGACGCCGTTCGCGATCGTCTTGAGTTGTTGGCCGTGGCCGCCGAGCGTGCTGGCGAGAGAGTCTTGTCCGGCGAGCGACATTCGCACACCGACCTCGACGGTGACCAGGAGCTTCCGTTGCTCGGTCAGCTCGCGCCAGATGTTGTCGAACGACGGCTGTAGCTTCTCGAGGATCGCGTTCGCGAGCGCGTCGGGTGCCGGCTGTGTCGTCGCGGCTCCGGCCGGCGGCGCAAACGAGGACGGCAGACCCGGCGGCGGCGGAAACGGCGGCGCGTCGTTTTCCGGTCGCGTCGGCGGGGGAGCCATCGGGGGATCGTCCTCCCGATCATCGAGCGCGCTCAAGCGAGGCGCTCCGGCTCGACGAGGGTGTCCCACGCCGGCAACTCGCTCACGAGCCTCACCGCTTCCTCGGCGGTGATGAGAACGTAATCGATGACGTGGCCGGCCGCTTTCATCCGCTTGAGGTTCTCCAGGCTCGTCGTCTGGCACGCGATACTCGAGCCGTGCGCCGCGCCGGGTGGTGCGTCGTAACCGCTGTGAAAAAGCACCGCGTTCGCGGTGTATGGGCCCGCATCGGCGAGCCCATCGTGGTTCACGTCGCGCGCCGCTGGGAGATCCTTGCCGCCATTGGGCAGCGTGATCTCGAAGACGGGACAGCCGACGCCGTCGTCCATCTTCCACGTGCAGACGTACCGCCCGGGGTTGATGGTCGCCACGTCGCCCACGCCGTCGTGGTTCACGTCAGGACTGAGCTTGGAATAGAGCTGATACGCGTGGCTCGAGCCGCGGAAGAGCGCGTGCATCTTGCCGTGTTGGCAGAGGATGAACGAGTCGTCGTAGGCGGCCTTCGAGCGCGTCTCATGCGATTGGTTCGCGCCGAGAACGACGCCGCGAATGCCGATCAGGAACGGGCGCGGATACGGGGCGACCGCGCCGAGCTTCGCGGCGAGTGCGCCATAGAACCAGATGGCCTGGTCCGTTTTAGTCGGCCACAGACAGGTCGTGTCGGTCATGGTGTTTTCGGTCGTCGCCTGAACAGATCGAGCACGATGGGCGCGAACATGATCACGGCCACCGCGTAGAGCGGGATCTTGCCGAGCGCCCTCACTCCACGCCTCGCATCCGCCTCTTCATCTTCCGCACGGCCTTCTCCTCGACCACCCGGACGCCCTGCCGGGTCACGCCGATGAGCGTCGCGACTTCGGCCGGGGAGAGCCCGCCTGCCTGCTCAGCGACATCCAGCGCGCACGAAGGGCGATCGGGCTCTTCGTCGGGCTCCCAGTGCACCGTGAGGCGGCCTTTGCGACCCACATCGACGGCGAGATGATGCCGACAGGAAACCAACGGGCATGGGCGCGCACCGTCTCGGCACTCGCCCCGCGTCCTCGGCAGGCTCGAGTCCGACGGAGCGCCCACGAGTCGCAGGTGACGGTGCGGGCGGTCGGGAATGCCCGGGATGACCGATATGGCCATCAGCCGCCCCTCTCGACGCTCTCCGCGATCACGTCATGCGCGGCGTCGAGGCAGGCCCGCGTCTCGAGGAGCTTGGCACTCTCGTTCGCGAGCATCAGGACGAGCGCCGCGTTTCGGTTCCGGAGATCCGTGTTGTCGAGACGAAGCCGCAGCGCCCAGCCGAACGCCAGGACGAGCAGGAGAGCGAGGGCGGCTTCGGAGTTCAGCACGGGGTTACTTTGCGAACCGGCGTTTGACGACTTCCTTCGCCGCGATCGTCTCAGCGGTGAGTCGCGCCAGCCGCTCCGCCTTGTCGGGCTTGCCGCCGATGATGGCGCCGAGCATGTCGATGAAGCCCTTCACGGCGTCGGGCGGCAGCTTGGCGAGGATGCCCGCCACGGTTTCGAGTGCTCCCATGGCTACTTCTCCTCCTGGATGCGCTTGGCGCAGAACTCGCGCCGCTCGTCGAGCTTCGTGTTGCAGTCCTCTTCGCTCGTGCACGTGGCGACGATCTTTGCGAGCGTCGTCGGGTCACACGGGGCGACTTCGGGCTTCGAGCCGCACGCCGTCGTGAACGGAAGGCAGAGGGTCACCATCAGGAACATGGCGGCGACCACCGCGGGCGGTCCCGGCGGCTTGCTCGGCGGCTTCACGTCCCCGACCGCTTCCTTGTGGGTCGCGCTTCGGACTCCCGGCACGATCAGGGCAACGGCGAGCACGCCGGCCTGGATGAGTTGCTCCTTCGTCTTGGCGCCTTGAAGCGCTTCGGCGATCTGAGGGAGCGCCACGGCGAGGAGCGGCGGGAGCCACTGGAACTTGGCGGGGAGCCATCCCCAGAGCGGCTTGAGGGTTGCGCTCGTGCGCGCGAGTGAGAAGAGGAGCGCCGCGAGGACGCCAATCTGATCGATGCTCATGGTGGTTCTTTCGGGTCAGTGCAGCCGAAGCTCGTGGTCAGACGGCAACTCTTCTCGAGTCACCCAGCGGTCGAGCGTGAGGACGAGCTCGGCGTTCTCCTGCTTCAGCCGGTAGCAGCGCCAGGCGAGGCCGAGGCAGAGGGGGAGGAGGAGCCAGAGCATGGGCGGCCGCTCAAAGTGACCGCGTCACGTCGCCGATGATGGGAATCGTCCCGCGGTCAATCGTGTAGTGGTGGTCGCCGATGGTTACGGCGCCGGCGAGGTCCCAAAAGAGTCTACCCACCGGCCAGGCCGTCGTGCGCGACCCTGGGATCCGCACGGTGCCGTGAGTCGTGTCAGCGAATGTGATCTCGCCCGCCGCAACGCTCGCCTGATCCGTGGCGTCCGCGTCCGTGGTTGTCGAGCTGCTCGGGATGCTGCGGCGAAGCGTGAACTTCATGCCGCCCGTGAACATCGACGCGGTCCAGCTGTTGCCGAGCGTGAAGTTGTAGACGAAGTCGTCTCCACGGATCTGCGGGTCCAGCGCGGTTGTCATGATGCGTTCTGCAGGCGAGCAAGGAACGCGAGCGCGTCGAGCAGCTCACGCGTGGCGCCCTGGACCGGGATACCCTGTGCTCCGCCGATGAAGGTCAGCATCCTGTCCTCGAAGCACCGGACCGAAACGGCCTCCCAAAACAGGGTCAGGCTGCGGTCCTCGTTCTGCAGCACCTTACGCGGCAGCGGGAGGCCGACGGCGTGCCGAGCGCGCAGCGCATGCTCGAGCGCGTCGAGCTGCTCACTCGCTCGGCCCCAATCGCCGACGCCACGCAGGGCCGCGCGGAAGTTCGCGAAGCCCGCCGCGTGGCGCGGGATGTAAGTCGCGCACCCGCCACCCTTGCCGCGGATGCGGATCGGCTCCCGCTTGCGTTTTTTCGCCGCCAGGAACTCGCGAAAGTCCCTGACGGTCTCGATGAGGCCCGACACGTTCAGTCCGCCGTGAACGTCGTGCTCGTGGTGAGGCGTGGCGTCACGCCGTTACCGGTCACGATCGACGGGCTGATCGTGCCGAAGATCTCGAGAATGCCCGTGCTCGACGACGCAGTCCCGAGCCCGAAGTCGGTGGCGGTGCCAGAGCCGCCGGTGCCTGTGACGAAGTCCTGGTTCGCGGCAAGAACTGCGGTGTTCGTCGAAACCGTGAACCCGCCGCTCGTGCGCGCCACGGCCTTGCGGGCGTAGCTCGTGTAAGCGATCTCGTTGGTCGTTTGGTTCCCAGTTTCACCGGGCGACGATGTGTGCAGGCTCAGCTGCCAGTTCGTGATCGCTGCGCTCGCGGCGTTGTCGGCGATGTTTGCCCACGCGGTCGCGTTGAAAAAGAGGAGGAAGAGGCTGTTCTCGAAGCCGTCGGCGGCGCTCATGTGGTTGTCTCCATGGTGGTCATGCTGCCAACGGCAGCCCTTCGTCTTGGCCCTTCGTCCACGTAGTGACGGTGGGTCCGGTTGTGTCCTTCGCCCACGCGGTCACGGTCGGGCCGGTGGCGTCCTTCTCCCAGCGCGTGACGATGGGCGGATCGGGCGGGAGGATCGGCGCGCTCACTGCCGACGCGCCAATCGTCACCTGTGCGGCGCCGGCAGCGGTTGCAAGCGAAGCGCCAGCCGCGGTTCCCGCTACCGCTACCGATGCGGAGCCGGCTGCGCCTGCATTGGCGGCACCAGTTGCCGACGACGCAACGGCCACAGATGCCGCGCCAGCCGCATGAACTACTCGACTTCCGGCGCCCGTGGCGGCGATCGACACCGCAGCCGAGCCGGCCGAATGCACGACCCGGGAACCAGCGCCGGACGCACCAACACTGACCGAGGCCGAGCCCGCGGACGCCGCAACCGACGTGCCGGTGGCCGTCGCGGAGATGGTGACTGACGCCGAGCCAGCGGCACTGCCCGAGGCGAGCGTTTGCCCGACGCCCGTGGCCGAGATCGTGACCGTCGCCGAGCCGGCGGCCGATGCTGTGCTCGCGCCGACACCGGTCGCCCCGATGGTTACGGTGCCGCTGCCAACACAGGCTGCGGTTGACGACCCGACGCCGGTGCAGGCGATCGAGACCGATGCCGCGCCAGCGCCGGAGCCCGTCGCGGCACCCGTCGCGGTGCCAGAGATCTGGACACTAGCGGAGCCGACGCCCGAGCCGATGGCGGCGCCGGTTGCGCTCGCCGTGAACGAGATGGTGGCGCTTCCGGCCGCGGATTGTGCGCCGTCCGACGTGCCAGTCGCGCCGATCGTGACCGTTGCGCTACCGGCGGCAGCCGCGATCGATGCGCCGCTGGCGGTGGCCGTAAGCGAGACCGTCGCGGCGCCGACCGATGCCGCATTCGCTGCGCCCGCGCCTGCCCCCGTGATGCTGACGGATGCGCTGCCAGCTCCGGCACCCGTGGCGGCGCCGGCACCCGTGGCAGCGATCGTGCACGCCGCGCTGCCGGCTGCGGCGAAGTTGGCGGCTCCGCCACCCGTTGCGGCAATCGCGACCGTTGCCGTGCCCGAGCTCGCGGCCGTGGAAGCGCCAGTGCCGGTCGCCGCGAACGAGACAGTGGCCGTGCCGGCGGCGTCGGTTGTGCCGCTCGCCGATGCCGTCGGAGGCGCCCGACGGCTCAGTATCACCGGCGCGTAGTGCGACCACCACGCTGGACGAAATACCCCTTGACTCATGCCGCCCACCCGGAGGCAGGAGCCCAAACGTACCCGCGACGCTCGAACTTCGGCTTCATGCGCAGGTGAGGCAGACGCCCCGTGAGCAGGTCGCGCGCGCCTCCCTCGTTATCCCGGCTCGTGGCAGCACCACCCGCAGCCACCGCAATCCTCACTACCCACCCGCCGAACGCCGTTCCCGCGCTCGCGGTGGACGTGAGATTGCCCGTCGCGCCGGACGAGACGTTGTCGCGCGTCGCAACGGCGGCCATGGTGAAGCCTTGGCCGGTGTCGATGCGCTCGGTCAGGCTGAAGTTGTAGCTAGCTTGGGTGACCGAGCCGCCGCCCGTATCGAGCATGAAGAACGCGGCGATGTCGTCGTTTGCCGCGGCCGTTACACCCGTGAGAGTGATGGTCGTGCCGCTGCCGGTATTGGGCGTCGTTGCCTGGACGGTGAACGGCGTCGTGCCAGCGCGCCCGGAGAAGCACACGACGTAGTAGGTCACGTCGCCGCCACCGCTGGCGTTCATGCTGATGTTGCCCGACGTGTAGACGCCGCCGTAGAGCGCGATCGATTGGCCGTCTGCGCTGATGTTCGTCGGGCCGTCCAGCAGAGCGACGCCGCCACCAAGCGTAGATGCGGTCCAGTTGATCCCAGTGAAGTCCGCCGAGCACCCGATGAGGATCGAGTCGCCGGCGGTCAGGCCGGCGGGCAACGTAAGATTGCCGTTCGCCAGCGTCGTGGCGGAGCTACGAAACGCCACGGCTCACCCCGGCGGCGACAGCGTGAGTCGCAGCTCGTCACCGACGCTGAAGTCTTTCGCCACGTCCGCGCCTACGAGCAGATTCAGGTTGCCGACGACCTGGATGGCGCCGTCGAGGTCCTTGTCTGTTGCTCCGGCCTTTCGCGTCGCGGGGACGAGCAGCACCTTCCGCGAGCCGTCGCCTTCGTACGCACCGCCGCGCGCGTCGTTGCGCTCGACAACGAAGAGCTGGGAGACGGCACGGGAAAGTTGAGCCCTAGGCATTTACGCCGTACCCGCGCGCATGAACTCGACGTAACCGGCGATCGTGATCGAATCGGCCGGCGCGGCGCCGAGTCGAATGCACCAACGGTCGGTGTGTGGGAGCAGCAGTCCCGCGGGACCGTTCGGCTTCGGCACAGGGATCCAGAGGAACTCCGTGCGAACGTTCCAAACACCGAGCAACTTCGTGACCGGCGAGCCGGTGCTCGCGATCGTCGTGTTCATGCTCTCGACGGTGCCGGCATAGGCGGTGTCACCCACATCAGTGAGAGGCACGACAGACGTGTTACCGCCCGATCCGGACGTGGCGTTGCCCGTGACGAGCGACACCGTAATCTGCTCCTCTTGGGCGTCCCCGAGTTCGGTGGTCTGGCCGAAGCGGATCTCGCTCAGCCACTCCATGCCGCCGGATGCGCCGACCACCTCGGTCAGGTCGATCTGAGCCGTGAAGGAGCCAGAAAATGGAATGCGATAGACGCGCATGGTTCTCCGTCAGCGCTCCCGCGTGGGGCGCTCGGTTGGTCTTTCCCGGGTAGAGCCGGGGTGGTCCGCTACGAGAGCGGGTTAGTTTTGGGGAGGTGGGAACTACGTAGCGACCGCCGCAACCTTCTCGGCGAGGAAGATGGCGCGATTGCAGGTGGCGACGGTAACGAGGCCGAGCGGGTCGGGCGGCGGCCTCACGTGCTGCGCGAGCCGCTTCAGCGTTCCCCAGTCGTCATCGGAGAACTCGAGTTTCGCGCCCACCTGCTTGTCACCACGGAGGGGCGCGAGCATCGGTGAGACACGGAGCAGGAAGTCGCACAGCTCTGGTGCGGTGAGCGCCATCGGCAGGAGGTAATCCTGGATGTACTCGACGAGCCCCCACTCGAAGGTTTCGCCACGCAGGTTTGTGGCCACCCCACAGAGCGCGGGGCACGTGATCGACATCATGATTTGCTCACTCCTACGCGGACAGGTTCGTCGTCGTTCCCGCGCTGTTCTTCGACTTGAGCTTGCCGTCGGCGGAGTCCACGTAGAGGCGGATGGTGCCGGATGCTGGGCTACCGGGGGCCGTGTTCTGCGTCATCGTGATGTAGTTCGTTGTCATGTCGAACTTCGTCGTGTCCCAGTCGTACTCGTCGCCACCGTTGATCGTGAGACGCGCAAAACTCTTGGTGTTCAGGTAGAGCGCGTTGTTGCCTTTGGCTCCGGCATCGCCAACCGTGAGATCGGTGAACGTGCTCCCGTCGCCGCTGAGCCCGATGATGTTGACGTTCCCCGAATTGTCGTAGTTGCGACCCTGCCAGGAGTAGATGTTCTTCGTGCGGAAGTCGCCAGCAGTTGAGGGGTTCGTGCCGAACGCGAGCGCCGCGCCCGATCCCACAACCGAGATCCCCGACGCCCCACCAATCACGCCGCCGTTGTTGTACTGAACATTCCCCGACGACCCCGCCACGCCGCTGATGGTGTTCAGGGCGGAGTTGAAGAGGTCGGTCCAGCCGTGCGTCGAGCTGCGGTAGTTCTCTTCGCCGCACACGAACGGAACGCGTCCGCTTGAGTTGCCGGTACCGAAAACCCGGTATGTCGTCGAGCTTTCGCGCTGGTTCGAGACGACCAGCTTCATGATGAACGAGCGCCCGAGCCCGTCGCCGGGGTCGGCCACCTGCGTCACCGTTGCGGTCTGCCCGGTCGGCGTGCCCGAAAGCGCGATCGAAGGCGCTGACGTGCCGCTGTTGCTCGTCCCGAGGATCGACCAGGCGATCTGCTCGATGCCCGTGAGCGACTGGATCACGAACGTGAACGTCGAGCCGTAGGCGCCAGAGTGCGCCTGAACGACCGTCGAGCCGTTCACGGAGAAGAGCGAGGATAGAGCCATGCGTTACGACGTGGTGAAGGTGTGAACGGTGCCGTCCGGGCGTTTCTCGACCATCGCGTTTTGCGTGGACGAGAAGTAGACGGCGCGCCCGATCGTGGGAGTCGGAACCTGCGAATCGGCGATCGGCAGGTAGAGATTCACCTCACCGAAGCGGGTAACCGCGACGCTCAGGACGGCGATCCGCAGTACGTACGCCGTCACAGAATCGACCGTGACGGTGACGACGTACATGCCGGGAACGTCGGGGGTGAACGTCGGAGTCGCGGCGGTCGCGTCGTCCAGATCTGATCGCGCCGTGCTGTTGCTCGGCCTCGAGAGCGCCCACGAATACCCCGACCCAGCCGGGCTCGTCGTCAGGACGATCTGCTCGTTCCCGATGTAGCCGGAGACGGACTTGTCGACGGCGGTGTCGCCGCTCGACATCGTGGCCGTGACGCTGTTGGCGAGAATGCCTGCCATGGTTGGTTAGCCTTCGACGAAGCCGGCAGAGGAGATGAGTTGCGCGACAAGCGTGGATTGCCCGGTGGGCGCAGTCGGCTGCAAAGCCGCCAGGACCCTCGCGAACTCCCTGTGAAGCACGAGTAGCGGGTTCGTCACGGTCGGAATCACGTTGGTGGAGTCGGCCGAGTTGTGCACGGTCGTCTGTTGCCGGTGCGCTTCGTAAGTGCGCATGTAGTCACCAAATGCGGCGTATATGGTCTCGGGAGCGGCGGCGCTCGCCGTGATCGGAATCAGACGATTGAATTGGTCGAATTGGTTGTGGATCTGCAACCCCCCCGGAAGTGCGTATTCTGGGTGGGACGAGTCGTTCTCCTTCGAGTTCGTTATGTGCTGCGAGAATCGAAGGCGGAGCTTGTTGATCGCGGCAGCTAGCGCCTCGTTCGTGCTCGGATTGCCGTAGTTGTTCGCCAGATCGTCCTGATTGTCGGCAGTGTCATGGTAGGCGCCACCGGTGTTCTTGCCGTGCGCGTTGAACGCGTCGACTTGCTCGTTGAACCTAAAGCTCAAGCCGCCGATCAGTGAGGACGTGGTGTATCCAACGAATGATGCAACCGCATTGACGACCGCCGTCGTCCCGCAAGCCGTGCGCGCGATTTCAGAAGCTGGATCCGTAAGCGCCGGCGTTGTTTCGCCGTGAATAGCCGCGAACGTCTGGACGACCGTGTCGTTCACGACATAGACAACAAGCGTCGCCGTATCCTCGCCGGCACCGACTTTCTGAGTGGCGCGCTGAGCGATCGACAGCGAAAGCGTGGCCTCTGTCCCGATCTTCGCCTCGCTCGGCGCGCCGCGCGGATCTCCCTCGTGGCCGCCGCCCCACCCGCCGCTTTTCAGGTACTCCTGTGCCTGGAGCGTGTAGACGCCGCCCTTGTCGAACGTGTAGCGCCAGGGGTATTCGGCGCCGCCGGGACCTTCATAAACCTGGACGCGGCTCGAGCTCTTCGATGCGAGCTGCTTGGCCAGCGCGGAGTCGGGTGGAGCTGCCGTGCACCAGACGCGAACGAAGTTCGAGCCTGCGCCATTGAGGGTGAAGCGGACATTGGACTGCCTGCCCGGTAGCTGGATCGGGATCGCGGTCGCAACGGTCGTCATCGGCCGCCGAGCGCTAGCGTCTGGATGTAGTTGTTGGTCGAGCCGCTACCGTCCACGGCAAGGATCGCGGAGTCGCCAACGCCCCAGCAGTAGGCGCCGGTCGAAAGCACGGCCAGTGGTCGCCAGGTCGCCCCGCCGTCAACACTCCCGTAGAGGTAGCCAGATGTCACGTCATGCGCGACCCAGGCCCTCTTGATGACGGACAGGTAGCCGGCTCCCGACGCCGCACCGCAGGACGGGAGCGTGAGGCCCAACGTGCTCCATGTGATTCCGTCGGTCGAGGACGCGATGCTCGTCGCGCAGACCGCGAGAAACTTGGCGTCAACCGAGCTGTACGCGACTCGCCAGACGCTTGATGCCGGAAGCGTGCGCTCGGTCCATGTGATGCCGTCCGGGCTCGTGATGATCTTGTCGGTCGAACCGGAGGACGTGACGACGACGACGCTGGAGTTGCTCGCCGCCGAGCCCCGGACGCTGGAGTTCGGTACCGTGCGATTCGTCCACGTGATTCCGTCGGGGCTCGTCTCGATGTTGCCGTTCGTCAGGCCAGCGATGGCGAGCGGCGTGGAAGCGGCGAACTTGTGCAGCACGTTGACTCCGGTCGTGCCGGCCGCAACGGTGCTCTGAACCGCCCAGTTCGCGCCGCTGTCTGTCGAGCGCCGGATCTTCTGCGCACTGCCGCTGGCTGGCGTTCCGCCAAACAGCCACGAACCATCCGGCGCGACGCAAGCCGCGGCGAAGCCAACGGTCAGGCCGGCGCCAGCGGCCACGGTCCCGCTCGACGCGAGGTCCGCGCCGATGCCAGCGCCCGAGGCAAACGCGTAGCCGGCCTGTGGAGTCGTGCCGTTCTGTCCGGCAACGAACCAGCAGTACTTCGTGGGGTCCCACGCGCACGCGCCGGTCTTGGTGATGTTCGAGACGGTGCCGGTGCGCCAGTTGCGGAGCTGCGCGAAGTCGGACCAGTGAAGCCCGTCCGCGGCCTGCGCTGCGTTCGCGTCGATCGTGTTCGCGCCTGACGACGGGAAGATCTCTCCGAACGCGTAGCCGAGGCTTTTCGCGCGAGTGAATGGGTAGGTCTGTGGCATTTAGAAGCCGAGCTCGGTGCCGTCACCGATGCGGTGGAGCCTGCGCGCCTTGTTCGTTTGCGAGTCGATCGGCGGCCGAAGCGTATTGTCCTCGTCGAAACTCACCAGGTTGCGATCGAGCAGATACGCAATCCCGGCATCCAGCTCCGACTGCTCCATTTCGGGCGCCCAGTAGGACTGGAGCGACGCGAGGAGTTGCTCGGGCTTCATCCCGCATCCGGCCAGCGCGAGTACGTTGTACACGCTGAGCCCGAGCGTCGAGACGTGAACCGGGAGCGCCATCAGGAGAACGAGCCGAAGTCGAGGCGCGAAACGTCGAGGTAGAAGCCGCCTGCGACGCCCCACGAGAACGTCGACGTCGCCGGGAGCGTGTTGTCTAGGAAGCGGAACATCTGCACGTTGACGAGTTGCAAGAAGTCCGCGTCCGACATTCCCGACGGGGATTGGACCGTGACAACGTATCGGTCGCGCTCGCTCGACCAGCACCCGCCACCAAGGTCGGCGTCGGAGGGCCCTGGGTTGATCCCAGGCCAGTAGGTGTACGTCGGGGGCGTCGCGAGATCAGTGCCCCACGTCGTCGTCACGTCGACGAAGAGGCTCCCGAGCATCTCCTGCAGGCGCGTCCGGAGCACATCGATCGTCGGGCCCTCGCTGACCGGGTAGTGGATCGCAAGCTGTTGCCGTCGCCTCCACTTCGGGTCGGTCGGCGCGAACGGCACCGCGAGGAATTCCTCCCAGTACGGGAGTCGCTCGTCACTCGTGGCTGGGGCGAAGTTGGCTCGTGCCTTCTCTGCATTGCGAGGGCCGACGGCAGACCAGAAGCGGGCGAGCGCGAGGTTCTCGCAGTCCACATATTTCGTGCGACCGGCCGAGTAGGCCGAGCCGCGCTGCGCCTGGAGCTCGCGGAGGATCGCTTCCGCGTAAGGTGACTCCCCCTCAGTCTCGGAGTCGCGCTTATCCGGGTCGCCCGCGTAGTCGCCGATCGCGCGAGTGGCCGAGTCGCCGAGTGTACCCCATAGGGTCACGGAGGCGGGGGCATCAGATGCCGCGCTTGCCACGTCACCGGTGTGGGTGGCCGTATAGACGTCGACCGTCGCCCCGGACCAAAGCACGTTGCAGTCGATCGGTGGCGATGAGCCAACGTTCGCGCCGCCGCGTGCGGCCTGGATCGCGAAGGGCTGAAAGACACCATAGTCGTCATCCCAGCCCGGGAGCGACCAGGTGAACCGCGAGTGCCCCGTCCCGATGCTTGAGGGCGTCGGCGCATAGGCAAGGCCCGCACCGTTTCGCCCCCAGTAGCTCGTGATCGTCACCGTCGCGCCGGACTTCGTGAACGAGAACCTCGCGAGCGGCAGCGTGCGGTTGATGGCCACCAGATCGGCCGCGAGCCGCGCATGCTGGGCCGCTGTCCAGCCGTTCGTGGCGTCTCCGCCGAGCCGGATGGGCAGAAAGCCTGCGACCGCCCCGAACATCAACCCACCTGGAGAGTAAAGCGCGCATCACTGAGCGCGGCGCCCGTGCTGGCACCCGTGCAGGCGACTCGCACGGTCTGCCCGCTAATCACCGCTGAGGCTCCCGCTCCGCTCGACGAGTTCACGGACGCGGCCGCCGTCGCCGGCGTGAATGCGCCCGAGACGCCGTACTCGTCCAGGTACGACGACGCAAATGTGATTGTCACGTCCCCGTTGCCGTTGCGCGAGCCGCTCGGGAAACCAGTGGGGGCAGCGTTGCCTGCGTAGCTTGTGACGCGAACGCCGGTCATCAGCTCGCAGAATTCGATCGTCGGCGCCGCGGGTGACCCGTCGTTGCAGAGCACGCGCATCACGGCGAACGGAGCCGTACGCGCGGCCGCTGCTACGTCCGAAACCATGCGCGAGAACTCTTCGGCCGCCACGTCGGTGAGAGCATTGATCGCCCCACGCGTCAGGTAGTTCTGCTTGAGGGTGTTCCCGCCGTAGTTCGAGAAGGAGGCGACCCTCGTCCACGCTGGCGCACCAGTAGGTGTGATCGTCATGGCTCAGAGCTTGTAGATTCCGAGCTTCCGCGGGACGAGCACATTGGGGCTCGTCGCAACGCTAGCTGGAACGGTCGGTGTCGTCTTGTTCGAGTAGCTCAGGGCGAAGCCGGTGATCTCGGGGAACCCCGGGTGCGCGGAGCTACCGTCCGATGGCTTGAAACCGTTCGACCACTTCGCGAGCGTCGTGCTCGTGATATCGGTAGGGTCCTCATCCGTCACGTAGGGATGCCGCTTTGAGCGCGGGAGTCGGCTCGTGTCGGTCGTGTTTTCTCCGGGACCGAAGTCGTTCAGGAGCTTGAGCCAGGTCTTCCCGTACGCCTCGAGATTAGCCGCTGCCGGGCAAAGGTAGTCTCCGACCTGTGGCCCGTTGCCGGTGGCGTCGATGAGTGGGGTATCGAGTGTCAGCGCCCACGCGCCGGCGACGCCTGTCACGGAAACCACGAGCCGTGTGTAGAACTTGCGTTCGAGCGCGCTCCACCATGCGACGTGCGTGATGCCTGCCGTTGGAGAAGTAGTCGTGTTTGCAACGGCGTTGATCGTCCTGAAATCAGAGGACACGGTCGAGAGAACGACCGCGCCGCCGTCGGCGACATCGAGAATCGGCCACGGCGTGCCGTCGGTCCAACC
>JACCDR011867790.1_pt1 | contig 13494 bp, 15 predicted proteins | sample 7446431 | NCBI WGS metagenome assembly JACCDR01 (sample SAMN15323443, study PRJNA562643) | freshwater metagenome | isolation source: river surface water | place: USA:Blue River Watershed | collected 2017-08-17
AGACGGTGAATGAGTCATACTGTTTACCACCTTCCTGCATAAGCTGAGATGTGTAGTCCCTTGCAGCCTTACCTGTAAGTGGCTGGACAACGCACTCCAGAACATCAAACTCTTCGTAAAGAATCTGAACGCCCTGGTTTTCGTATGGATTGTCCTGGTCCACTTTTTCGTATTCTCTGTGTCGCCCAGTAAAAGTCGGGCGAGGAATTAACTTATTGCGACCAATCAGTCTATAGCCTTGAGCCATTATACCCCCATATCCTTGCCTTTAGAGATTCGGAATGTTGTGGATTCTTTTAGGTCACCGTAGTGAATCATTGCCTCGTTGAATCCCTTGACATCTGCCCAGGCATCAGATACTGTGTTGTGAGGGAAAAGGCCAGTGTCGATTACGAACTGAATCTTTCTCGCACCACCTTTACCAATTCGGTTAAGGATAGGTGTCAGGTTCTGACCGCCCATAGCAAGATAAGCGAACAGATCTTTTTGAAGTCTGTTCAGTTCTTTCGTGTAAGCGACTGCTGCACTGGTCATAAAGGTACGAGCAGGTAGCCCGTTCCAACCCTCTTGGTGAATAGCCGCCAGGGTCGCAGTGTTAAGACCTGAGTAGTGAGGGTCGTCGTAATAACCATAGGATACTTGACGATAATCAAGGACTTTAGTAGCCTTGAAGAAGTTCTCCAACTGACTCAGATCTTGTGTACTTGTGAATTTTGGTCTCATAGCCGCATCCGTTTAGGTATTTTACCACATTATCTTAGCAAAATCAACGATCAAGCGTAGGATAATTAACGAGGCCAGCGATTAGGATATCTACGGGGGATTCCTGGTACGCCAGTCTGGGGGATAATGCCACCAACATCGAAAGGACCCCTTGAGTTTCTATCACCTTTTACGCGCCAGAATTCATCTTGACGGACACCGCCAATAATGACTAAACTGGAAACAGCGCTCAAGCACTCGTTCACGTAATCAGGGTTTGCCTGTAGCCAGTCAAGGAAATCTTTCCAGTTCTGGTACGTAGAGCCGCCCTTAACCTGGATTGTTTCGTCACCGATTTTTTCCAGACGTTCTGTGATAGATGCTTCACCAGAGTTGACCTCTTGCAGGATCAGCCAACGAACGACATCAACAAGGGTGTTGTAGATCACACGCCACATGTCGCAAGTGGTTGAGTTCGGGTTAGGCCAGTTAGCTTTCACCTTCTCAATTGCAAGGAACGCCAGGATTGTTTCATCAGGCAGAACCTCTGGGGGAATAGACCCAAGGAGCAATCTGATATAGGCAATAATTTCTTGGTCTGTCATGATCTCTCCTTCATGATTGCTCTTCTATTAATCAATATCTTATCATAAAATACTCTATTTGTCACCAAAAAGCACTTGACATATGCATCGGAGATGCTATTATTTTCGTAAACAAACTAAAGGAGAATATTTTATGAAGAATACTAAAGGTATTGTGGCACTGGTTGCAGGTGTTATTGTGGCATCTGTTGTGTCTACAACGTACATTATGAAGCACCCAAACCAGAACAATGTCCAGTCTGTGCAGTCAAGTTGGCTTTCTAAAGAGGAAAAAGATTCAGCGATCAAGCGCATCGTTTCTCTGGAGTGCGATAAAGTTTTCCGCAATGCATTCATTCCTGGGACAGCAGTAGTCGCCACTGGCGAGATGAATGAAGTAACCGAGCAGTCGGATGCATATCAATTCCTGAATGAAGTTGCGATCATTCATGGGAGTAAAGGTTATAATGGTAGTTATATCTGCACTTACTACAAAGATGGCAGAGCACCAGTTCTTAACGTAAATCTCAAAGGTGATGGGATCATTGACATCCTGAAAAAATAAAAGGCCCCGAAGGGCCTCTGTATTAAAGCATGATACCAGCGGCTTTAAGCTTGGTCAGCAATGCGTTGAAGTCTGTCACCAGTCCAGATACATCAGTTGCTGTAGAAGCAGCTTGAGTTGCAGCAGCCTTAACACCACCCACAACGCTAGCTGTTGCAGCCACAGGTGGGAAAGTGGTTGGTTTACCAGTGATGTCAGCCCATGCTACAGCGCCACCACCACCTGCGTTTGCGATAATGTCAGCGACGGAAATGGATTGGTTAGTACCAAGTTCTACCAGTTTGGTCGCGTACAGAATACCAGCTACACCAGATGTTGCCATATTTTATTTCTCCTTATAGGAATGAATTCGGTAATGCAGGGATAGTTTCGATTGTGGAAGCCTGTTCAACCTGATCAAGGTACGACCAGTAAGACTTCATCATATTATACTGAGCACGAGAAACCTGGATTACAAGGTCATTCATCTCAGCGTGGGTGAAGTCAGATTTGTATCCATCAAGGAATTGGAATGGATAAACTTCAGAGGACTGATCCCCATCGTCTTCCAGAACAGTCTTGATAGAGATGAGAGTCGCAAGGTCGAAGCTTTTGACTCTGACTTTATACTCGACATTGTCTACAGGGTATGGAATACCAAGTTCAATATCCTGAGAAAGTACAACCTGTGCCTCTGACTTTCTTACTTCCTTTGCAGATTGCAAGTTTGCAGCGATCTCTTCAGGTAAGAAGTCACGAGATGTCCATGTCTGCTCCCACTGCTGGGTTTGGTCGTTAAACTCAGGGGGTCCTTCGCTAACAACATCTCCCGTTGGTGGTGTGACAGGAATAACCGGAAAATACCCGAACTCAACAAGGTTCTCAGAATAAATCCAAGTACCGATGCTTACGTTCGGATTGTCTGCTCTAAAGTCAGACAAGTAAACCGGATATTTCCCATCAGAAGATCTAATCATGGGCGTGTATGAATATACTACCATTTACTCTCCTTGAGAAGGGGCCGAAGCCCCTTTATTAGTTGACAGTCAGAGAGGTTGTACCTGTCAGGTTTGTACCGTCCCAAAGAACAGTAACTACCGTGCGGGTAGTTCCCAAAGTAACCGCCGTACCGTTAGACCATGCCAGTGTCCCAGGCCACGTTAGTGACGCACCTGAACCACTGAACACAATAACGATTGTCATTGCTCTGTTTGCAGGCAAATTGGTGAAGCTCATGGTTTTGTTTGCTGTTCCATCGACCTTAAAGACCTGAGATACGCTGACATCCATTGCCCCAGTCGAGGAAGTCACCAGAAGATCATAACGATCCAGCTTCTTCCACGTACTGTCCACACGAACGTAATAACCGCTATCTGTTGGTGCTTCAAGAACCGGAACATCCACCCAACCAGAGCTTGTACGAGCCTGCGGTATTGTGGATGAGGTATCATAAACGTTACCGCCACCCATGTACCCAAGAGAAGCCCAAACCGTAGCAGAGGTCTTCTGGAAGTATTCTAGTGTGGACTTGTTGATGAAATAATCCCCAACTCGACCATCAGCGGGACCAGGATTACGAGCAAAGTTCAACCAAAGCGTACCTTGGTCTCCTTTCACACCCTGGATGCCCTGAGTACCCTGGGGTCCTTGTGGACCTTGTGGACCAACTTCACCCTGAGGTCCCTGAATAGGCCCAAGGTTCTCATAGGCGCTTCCCGTCCATCCCCAGAAATCTCCATTGATCAGATAACCCTGACCAAGTGTACCAGTGGAAGGAAGTTCAGAACTACTATTGAGCTTCCCTATGATCTCTACACCAGGTCCCATCTCTCCCTGAGGCCCCTGAGGACCTGTGGGTCCAGTTGCCCCAGTATCACCTTTTGGACCTTGAGGACCCACATCCCCTTGAAGTCCTTGTGGTCCGGTATCCCCTTGTGGCCCCCTCTGGACACCTAAATTAATCCAATTAGAACCATCGAAGGCGTAACCAACACCTGTATCTTCTGTGGTGTAGTAATCCCCATGTGAAGCACCAGAAGGAAGCGCCGCTTCGTTTGCAACAGTCCCTTTGGCTGTCAGTGCAACACCCATAGGGCCTTCAGGTCCTTGAGCACCATCTGCACCAGCAGGGCCTGTGTCCCCAGTGTCGCCTTTTGGTCCTTGAGCGCCGTCAACACCTTGGATACCCTGAGGACCTTGTGGTCCGGTATCTCCGGTATCTCCCTTGTCGCCTTTTGGACCTACATAAGGACCTACGTTAATAAACTGTGCATCAGATTGACTCCACACATACAGATTTGGTACGATGATCCATGCATCTCCAGATGTTCCTGTCGCAGGAAGTTCTGATGTTGATCCTTTAGTCCCAAGGACACGAGCGCTGTAACCAGTCTCTCCTCGATCACCTTTAGGACCGATTGGACCTTGTGGGCCTACTGGACCAGTTAATCCTTGATCGCCCTTGTCGCCCTTCGGACCAATATCCCCCTGGACACCTTGTGGACCTTGTAATCCTTGCTGTCCTTCTGGACCTTGAGGACCCTCTGGACCTTGGTCACCTTTTTGGCCTTGTGGACCTTGAGGCCCAACGTCACCGTCATCACCTTTTGGACCTTGAACAGGTCCGATATCTTCCCATGCTCCGTCAGTAGTCCATACCCAGACGTGGTTGTCTGTTTGGACAACCCAAGCATCAGCAACAGCGTTTCCGAACGAAGGCAGGTCTGCGGTGGTTGCCTTTGTACCTTTCAGTTTAACAATGGCAGCATCATTACCTTTATCGCCCTTCGGTCCCTGAGGACCCTGTGCTCCGGTAAGCCCTTGGATACCCTGAGGACCCTGATCACCTTTCTCACCACGGTCGCCCTTGTCGCCCTTAGGACCCTGAGGACCAGTTGCACCAGTTGCACCCTGAGGACCAGTAGGACCTACCTGACCAACAGGTTGCCAACCATCAGCATCACCAGTCCACACCCACATCTGGTCTTGAATGATGTATGTGTCACCCTCTGTGTTACCCTCTGTTGGAAGGAATGAGGTGTCGGTGAAAGAACCTTTGATGATCAGACCAATACCGTCTTGTCCCTGAGGACCAGCGAAATCTCCGAGGTCAACCCATTGACCGCCAGTCACGGTCCAGTAGTGTGTTCCAATTACATACGTATCACCTTCCTGGAGGGAAGATGCAGGTGGTAGTTGTGAAGGGTCAGATAGAACACCCTGGATGTAAATACCAACACCCGGATCGCCCTTGTCACCTTTGTCGCCCTTGTCTCCTTTTTCCCCAGGTGGGACATAAAGGCCCTCTTGACCAGGATCTGTGATTTCAACAAGGGTGTTGTCACTCTTGCTGGAGATCGGGATCACAATCGGAGGAGGAGCAACATACAGCTTTCCTCCTGCTAATACAAGCAGGTTGTCACTGATAGGACTGATGCCAACGGATAGACCGTCAACACCAGCTACAATAGCGTTACCAGAAGCAGGATCTACAATAACAGTTGCTTTAAGAGGAGTAACTGAAGTTCCATTACCAAGCATCGCTACGGTAGTAGTGTCCTCGGTGTGGAACTGACCGTCATCCCCGACAATGTTACCGCCGTCACCTTCCGGAAGTAACAGTTCGGCGTTAACGACCTTATCATTGTAATCTGCCATTTTTACCCCTTATTTTGCTGGATCTAGTTCTTCAAGAGCAGCCTTGAAGTCAGCCATCATGTTTTCGAATGATTTGTTTTTCGCAAGGGTGATACCTTTTGTTGCAGCAAGATCAGCGAGTTTGTCTTTGCTACCTTTTTTGTCAGCTTCGTCATTCAGGGCCTCTGCTTCAGTAAGAATTGCTTCATAGCTGGCAGACTTCACTTCTACAGAAGATTCGACCTTGACTTCTTCACCTTTAGGGCCTACAGTTGCCTGTACAGCTTTACCACGGCGATTAGGGTTTGGAAGATCGCTGTTGAAGAACACAATGTAGCTACCCATGCGGATGGTAGAGTGTTCAGCATCGACATCAAGTCCGGTCAGTTCTGCGAGTGCCTTGAAGAACTCCACAGAGTTACGAAATGCTTTGTGCTCTTTCCCAACACAGAATCCGTGAACTGGAAGACGTGAAGATACACCCACGTTCAGATCGTCGGAGTAGTTGCCAAAGAATTTGAAAAGTTCAACTTTGTTAGGGAAAATGCGATAGTTCTGATTAGCCATATAATCTCCATTGGTTACCTTAGTAAAAACCACTTGACACCACAGATGAAGTGGCTATTATTAAGGTGACAGAAAGAAAAAAGGGAGAGGTGAAAAATCACCTCCCCCTCTTAGAGGTAGCTGTTAAGCTATCTTATGCGAAAGTACCAGTCAGTTTAACAACCAGTTCCGGACGGGTGTTAACAGTCAGGAAGGAAGTTTCGGACTCAACTTTTTCTTCACGCAGGTAAGCGGAAGATTTGTACCACAGGTACAGTTCTTGAGCAGGCTGGTTTGCTTCACGGATGTCATCCGCTGGTGCGTAGTGGATCTGGAACATGTCGTCGATACCACGAGGCAGCATGTATGCAGTACCATCTGGGATGTATCCGGAGATATCTTCGATGTACAGCACGTTCTTGTGAACGAATGAACGGTTGTTCGCGTTCTCTTGTCCATCACCCAGACGACGACGAAGCGGCTCTTGAGTAGAGGAGTAGTATTGGTACGCGTTCATGATCAGCGGGTGAGCGATGAAAGCAGAGAACCACTTACGAGAAGCGAGAACTACGATGTCGTAGTTGTTACCGTTGTCACCTGCGTTGTCGATGATGAAAGCACGGCCTTCACCTTCGATCAGGTCAGATGGGTCAATCGCCACGTCAGTGAAGTCAACGTTAACAACAGTCTGGGTTACACCCCATTCGTTGAAGTAGTTGTACTGAGCAGTTGGATCTTCTGGAGACCAGGATTTACCCATGATTGCCTGAAGCATTGCTTTCTCTTTCAGTTGTTCGTGAGAGATACGAATACGACGAACAACACGAGTCACAACGTCCTGAACAGATTTAGGAGCATCCGCAGTGAAATACTTACGGAAGTTCTGAACGTCTGCCGCAGTGATCTGACGGTCCAGTGGGAAGAACGGAATGTTGAAGTTCTTCAGTTGAGCTTTTTCAGTCCCAACGTAGTTACGTTCACCCTGACGACGACGAGCAGGGAAGTCGGTTACAACTTCATCAACACGTTCGATCTGAGCGATAGTGGTCACACCGTGATAGGCCTGGAACAGGTCCATGTTGGTGATCATGCGGTACTGACGAGGTACGATTTCCAGAGTCGCGCCAAGATCTACGATCTGGAAGTCATTAGTGCGTACAACAGCCATTATTAATCTCCTTGAATATTAGACAGCGGATACGTTGATGTCAACGGAACCATCGTAGTATTTATCGGTGATCTTCAGACCTTTGGCCTCAAGAGCAGCGATAGCCGCAGCGTTGATTGCAGTAGTACCGTCAGCGAAGAACAGTTTGAACTTGTTCAGAGTCAGACCACGAACAGCAACAACAAATTTGTATGTCTCACCAACTACGAATGGGCGAGGCATGGTGTATGAAGAGGTTACAAGGTCGCGGTCGGTGATTACACCAAATGCGCTTGCAGCGTCAGCGGTAGCCGCAGGAGTACCGTCTGCCTTAACAATCATACCAGCCTTCAGGCCTGCTACGTATTCGATGTCCATTTCCAGGAAGCTGTAGCCCTGGTCGGAAGAGTCGACTTTACCCAGAACGATGTCAGAGTAGTACCCTTGGATTGGATTTGCCATTTATTTAAATCTCCTCGATATTAGGCTTGAGTAGCACGAGCTTTTGCGATAGCTTTAGCTACGTTTTCTTTCAGAATATCTTCAGCAGACTTGTTCAGGTCATCAACAACAGCTTCGCCGTCCTGACCGTGTTCAGCCGTACCAAATTCTTTCTTGACAGTTTCAACTTCTGTTTCCAGTTCGCTAATACGAGCTTGGGCTTTTTCCAGAAGGGCTACTACAGGTGCGTTAGCTTTTTCGATAATGAAATCAGCCAGAGCAACATGATCAGCTTCAGCAGCGAAGGTAAAACCTTTTGCTTTAGTCAGAGCAGCGTTCTTTTCTACTTCAGCAGCAGCCTTGATGATTTCGTCAGCTTTTGCCACTTGTGCTGCCATGTCAGCCAGCTTCTTCTCAAGGTCAAGGACTTCTTGAGACTTATTGATAGTATCGGACACTGAGGTCTCCTTATTTTCTACTTTGGAAGTATCAACTACAGGTTCATTACCTGCGGTCTTGACGACCCCAGTTGCCTGGAGATCTTCGGACTCACCTTCTGTGAAGGAAAGACCTAATTCACTTACACCCTTCTCAAACAGTTGCTGAAGTTTCAGCAGTTCGTACTGTTTAACAAGGTCAATTTCTTCACCGCTGTGTGCAGACTTGGCAATGGAGATAGACTCCATACGTTCTTCAAGCCATTCCTGGTGTTGAGCGTTCCATGCTTGGACCCATTCATCGTCAGGATTCTCAGCAGCTTCATTTTCAAGTTCGGTTTCAAAGCCTAACAGCTTGGCAAGCAGTTCTGCATCGTCGCTCCACATATAGAAGAACTTACGCAGAAATTCTTCAAAGCTCATTGAGACAGTAACCTGCTGCAATGCCTTGATAACGTCTTCGGTAATCTGCTCTGGTTTCAGGTCAGACTTCATCAGAAGTGACACTGGACGCAGGTTTGCAGAAAAACCTTGACTCTCGTGGCAGAGTGCGATACCCTTCTCTTTAATGGCTTTTGCTTTAGCAATTGTCATTCGCCATCTTCCTCAACATATTCGACACCGAAATCAACATTGGTGATCTCACCTGTTTCTTTGTCGATAGAGCCGGAGCACTGAATGCTTAGACCACCAACAACATTAGACTTTTTCAGGTCCCAGAGAACAGGGTCGTTATATTTAACTTTAGCTACCCAGGTGCCAGCTTTAATTACTTGCTCGGTCCCGATAACCACCACATCAAATTCTTCCTGAATCCAAGTCTTCTCGATTGTGAAAGAGTCGGTCTCAATCATGTGGAAGAGATTCTCTTTAACAATGCCAGCTTCGTGTGCCTTATCAAAGGACTGCTTGGCTTTAGCGATTGTCTCAGCAGACATCCATTCGCCGTGAGCGTCTTTAGCGTCTGGTTCATAGATGACTTCATAAGAAATCATTTGTTCGCCAGCGTCTTTCTGAACGCTTACAACAGAAGTAGACTTGTTGATTTCAGTTTTAACGTTCATGTTTAGAACGTCTTTGGAAGCCTTCTCGATAGCGGCTTCAGGAGACTGGCCTGAGGTGATCAGGCCGTTTGCAATATTCAGTACCTTGCTCTTCTGAACGAGAGACAGATTAGACACTGATGCAGGAAGGTCAGCAATACTGGAGTATTTCATCATTTTCCCCGTTGATAGTTATTTTAACACCGTTTATTTTCTTTTGCAAGCTATTTCAGTAAGTTGAAATTAATTATCCATATTGGACACAGAATTGTCTCTTGTAGAAGAGATTTTAGCTGTTCCATTACCAGATGTGCCTGCACCCATACCATCACCGGAGCGACTAGTATCCTGTCCGAGGATCTTCAGAAGTTCCTCTGTAGACATGCTTTCAGGGATCTCTTCATCAAATCCACCAACTTCGAGGATCTTGTTGATAACAGTAGGAGTCTTAGGAAGATATCCGACAGCACCAATACGTTGAACGAACTTAGAGAATCCTTCCATATCGACTTCCTGAATCAGACCAGGCTTCAGTTTAGGCATATCCTCGTCAGAAAGACGAATGTCATTCAGTGCCAGAAGCTGTGGGATCAGGTTCTTGTTGAAAGCTTCAACAATGATGTCGATGTCACGTTGTACGAAATGTCCGTGGATAGACTGTTTGGATTCTGACAGGTTGTAAGAACCTTGACCATCGTTACCGAGGTTAATGAATCCAGCACCAAAACGGTCGAGGATCGCTTTCTTACGAGAGTTTACCAGTTCCTGTGTGCTATACTGCTTACCTGCACCATCAATACCTTTCAGCGTCATACTGTACTGAGGATTGCCTGATGCGTTAGGATCAGATGGTAGAATGAAGTAAGCCTGCTCACCTGCGTGTGCGTTAGCAGCATCAGCCATAAGGCCTTGCACCATTGCAGCTTCAGGGGAGTTAGGGTCCATAGCAGCCTTGTTCAGGATCTGAGATGGAATCTTCAGTTCGATAATACCACCAAGGTCCTTGGATGCACCAATGGTTTCCAAGTTCTCGATCAGAATCTTCTCACGGAAAGCGCGATAACACCCAACCAGAGGAGAAACGCCAGCAGGGTTTGACTCCGTACCTCCAAGACTCATCACCATCAATTTGTTGATAGGGATAAATGTCTCGTCAGCATTGGAAGAGATGTTTGTCACCAAACTCATCGCGGAGTTGATCTGCGTCATCCCGTTCTGGAAGTTGGCAAATGCCATCTTGCTCTGGTAAATTCCCTTCAGTGTACGACCATCATCGTCAAAAACCCAAGGCTTGTAACGTGAAAGACTTGCCTGAGGACGGAAAGCAATCTTATCCAGCACCGTGTACCCAGCATACTTTGACGGAGCAGTTTCAGTGCGGTATACTTTCTCAAAGATAGAGAATCCATATTCGTTGAAGGTTGCTGCGCTACGAGCGATGTCACGAAGTGTCTGGTAGTTAGACAGATTCTTCAGTGCGTACTCAACAAACTCAGCAGCCTTCTGGGATTCTTCGCTATCCTTGTTAAACAGGACTTTGAAATCATTGAATGCTTTAGTTACGAAAACATACTTCGTATCAAGCGCTGTTGAAACCGTATGGTCCTGTTTCATACATTCAACAGTTGCCAGGAAGCAGGGCCAACGAAGTTCTTCAACTTTCATTAGCTCCGATTCTGCGCGAAGTTGTGAGAGAGCGCCGGAGCCTAACTCACCAGTACGTAGACGACTGACAGCAAGCTTTTCGTTGCCTGCTTTCTCAATGTCTTTCGTATCCTCTTTAAATCTTGTTGACACGAGTTATCCCCTCTGTTAGATTCTCTTATACAATGTTGGGGCCACGATTTTCGGGATAACGACAGGTCTTACAACCTCCGTCTTCTCCAGGTAGTTAATACCGGAAGCCACAGCATCCGCCCAGTCGTCCTTACGGGTCGTGGTGCTTCGTTCTCCGTTGAACTTCTCAAGCTCTGACATCAAGGCCTCATAAGTTTTCGGGTCGAAGCTATCCTTCACGATCCTGACCATACCGGACTGAGCTAGTTTGGCGAACGGTGTGAAGCGAGTTAGTTTTGATTTGTTACCTGGTGTTGGGTCTTTCTCAACAATGAAGCCCTCAGCCAGAAGTTCTCGTGAGCTTGTAGTGAACTCACTGATACCCGCTTGACCTGGGTCGACGTTGAAGATGATAACCACGTCATCGCCGTCATAATGTGCTTGCTTCTTGATGATTACATCACGCTCGCCAGCTTTCTTACAGAAGCGGCCTTGAGTCTGTGTGGAATACATTCCGTCATCGAAGAATTCAGGACAGTAATCACCGGACAGGTAATAGAATCCATCTTCATCTTTACTTACCTTCACAGATGCTGTAAAGTCAGGATAACGGTTACCGGACGTTCTTTCTGTACCTGCCTTGTCATAAGGGCGTACTGATGTCACGCCAAGTGGTAAGCAAGGAACTTCTGTCAGGTAGCTACGCTGGAAGTAGTTTGCACCTTCAGGGCGAACTTTCCAGTTACCATAAAGTAGCTGTGCCTTTTCAATTTCCGGAAGACCTTCAAGGAACGCCAGATAGTCTGGGTTGTTTTCCAGCATAGGCGGGTTGTCGAAAATGGTAGCACTGATGAATGAGAATGACAGAGGTTTTGGTTTCTTACGGATATCAACACCGTCCCAATACTCATCAATCAACTTCTGAGGGTCATCGGCCCAGATGAACTCACCGTCACGACGAATGAACCAGCGAATAACACCATCCTTTTCAGGGATTGGATAACCGTCATCATCGAGATACCAGTCGATCAGTTCTTTAATTTTGTGGTCCGGATCGGGGTTACAAGAGATAACCATACGACTCGGATATTTGGATTCAGAACGCAGACGGGAGATCAGGTAGTCGATCTGTTCCCATTCGAACTGACATCCTTCGTCAAAGCCAACAAAGGTATATTGCAGACCCTGGTGGTTCAGTTTGTCCTTCACATATTCCATGTGGGACCATTTAACTTTGGAGCCGTTAGGGAAGATAGCGTCAAGGCTCTTCTCTCTAAAGCGCGGCTTCCACTTCTTATCAAGCTCGTTGTAGATGCCTCGTGCTGTATCAAACAGACCGCCCTGACCAGTTAGCTGAGGCGTGGTTCTACGGAACATAATACAGTTTGTTTTTGGGTCATCAATCAATGCAAGTGGCATTAACTGAAGAAGATATGATTTTCCTGATCCAGCCGCACCCCCGATGATCAAGATTTGCGCTTTGTTTTCCAGGATCATCTTTTGCTTTGGGCTGGCAGGTCCGAACACTTTACTCAAAAGACCTCCATGATTAAGGCGTAATTTGGCCTATAGGAGGTAGTTTACCATGAAAGTTGATAAAAATAAAGCCCTTATCACGAAATAAGGGCCTTGTCAATCACTTTTTAGGTTCAAATATGTTGCGGATATACTGCTGGAGGATGCGAAGCTTGCTACGGTCATTTGCCCCGTTAATATTGTTCTCCTTCATGATTGCACTGTTAACAGAGTTGTCAGCACCATATGGCAGAGGCTTAGGTTCGACAGGGTCTACCATAGCCGCCGCAGGTGGCTTAGCAAGGACTTCTGCTGGGTCAAACTTCTGCACCACAGGAACAACTTCAGGTGCATTTCTGCACCCGCTTATAAGCGCTGTAGCAACCAGCACCGCGATTATCGTCTTTCTCATTTCAACCCCAGGCTCTCGTTGTAGATGTCAACAAAGTCGTTGTCCAGACCTTTCTTCTTACCGTTATCGGAATTCTGGTAATCGAACTGCTTCTTGTCAAGCTCTGATTGCAATTTTGCATTCTTTGCTCTCTCTTCCTCAAGCTGTTTACTTAACTCATCAGAAGCTTTCTGCTGGTTGTCTTTGTAGTCATGGTTAGCATTCTTGTTCTCTTGTTGCTTAGCGATCCACTTATCGTCTGTCGCTTTTACACCACGGTCATAAGAAGCTGTGATTTGGTCATTGTACCAGTGCTTAGTGTAAACCGCCCCACTGATCAGGGCGATTGCTAAGATTGCTGCAATAACTAGTTTGGCGTTGTCTTTGATAAAGGCAAGCACCAGTTTAAGTGTCATGATAGTTCCCCTTTACTTTCAATAACTTTTTCAACCCGCAGGGTCGTATTTTTCTTATCCTCAATGCAAATTTCAGCATCAAACTAATTAATTTTGGAAGGATCAGAGATGCTTACTTCCACCAAGGTATTTTTATCGCTTCCCTGGAAGGAGGAGATTGCTTCTGGCTCATCTATGTAGAGGTCAACATACTTACAGAACTCTTCTGCCACAGTATCTTGGAGAATACCTATCTTGTGGCTACGTGTATGCGCCTGCATCATATACAGACGCTCTGTTGAGACAACACCCCACATTTTAGTGAAGTGCGGTCGCC
>JACCDR011981161.1_pt1 | contig 13494 bp, 19 predicted proteins | sample 7446431 | NCBI WGS metagenome assembly JACCDR01 (sample SAMN15323443, study PRJNA562643) | freshwater metagenome | isolation source: river surface water | place: USA:Blue River Watershed | collected 2017-08-17
CCGCCGGGGCTTGCCCTCGGGCGGCGGCGTCCTGCTCGGCAAGCTCATGGGGCAGCACGCCGAACGAGAACACGTTCTTGATCGCCTGGGCCCTGGACGGGTGCCTGAGCTGCGCGGCGGTCTTGCGGCGGTCGAGCTCGGCGGTGTCCGCGCTGTCGAGGTCCAGACCCACCCACTCCGCCGTGCGGAGTACGTTGGAGATCGCCCGGCGGGCGTCGGCCTCGCAGTCAAACGGGTGGCTGATCAGCCTCTTGGCGGACGGCACATGGAACACGAACCGCTGGCCGTCTCCGGGCTCCATGCTGCTGTCACCGAACGTCGGCAGCGTCGCCGTGGTGAAGGTGCCCAGAATCGCGCCGGGCTCCACCCAGGCGTGAACGCGGGAGAGCGGGCCCTTCATCAGATGGAGCATCACCGTCTGATGCTGGGGCCCGACCTTGGGGGCGGGGAAGGCGATCACCTCGCCGCCGGGGGCGGGCGTCGGTGCGGTGTCTGGGGTGGACGTGGTGGGGGCCTCAGCCCCTGGGTTGACTTGTGTATCTGGCTGGGTGCTCACGGGTGTTCCCTCTGGGCGCGTGGTCATTTCCTGCGCGCTCCACTCAATTTAACCCGATCGCTATTGTGCTACTTGTGCAAGGGGCGGACGTTGGGCGGGGGTCGGGGTGGGCTGCTTGCGGGCGCGGTGAGGATAATGAGGCGCTCACGCACGGGCGCCTTGGGCGGCTGCTGCCGTGTCGGTCCTCGGAGCGCGGCTGTAGGTCGCGGGATCGGCTGCGGGCGCGGGAGCTCATCGGAGTAGATGACAAGCGGAGGCTGCGACGGCGGCCTCACCAGCGCGACGAGCCAGCGCCACACCCGGGCCCAGGGCGAGACATAGGGGGCGGGCTCCTGGCACACGCACCGCGCCGAGGCGTTCCACGGGCGTCCGCAGTACGGGCAGACCTTCGGGGCCTGCCGACCTTCCAGCACGGCGATGGTCGTCTCGTGGTCCGAGGGCTCGGGCTTGGGTGCCGAGGGGGGGCGAGAGCCCGGCAGCACAACGATCGGTGGACCGGTGAGCGGCATCACCTGCTCTTGGGTTTGGGGTGAGCTTCCAGCAGGTTCGCGTAGGCCCATGCGTCGGCTTGAAGCGCAACATACGCTCGCTCGGCGGCCTCGTGCGCCGCGGCTATTTGGTGTGCGAAGGCGAGCGCCTCCAGACGCCTGCGGCGCATGATGCGGCGTATCGTGTCTCGCGCCTCGGCGTCGCGCGGGGTGCCGAGCAGGGCGGCTAACTCCGAAGGCGTCGGATCATGGGTCGCCCTCAGCACGTCCTGCGCCTTCTCAATGCGCTGGCGGTGCGGCGTGAGGGCGTCAGCCGTCGCGGCCTTGGCCCACTCGGGGATCTTATGGAAGTCCACGGCGCCGGGGTGATGCGCGATCACCTCGGCGATGAGACGGCCTACACACTCAACCGGCAACGTCGGCGGGCTGTCTGTGCTGGCGCCGAACGTCTCGCCCTTGGACGTGCGCCCCGTGGTGCCGCCCACCATGACGCAAACCTGGCCAACGGTCGGCGAGTCGCACGGAGGCCACACCAGAAGGCGCACCTCCGTTACCGGCGTGGAGTGAAGCACGAGCTCAAGGTGCTCGCCCCCGAACTCCCAAGCTGCCGGCCAAGCGGTAGCATAGGCCCGGGCGGCGGCCTGCTCGATCTGCTTACGGGTTGGCTGGGCGGTCATGCGCGCTTTCTCTTCGGCTTGGGGTGTGGGGCGTCATAGAACAGGCGGTCAAACAGCGAGGGCGTTTCCGGCGGGGGCTTCACCCCGCTCTCCCAGGGCTCTTTGCTGTCGTAGTGCTCAAACACCACGTCGTAGGCCAGCATGAGCGGGTGACGCGGCTCCGGGGGCTTCCTGCCAAGGTCGGTCGTCCACCCAAGCGTGAGCAGGGGCAGGTGCTCGGCGCCGCCCTTATGGGTCTGGGCCAGGCGCCCGAGCTCGACCATCTCCCGCTTGAGCGTCGCGCCGCCGGTCTTGGGCGCAGCGGTGCCCCAGGCGAACAGCACCGCGTCCCCGGCCTTCATCGCCTCCAGGGCGTAGGCTTTGTTCGTCGCCAAGGCCCGGAGAAGATGCGCGGGCTGGGCCTTGTGTACGGCCTCGCACACGGGGGGCTTCTTCGCGCGGAAGGGGGAGGTGTTGAGCATGATGATCCGCTTGAAGATCCCCTCGGCCCGCACGACGAGACGCCGCAAGGTCGGGTCCGGGTCTTTGGCGTTGGCCGTCGAGGGGTTGGCCCCCACGACAACGAGGGTGCGCCCGGTCCCCTCGTTGCTCAGGTCGATGGTGAGCTGGAAGCGGTACGGCGCCTCGGCCTCGGTGGGCTCGACGCGGTCGTTCGTCCAGTAGATGACAGCGCCTTGCGGGCTGCCCCAGACGACGGACACGGCCTTGACCTCGGGGCCCCAGCCGCAAGACGGGGGAGCTTTGGTGGGGGCGGTCATGGGCTCATCTCCGTCAGCGTCCACTCGCGCATCACGAACCCAGCGCGGTCGCCCGAGTCGCAGCAGAACGGCGTCTCGTCGATGGTTCCGGTGATCCGGTGGTTGGTGACGTCGATCTCCTCCACGTCGTCGAGAAACACACCGGGCACGCTCACGCGCGGGCGGCGGTAGTGTCCCCACAGCGCCTCGCTGATCCGCTCGGCGATGCTCTCTTGCTCAGCATCGGGCAAGGCGGCGAAGGCGGGGCTCATGGGTTCACCTCGGGGTTGTTGATGGCCTCGATCAACCAAAGAGGCACGCTCTCGTGATCGGTGCCCTGGCGCTGCAAGGTGTCGAGCTCAACACCTTCGGCGTGCAGGGCAACGGCCACGCACCACGCGACTCGCGCGAGCACGGGGGCGTCCGCGTCATCGCTTGGCGAACGCGCCCACCGAGAGCCCGTGCTGCGCCACTCCACGGCGATGCCCTCGGCGCTGGGTGTCAGACGCACCCGCCGATCTCCGGGCAGATAGAGCACCGCGGTTTGACCGGCTTGCCCGCAGTCGGGCTCTGTGCAGGGGTAGGTGGGCGACAAGCACGCCGCGCGCCAGCGCCCCGGGTGTGCCTCGACGAACGCGGCGATCTGCTCCGCAAACTGCCGACGACCCAGCACCTTCGTCGCGGCGTCGGCCACCTCTTGCAGCATCGAGCGCACGTCCTCGGGCACGTCGGCGTCCGCCAGTCCCAGGCGGGCGAGGCGCAGGGCTTCGTCTCTGAGGTTGGCGTTCATCGCCAGCCAAGCCGCGCTCTTGAACAGGATGCCGCGCCACGGCTGGGTGCGCTCGGCGAGGGCTGCGGCACGCTCCAGGGCGAGCGCCCGCTCGTAGTGAGCCCGGGCACCAGCACGGTCGCCTGCGCGCCGTGCTCGGTCGCCATCGTCGGTGCAGGTCATCGCCTGCTGGCGCAGATCGTTGTCTGGCAGCCCCGGTATGTCGGCGCTTCTCATTGCGCCCCCGCAGCGGCCCGACATTCCCGGCGCCAGGCCATCCAGCACTTCACGCAGACCCCTTTGGGGCGCTTGAGGTAGCTCCCGGGCGGCGAGGCGAGGGCGTCCTCGGACCACTCACCGCAGGCGCTCTTGTACTCGGCCAAGGTGACGAGCGCGCCGTTCATCGCCAGCGTGGACGTCCGCATCTCGCCGTAGGTGAAGCACGAGGTAGTCTTGCTCACGACTTCACCTCGTCCGTCTGCCGCTCGACCTTCGCCTTCGCGGCCTTGCGCTCAGCCTTGACCACAACCGCCCACGTCTCGCGGGTGTGGATGAACCGCAGGATGCCCTTGCGCGTCTCGGGCAGCGTGAGGCCGTCGTCGCCGGGCGTCTGCGAGAGGCGCAGCTCATCGGCGCCGATCTGGTAGACCCGCCACCATTTGCCGTCGAGCAGGATCGCGGAGGTCGCGCCGAGCCGCTTGAGCAGCGCCGGGCCGCGCCCGTAGCGTGTGATCTTGCCGTGGCCGTTGCGGTCGGCGACGATCGCGGTCTGCTCCCCAGGCCACGCCCACGAGCCGGGCCATCCCTTGGCCTGCTCCCAGGAGTCGGCGGCGCTGGCGTTGCCCACGGCGAGGGCGGCGCCGTGAACGCCCTCGATATCGAACTTGCCCCCGGTGCTGTATGCGCCGCAGGTGCGGTCGATCTCGGCGATGTCGCCCGCGTCGAAGTGAGCGCCGTGCACGACGAGATCGTTAAGCAGGCGGCTTAGGGCGTGGTTGGCGGTGCCCGCGCGCGGGGTTCGCGCATACAGCCCCGAAGGCGTCTTGTCGTCGATCAGCGCCTTGTGTGCCGCCTGCATGGCGACGAGGGCGGGCGACTTGGTGGCGTGGGTGGTCATGGCTTCACCTCGGGCGCCAACGCCTCGTCGAGCAAGCCTACGGCCTGGTTGAACAGGGCGTCGATCTCCCGCACTTTAAGACGGTCAAGGCCCGTCATCTGCACCATCTGCCCTTCGCTGAGCGCGCCCTCGCAGAAATCGACGAAGGCCTTGCCGAGTCGGATGAGGCGCTGGTTGGGGACGCGGCCGTCGCAGTCGGGCGTCCAGTCCGCGACCGCGTTGGGCGTGTCGTCGTTGTCGGGCGCGCTCTCCGGCGCACAAAAAGCGGCGAAGTCGCGCTCGTCCGTGTCGCTGAACCCGCTGATCTGCTGCCCTCCCACGAACAGGAGGTGTTGCCCCGGGGCATCGGGCGCGGGCCTAAGTTCCACGTTGAGTCCTGGGATGCCTTGTAGGCGGTTGACGTCGCGGTCGTCGGGCGCCTGGGTGTCGTCGGTTGTCATCTCGGTCTACTCCTGGGAGAACAGCATGAGCTGCGCCGGGCCCGGGGCTCGACGCAGAGGGGTGGGCGGTCGCAGAGCTGGCGCTGCGCCTGTACAGCGCAGCCCAGATTCTTGAGCTTCATACCACGAACGCAGGAAGACCGCCCGTCTTGCTGCGGTGGCAGGTGGGTTGATCCCGGTCTTGCGGTACTCCTTCGCGGCCTCGTGACGAGCTGCTGAGTCCCAGGCCATCGAGTCCGCCGAGGCGATCCTCCCCCACCACGGGCGCAGCGCGAGCAGGGCCGCGCCCTTCACCCCGAACAGGTGCAGGCGAACGTGCGGGGGCAGAGCCTCGTCCAGCGCGGGCAGGAGCGTGAGGAGGCCCTCGTCGCCGTAAAGGTGTCGGCGGCACACCGAGCCCAGACCTACGAGCGCCGGAAGTCCTGCACGCGCTCGGTGGAGCTGCGCCGGGCAGTCGAGATCACCCCAGGGGCACCGACACGGATCGGCCTCGTCGATCACCGCGGCCAGCTCACGAGCACACCGTAGGTAGTCCTCGGCGCGGCGGCCTTGGAGCACGGGCATGGGGTCGGGCACGTCGAGCGCATAGGCCCCGTCGTCGCGCCAGCGGTTGAGCTCAATGAGCACCTCCCGGTACGTCGAGACGGTGAGGTCGATGCGGCGCTCCACCTCGGCGCGGTCCTGGGCGATCTCCTGCTCACAGCAGAAGTCCATCGAGCTCCACCACCGCCAGGGGAACGGGGCGCCCGGGTGAGCTGGGTGTGCCGAGGTCACCACGGCCTCGACGTACTCCTCAACGCTCCACCGATAGCCGCCCTGCATCATGGCCGTGAAGCCTGCCGAGTCCAGGGCGACGGCGGCGTAGCGCCACACGGCCTCGGCGATCAAGAAGCGACCAGGCCCACGCCACACGCTCCCCGCCGAGATCAGCACGGGGGCGCCCATCGCCCGCGCCGTCTCGGCGAGAGGCCCGTCCCCTGCGTAGGGAAGGCCCGCGAACAGGCGCGGGGGTGGGGGCGAGGGGGGCGGCGGGCTCACAAGTGCAGGCCCTTGGCGCGGTCGGGCCGGGGTGCCGTGAGGCGGTCGATCTCCACCTGGAGCCACGGCGGTTGGTTGGACAAGAGGATCTCGCGCGCCGCCGCCCGGCCTGGGCGCTGCTGCCCCGACCAGCCGCAGCCTCGGTTGGCGTAGGCGACGATCGCGCTCGCGGCAGCGGCGGGCAACTCGTCAAGGCTGCCGAATTCGCGCAGGCTGTAGGGATGCTCGTGATAGAACGCGCAGCGCCAGGAGTGGCGGTATGGATCTCGAAACTCCCAGAAATCCGGCCACATCACACGAATGGTCGCCCAGCAGAACCAGCCCTCGTCTGCGTAAGGCATTGACAGCATGACTGTGTTGCCCGCCAGAAACGCGGGATCAAACAGCCAATGCCCTGGAAACCGCCTCACGACATCCACGGCGAGCGGGGGCGGGCACTCCACCCTCATGCCACCTATGCGGGGCCTACTGCGCATCACGAGCGCACCTCTTCTCCGTCGAGCACGACACGCCAGCCCGCCTTCACCAAGAACGGCGCCGCCCAGCGCCGGTGGCAGGGCTTGTCTCGGGCGCAGGTGCAGGTGAGCGTTTGGCCGTCGCTGACCTTCACGTTGACGTTAAAGCGCGTGCTGGCCTCCAGGTGGCCGGGCCGCAAGTCCTGCGCGGCGAGGTGGGCCTCGTAGGCGGCGCGGTAGCGGGTGAAGGCCTCGTCACCGGCCAGATTTCGCAGCTCTTTCCGCGCGGCGTCCATGAGCAGCTCAAGGTCGCCCAGCGGGGCGAGCGCATCGACGCGGCCTTGACCAGCGCCCCAATGCGGGGGGCGGGCCTGGATGTTGAAGACCGGGCCCTCGCCCCGGAACCCCTCGCTACGCAGACTGGCGACGTTGGTGAGGTAGAGCACAGGGCGGGTCTGTGTGCCGTCGTCGCAGTCTCCGGAGAACGTGCCGTCGTCTGGGCGAGGTCCGTAGCTCTCGCGATTCGTCGTGCGCAGCGTCAGCTCAAACCAGGGCCGCCGCTCCTGCCAGTCCTCGGGCGTCTCCTCCGGGTCTGGGTGGGCGTCGCTGAGGCGCAGGATCTCCGCGGCCTCAGCCTCAAGGGGCACATCCTCCCCGGCGGCGGGCCCGTCGAGGTGAAGGTCGCCGCTGGCCTGGGCAGAGAGCAGCAGGCGATCGGCGACGGGGATGCCGATGAGCTTGCGCCTGCGCAGCTCACGGAGGATCTCGGGGCGCCGCTCAGTGTCGGGCGCGTTGTTGTGAAGGTCACGGGTCGGGTCAGTCATCGTCGGGTGCTCCTGGGCGTTGGGGGTGAGGATCACGGCTTCATCTTCCGGCGGGGCTTGTAGCTGCTCGCCGAGGCCGGGGCGGCGAACAACCCGAACAGGTCCATCTGCCCGGCTGAGCTCGCCGCGGGGCTCGGCGCCGGAGGCAGGGGAGGCTCTGCAGCGGCTTCGCGCTGGGTAGGCGGAGCCTGGGCGGGGGCCTCGACCACGGGCGTTGGGGCCTCGTCGCCGGGGAGCTCAAGCGCCGGCTCTGGGTGGGGCTGCTCGTCCCAGGTGAACAGGTCCGCGATCTCCTCGGCGCTGAACTCGGGCGGGAGGGGCTCTGCAGCAGCCTCGGGTTCGGCGGGGGTCTGCGCCTCGGGCGCGGTGTCGGCGGTCCCCTCGTCGTCTGCCGCGGCCTCGCCGCCGGGGGCCTCGTCCACGTCCAGGCCCGGCGGCGTCTCACCGCGCAGCAGCGCCAGCACGAGGCGCTGGGCGGGCGTGTACCGCGCGAGGCGCTCTTGCCTGCCCTCCTCCTCCACCTCTTCCCACGGTCGGCTCACCCACCCCTCAAAGATGCGATCAGGCAGGGGGAAGGTGATCCACGGCGCGTAGAGGGCGCCGTTGATGTAGCTGATCGCAATGGCAAGGCCGTCTATGTCCTGGCCCCAGACGCGCATTGAGTAGTCCGCCGCGACCAGCATCGTGCGCCCGGTGCCGATGCAAGGGTCACAGGCGGTCATCCCCCGGAGATCGTGTGTCTTGCTCTGTTCGCCGTAGGTGAGCTGCGCCATCACCTGACACACCTCCATCGGCGTCGGGTAGAAGGCGTGGGGGTTCCACCCCTTGCCCTTCTGCTCGGCCAAGAAGTTGCCCAGGTGATCGTCTGGGGTGATGAGCCAGTCGTCCAGTTTGAGGTTCTGGTAGAGGTAGGCGTTCATCTTCTCGATGCGCTCCTCGACACCCGCGCGCCTGGCCGACCGCTCGTTGCGGCGCATGTCGGCGAACAGGTCGGGCGGGCGGCGCCGCGTCGAGAGCGCCCAGCCGATCCACTGGACGAGCGCCTTGAAGACGTCCCAGGAGTCGTATCCCTCCAGAATCGAGACGCAGCCGTTGAGCAGCTTCTCCAGGGCCCTGACGTGCTCTGGCTGGGCGCCATGCCAGTACACCTGGGGCAGCCGGTGCGGGATAAGGCGCCCCTCGTGAAGACACTGAGCGTAGTACCCCCAGCGGTCCCCGGTGTTGCAGCGAGGGTGCTTGTGCATCGCCTGCACGAGCGGGAGCGCGAACCCCCTGTAGCTCCAGGGCTTGCGCTCGTCTGTGATGAACGGCATCCGTTGGTTGGCCCGGATGAAGTCGATCAGCTCCAGGTCAATCCCCTGGGGGCGTTCGTGGTCGTTCAGTCCGCCCACGTCGGGCGGTCCTGTGTTGGTGATCTGCTCGCCGGTCTGGTCACTGGCGGTCATGGGTGGGGCCTCTACGTCTGGGTGTGTCTCGCAGCGATCCGGTGGACGGCGTCGCAGTCCCGCCAGCCCTGCCACCATGAGCCTCGGAACCTTCCGATGAGCTCTCGCGGGAGGTCGGCCATGCCGATCTCGCGGCACGCCCACCCGGCGACGTAGCCCCAGAGGAACGGCTCGCTGCCCACGGCGAAGCGATGGGCCTCACGGCACGCCACGCTGTAGGCGATGATCATCCGGTCCAAGGTGGTCGAGGTGGGCTCAGGCATCACGGCCTCGGTGAGCTGGGGGTGAGGAGAAGGTGGGCGGCGGCGGGGTGTGCGCCGGAGCTACGGCAGCGCCCAGGTGAGGGGCAACGTGGGCGCCGACGCTGGCGAGTCGAGAAAGACCGGGCAGGGCACCCGCGCCGCGCTCGTCGGCGGGGGCAGCGCGGGGAGCAAGCGGGCGTTGACGAGGCGCGCGTAGCGAGGGCTGACCGGCGCGGCGTAGACGAGGTTGCCCGGATGCTTGATGCGCCGAAAGGGCCCGTCTCGCAGCGCCCGTGACACCCACTCCCCTATGTCCTCGTCGGGCTCGGGCTCGGGTGCCCCCCAGGCAACGAGCCGGCGGATCGCGTAGTCCTTCCCCTGCTCGCCGCCCCGGGCCTTGGCGACGGCGCGGCCTTGGATGACCTGTCCGTCTGGGGCGAGCTTGCGCCACTCGGCGCGCGACCGGCCGACGTGGCGCAGTCCCCCGGCGACGTAGATCCCGCCATAGTGCCCGGGGCTGATCAGCCGCCCGTCGAGCGTGCGGTAGCTCATCGGGTCGCTCATCGAGATCACGACGTCGTAGTCTGGTTTGTTCTGGGCGAGGCTCCAGAGAGCTCGGCGCAGAAAGTACGTCTCTGCGTTCCCCTCCAGGTCGGGCAAGAGCACGAAGCGCCCGAGGTCCAGGCTCTTGACCGGACCGCTCAGGAGACGAGACACGCGCTCCTCGCGTGCGGCGATGCAGTCCTCGACCCGGGCGGCGATGTCGGGCTCGACCCGCGCCTGCTTGCGCACCCAGGGCGACGACGCGGCCTGCTGTGCGGCCAGCTCACGGCGCTGTTTGATGCGCTCGTTCTCCCGCTGGCGCTGCTGCTCGGCCTTGGCGAGCGCCCGGGCCTGCTGTGCGGGTGTGAGGCCCGCGAGGTCGGGGACCGGCGGGCGCTCGGGCATCAGGTCGTCGGGGTCGATCGCTGCCTTCACCCAGCGCGCCGACGTGGCCGGGTTGACGTGCGTGGAGAACACACAGACCCCGACGAGGCGGAAGTGTCCGTCGCGGCCTTGCTGGAACGCACCGACCCGCCACACGTCGCTGGGGTAGGTGCCCGCGTAGTGGTGCTCGACAACGAACCGCCGGGCCTCGGTGAAGCCGATCGGCTCGACCTTGAGGCGCGACACATCGACGTAGCCCCCGGGCGGCACGGGCCGGTCCTTGCCTCTCGTCCACCGCTGGCTTTGTGTACCTTTGGGGAGAGGAGGGCCAGGCGCGGGCGGCGGGCCGTCTGGGTCGATGTGAGGCGCGGTGCTCATCTCTTCCTGTCGCTCCGGTACACGTCGGGCACAAGGCGTAGCTGCGCTCCGGGCGCGTGAGGTACGCCCCAGGCCGTGATCCACTCCTTCGCTGCGAGCCGCCACGTCGCCCAGCCGTCGAGGGGCAAGGGCTCGCCCTCACACACGACGACGCGGGCGGCGACCTTGGACCAGGCGCGCGCCACGTCGAGCACCTCCTCGCGGGGGAGCACCTCGGCGTAGCGCGGGGCTCCCCTGTAGGGAGGGTCAAAAAGCACGACGGCGCCAGGGATCGGCTGCACGTCCTGCACCTTGCCGTAAACGACGTGCAGGCGCGAGTACACGTCGATGGGGATGCGCTGGATGCGCTCGGCCAAGGTGGCGACGCGCCTCATGCCGCCGTCCCCGCCGCCCGGGGCCTTGGGGCGAGCGCCCTTGAGGCCCGTGTCGGTGTTGCCCTCGGGCATGTTCCACGCGGCGGGTAGGGGGTCGCCTTCGTCCCCTCCGGGCGGCGGGGTTGAGGCTCGACTGTGCTGGGGAGCTGCTCGGCGATAGGGCGCCGTCTCGTAGCCCTTCGTCGGCACCACGAACGTCCCCACCGGCAGCGGCGCGATCGGTCGGGGGGGGGCGAATTCCCTTGCACCGCGCCCGGCGTCGCGGGCCTTCTGGGTTGTTGGGATGGCTGATGACGAACGCCCCCCCCCTCTATTGACACGTCAAGCGTTGCGGAAGGCACGCCACGGAGACCATACGCGGGGCGGGGCGGGCCGTCTGGATCATGCCGCGCGCTCATCACGAAGCCGTTCTCCGGGATGCGCTGGTCACGCTCGACCTCGCCGGGCTCCCACCAGACCGGGAGGCTGTTGCTCACCCGCGACTGTACGCAGAGGTACTGCGCGACACGGCGGGCCGCGTCCTCGCTCGGGGCCTCGGCGACGAGCTCGGGCCAGAGGTCTTTGAGGGTGCCCTGGGCGTCGAGCGTGAGAAGGCGCTCGACCACGCGGGCGCGCTGGGTCGGGTCGGCCAGGGTCTTCCACACGTCGCCCCAGGGCCCCGCGTCCACGACGATGAGCCGCTCAGGCTTCACGCTGCCGTAGACCGCAGCGCCGAGCTCAGCCGCCCAGCGGCGCTTAGAGCCCATGAACCCGGTGAGCGGGCCCGAGCGGCAGAGCTGATGCAGCTCCACAGCCAGGGTGCCCGCGCAGAGGGAGACGCCGACGGTCATGGCGCCCATCCCAGCGCGGCCTTGAGCGCCACATCCAGCGCGGGCAGCGCGGTCTTGCGGGGCTGCTGCGGGGCCATGACCGGCGTGAGGCTGGCCCCGTCCTCAGCGCGCGGGAAGGCGATCCAGCCGCCCTTGCGGTTGTTGAACGCGCGCACGGCGATGGGACCGGGCGTGTCTCCGGTCAGGTAGTGACGCCCCCAATGTTGGCCGTCCCATTTCCACGGATCCAGGCGCGGGGCTTGGGCCGGAGGCGGGTGCATCTCTATGACGACACCGACGCTCACGGGCTGACCTCGTCGCCCAAGGGGATGAGGTGCCGCTCGTTGATCGCCTGCCGGTGCGCGCTGAGCCAGTCCTTCCACTCACGAGGCTCCATCGCCACCGTGTGTCGCTCGTAGTGCATCAGCCAGCGGATCGCTTGAAGCTCCCCCACCGTCTCCGCCTTGGCCCAGGCCGCGGCGAAGCCCTCGGTGATGTAGAGCTTGAGGAGGTCGGCGGCCGCCCAGAGCGGATCGTTGCTGTCGTCCTCGGCGTCGTCGGCGACGATATCGGCCGGTTTGTGGAGCGGGCCCAGCCCGACCACGCGGCGCCCTGTGGGGCCCCACCAGCCATCACCCAGGCGCAGGGCCCAGGTGGACCGGGTGTTGTCGGGGTTCAGGTACGGGCGCTCCTCGCCGATGGTGGAGTCGGGGAACCAGGGCGTGCGGTTGTCGCCGTGCAGGTGACGCACCCAATGGTCACCTCTTCCCAGCCTGGGCACATACCCAGCGAGCGCGGCGAGGGTCCCCAAGGTCGTCTGCGACTCCTCGGCCTTGCCCGTCGCTTCGCTCATCAGCAGGTCAGCAAGCACACGCACACAGAGGGCCAGCTTCACGATCCCCTCGTCGGGGGCATTCAGCATGTCCTCCAACTGCTTGAGCTTGCCGTAGGGGTTGCGTCCCCCGCCCACGGTCTCCACGTCGAGCACGGCGCTGCGAATCATGAGCACGTCGAAGGGGTCGTCTAACGACTCACAGACGAGCCCGAGGCCGTACCTGAACGCCGGGGTGAGCTTGAACTGCGGGTGCTCGCGCAGGTTAGGGCGCGGACAGTCGAGGGGCTTCATGGGGATCTCCAGGTCGAACTATTCGATGGCGTCGAAGGGTTGAGGCTACAGGTCATCCTCAACCGCCGCCGGGGGCAGCGTGTCCACGCGGTCGTGGTCGGGCTCGACGCCCACCCAGCAGACACCACCATCGAGGCGCACCAGACCCAAGCCTGCCGCCCGCAGCGTGGGGGCCACCCCGTCGCGGGGCTTCACGATCCGCGCGGGCCTGGGGCCGCTCTCGGCGGTGCGGCTGCTGGGCGTCGCGGGCACGTCCGTCGCGGGGGAGTCCTCATCGCCAAGGTCATCGGCGACGGCGAGCAGGATCGCCCGCTTCTGCTCGGGGGTGACCTCGGCGACGGCGGAGCGCCGCAGCTCACCGGACTGGACGCCGAGGGTCGGCACCGCGCGCAGACGCGAGGGCACGCGCGGCGGGATCGGACGCTCCTCCAGCGCCCCCACCGTCACCAAGCCCGCGAAGTCCACGGGCGGCTCGATGAACGGCTCGATGCGGCGCGGGGGCTCGTCGCGGTCTGCGCCCCCGGCTTGGGCGTGGTTGGGCTCCAGGCCCGAACTCCGCCGAGGCGGCACCCACATCCACGCCGTGAAGACCAAGGCGCCGCCCATCGCGGCGACGAGGGCAAGGTCGAGGCTCATTGCTCACCTCCGGCGGGCTCGGCGCCCTGGGCGGCGGTCGTGGGGCTGGACGCGCAGGTGGCGGCGTGGGTGACGCCGTGGTCGCTGTCGGAACCCGTGAGGCGCGTCGTCGTCCGCCCGGCCATGACGGCGCGGCTCTCGTCGAGGCCGCGCTGCACGCGCCGCTCCATCGCGGCGGCGTCCTCAGCCTCCTTGGCGCGCATCAGCACGCCGACGTGGCGGCGCAGGTGGGCCAATTCGCTCTCCAGCAGGCGCACACGGGATGGCGCCTCAGCGAGCCCCATCAGCCAGTCTAAGAGTCTTGTCATCGTCAGATCTCCTTGGGTCGGGGGTGCGGGCGGGCTCGGCCTCGCCCTGGGTGGAAGGGACGCAGCTTAGTCGTCGCGGCGACGGCCATCGGCGGCGACCATGCGGGCGCAGCCTGGGGCGAGGCTGAACGAGGGCCCGCGGTGAACG
>JACCDR010760384.1_pt1 | contig 13492 bp, 23 predicted proteins | sample 7446431 | NCBI WGS metagenome assembly JACCDR01 (sample SAMN15323443, study PRJNA562643) | freshwater metagenome | isolation source: river surface water | place: USA:Blue River Watershed | collected 2017-08-17
GTCCGGCCTGCTTCGGTCTGGTTCGACACAGCAGGCGCTTTTGCGTGAGGGCGCGAAGATCAACCAGGGCATGTATAACAACTACCTTCAGCAGCTTGGCGGGCTTGCCGGCATCGGCAATCAGGGCGGTCAGCTTCTTGTCGGGGCTGGTTCTGGCGAGCCGTACAAGTCGCCATCTACTGTGGGCACGATTGCCTCTGGTGTAGGCAAGATTTTCTCGCTGTTCTCGGATCGCCGCCTGAAGGACAACATCGTCAAGGTCGGCGAGATGCCTGACGGGCTTGGTGTCTACGAGTTCAATTACATCTGGTCCGAGGAACGCACGACCGGCGTGATGGCGGATGAGGTCGAGAAGCTTCGACCGTGGGCGCTTGGGCCGGTGGTGGATGGGTACGCCACAGTCAACTACGGGGCGCTGTAATGGGGTTTATGCCAGCATCAACCCCGGCAGCGGCGAGTTCCATCATGCGCGGGAATATTCTTCAGCAAATCCCGGCGTTCACCCCAGACATGCTGACCGTTCCCGAGCAGCCCCGGAACAACGCCATTCAATCACCCAAGACCGAAAGGGTTTCGGCGCTGAACGTGCTTGGCGAGATGGCGGATTGGGTGGCTGGTGTCGGCGGTGCGGAACCGATGTATCGCCCGACGCTGGATGCCCGCGAGGACCGCGCCCGTCAGGCGGAAGCGGATCAGATGGCCCGCGAAGAGTTCGGGCTGAAGAAGGACAAGTTCGGCCTAGAAAAACAGAAGTACGGCTTGGAGATTGCCGACGCGCAGCGCGAGGCGCTTGGCAAGGCTTACATCGGCGTGAAGTCCCTCTACGACCGCTATGGGGCTGATGGTGTGCGGAAAGCCGCGCCGCGCCTTCAGCAGCTTTTTGGCCTGTCGCCCGAGCAGACGCAGATGGTGGCTGATAACCCCGAGGAAGCGTTGATGCTTCTTCAGGGATTGGCTGAAAGTGGGGCTGACACCAAATTTGGCGTTGGCGCTCCGGTGAAACTGATTAATCGCCAGACGGGCGAAGTGGTATTGCTTCAGCCGTCCAGTTCGGGCGGCTTCCGACAAGAGGCAATTCCGCCGGGGTTTGAAATTGCCGAGCCGCTTCAGTTTGAGAACCTGAACGACCGCGTTGATATTCGCAACCGGCAGACTGGCGCACAGGTTCAGCCACCACTCCAAAAAGGCGGCACGCCTAGTGCTGACCAGCGACCCGATGGGCAAGGCGGCATGGAGGCTACCCCTAACTCCACTCTGGACTTGGAACGAAAGGCGGCTAAGGACAAGGCGGAAGCCCGTGCGGTTGCGGCTCGTCAACAGGCGTCCATCGTCAAGAACAGCATTGCCCGCGCAAAAGCCTTGGCGGCGAAGAATTGGACAACGGGCTTGGTTGGTCCCTACGCTGCGATGATTGGCGGCACGGACGCCCGTGACCTTCAGGAGGCCACAAAGACAATCCTCGCCAACACCACCGTCGAGAACCTGATGGAGATGCGCCAGAACTCCCCAACTGGCGCGGCTGTGGGTAATCCGTCGGACAAGGATATGGCGCTGCTTGGCTCCCTGCGCGGCTCTCTAGATCAGGCGCAGTCCAAGGAACAGTTCCTCCAAATCTTGGGTGAGATGGAAGTTCTGACGGACAGGATTATTAATCCGCCCGCGCCGAAGGGTAAAGGCGGCGCGCCTGCATCAACTGGCTGGAAGATTGAGCGGATTGACTGATGCCGCAGTTTGAAATCACATCGCCTTCCGGAGCCAAGTACCGCGTTACCGCGCCAGAGGGCGCCACGCAAGAGGAGGTTCTTGCTCGCGTTCAGGCGCAGGAGGGCGGTGCTGCCGAACAATCTTACGCACCTACTAAACCCAAGGTCGTAAGCCGCGAGGAAGAACTGAAGCGGATCGGGCGCGAGCGTGTTGCTCAGTCAGACGCAAGACAAGCCTTCAAGCCCGGCACCATCCTTGGTGATTTCGTCCAGTTCGGTGATGCGGCCCGCGCGTCGGTGGCAAACACCTTTGGCATCGGCCCTCGAATTTCCGCTGTGTTTGATGACGCCAATCTTCCGTATGACGAACGGCTGACCATCGCCCGTGAGGAAAACCGGCTCAACCGGGACAAGTCCCTTGTGGGCGACATCACCGGCCTTGTGCTGGGCGGTGGCGGTGCGGCTGGCGCTGGCAAGATGGCGATCCGGGGTCTACAGCGCGCGCCAGGCATCATTCAAAGAGTCGGTAACGTATTGGATAGAGCCACAACGCTACAGCGCGGGCAGCGTGCGGCTAACGCAGCTAAAGTTGTCGGGGTTGGAGCGGCTACTGGTGCGGCGCAGGCGGCTGGCGAGGGGACTGATGTAGGTGAGGGCGCGGCCTATGGTGGCGTAGGCGGAGCTGTCGGTGGTTATGTTGGGTCAAAAATTGGCAATGCGCTCGAATGGGGTGTTGAAAGAGTGGCGAGATTGTTGCCTACCGTGCGAGGGCGTCCAACTGGCGAAGCCGTCCGAATAGTTCTGGATACGTTAGAGCAAGATGGGTTGTCGCCAGAGGATGCGAGGAGGGCTCTAACAGAGGCAAGGCGTCGGGGCGTCCCAATGAGCCTTTCCGATGTTGGCGACAATATGCGCGGCCTCACAGCCGGTTTGGCAAACAAGCCCGGAACCGCCCGGACTATCGTTCGAACGGCCCTTGAGGGGCGCCAAGCAGGCCAAGCAGAGCGCATCCAATCATCGATTGAACGAAACTTGGGTCGCACTGCGAACGTGCGCGAAGAGTCAAATGCGATGATCGACCAGGCGAGAGCGGACGCAGGGCCTCTTTATGACGAAGCCTATGCCCTTCCCGCGACATGGTCCAATGAGCCGGGCACACTACTAAATCAACTGCTGCATACGCCCGCTGGCCGGCAGGCAATGAATCGAGCCCGCGTGATTGCCCAGAACGAAAGGCGCGATCCTTCGGCTCTTGGTTTCGATTTGGATGGTGAGGGCAATGTGGTTCTTCAACGCGTGCCGTCTATGCAAACTCTTGACTACGTAAAGAGGAGTTTGGATGACGTAGTGGAGGCACATCGGGACCCCGTGACTGGAAGGCTTAGGCTTGACGAGGCGGGCCGCGCCATTAATCAGGTGCGAGCGGATTTTAACGCAGAACTAAGACGCCTAAATCCAGTCTATGGCAACGCTCTTGACGCCTATGCTGGTCCTGCGGGGCTTACCAACGCCCTAAACCGTGGTTTGCGGTTCACCAACAAATCAGCTGACGACATCGCGGCCGAAACCGAACGCATGACTCCGGCCGAAGCCCAGCAATATGCGCTGGGTGTGCGTTCAGCATTAGCTCGTTTTGTTGAAGGAAAAACAGACGGGGCTAACAAGGCGATGGCTCTCGTCAATAGCCCTAAGAAGCGTGCGGCGCTGGTCCGTCTGTTCGGCGGAGAGCAGGGCTTTGCTGATTTTATGAACTCTCTCGCAGATGAGTGGGAGTCGGCAATCACCCACGGCTATGCAATGACGGGATCACGCACCGCCCCATTGCAGCAAGAGGGTCAGAATATAGACCAGTTGGTTAGTCTGTTTGATGCCGGGATCAACGCCAATAACGGCAGATTTATCAATGCCGCAAAAATTCTTCTTGGTCTCCGCGGGCGGGCGGATCGCGCGGGTAATTTCACGCGGGAAGAGCTTGCTAGAACTTTGACGGAAACAAATCCGGCAACGCTTGATGAGATTATGCGGCGTATCGGAGATGAAGATATTCAAGCCGTTCAAAGGCTCCAGAGAAGCCTTTCTTATGGCGCATCGGGCGGCATGGGTGCTGCCCGCGACAATGCGCCGCCGACCATTGATGTCGGGACTGGTCAGATTGTGCCGACCGAAGAACCACCCGGCCCGCAGTCCATGAATGTATCGCCTGAGTTCGATGCGCTGGCGTCCCGCATGGAACAGGTGGAGAGCGGCGGTAATCAGGCGGCGGTATCGCCCAAGGGCGCGGTTGGCGTGATGCAGGTCATGCCAACCACAGCGCCCGAGGCTGCGGCGCTGGCTGGGCTGGAATTTGACGAACAGCGGTATCTCACCGATCCAGAATACAACCGTCAGCTTGGGCGTGCGTATCTCGCGGAGATGCTGAACCGATTTGGGGGCGATGTAGAACTTGCTGTTGCGGCTTACAACGCTGGACCGGGAGCGGTTCAGAAAGCCTTGGCGGCTGGCGACAACTGGAAGAGCGCACTTCCTGCCGAGACACAGGACTATCTCGTCAAGGTGCTGGGATGACGCTATTCGCGCCGCATTCCGACCTTGATAAGCCCCTCAAGCCTTTCGGCAATGATGTGCGTCGAAAGGACGATGGTGACTATCACTGCGACGGTTGCGCCGACAATCGTTGCGATAACCCAGAACATACCTACTCCCGTTGGATGATATCGGGAACATGCGCCTTTTAACCTCGCATTTCAATAGAGCGCCCGCCGACAGCATGGGCAGCACGCTGCCGGCAGGACTTCCACCACCACTCCGCATAGGGAGCAGACGATGGCCGACCAACACAACCCCACTCATGGGCGGAACGCAAGATGGAGGCGCTGAGATGGCTACTGAGCCTCTTGTGGCCCCCCACCCATGAGAACGTGGAACTCAACCGGTGGCAGAAACACATGGCTGGCTCAATGATGGTGACGACCGTTGCAATCCTCGGTCTTGGCCTCGCGGCGACGGGCAACCTTGAAGCCTATGGCGTTGGCGGCTTTGCATCTTCCGAGGATGTGAGGGCCGTCAAACAGGCGACCAACAACATCCAGGCGATGCTCATAGAGCGGGATATCTACGACGCCCGCCGCGAGCAATGCCGGGCGATGCGGGACAACGACGTTGCCGCCAAGCCGACGACGTTGAGGCGGCTGGAATCGCTGCGCCAGGAATATCAGCGAATCACCGGGCGCGAGTACCGGCTGCCGGGGTGTGATGAAATCTGATGAATAGAGAAATCTTCTTCCAGCACATCCGCCGCGAGCCTTTCAGTGGCCGGATGACCGCGCCGCAGGTTGCGGGCGTCGAGGCGATACTGGACGCCTGCGCCAAGCTGACGGATGTGCGGTGGACGGCGTACATCCTTGCGACCTGCTTCCATGAGACAGCGGCCCGGATGCAGCCTGTCCGCGAGGGGCTTGCCAAGACGGACGCACAGGCCCGGCGCATCCTGTCGAAGTATCCCTACGCCCAACCGGACCCCGAGACGGGGCACGCCTACTACGGGCGTGGGCACGTCCAACTTACCCACAAGGCAGGGTATGAGAGGATGGGCGACATTCTCGGCGTCGATCTGGTGAACAACCCCGACCTTGCGCTCGATCCCGCCATCTCGCTTCGCATCCTGCTGCTCGGTATGACCAACGGCCTCTACACCGGCAAGAAGCTGGCGGACTACTTCGGCAAGAAGGACGATCCTGTCGGGGCAAGGCGCATCGTCAACGGCACCGACCGCGCTGCGCTGATAGCGGGATACCATCATGCGTTCCTTGCTGCGATCCGTGCGGCCAATTCGGATGAGCCAGTTGTTGCGGAAGATGCAACGACTGAGCGCACCACACCAGCCCCGCGCTATCCCGAGGAAGTGAAACCCCTGCGCCAATCCAAGACGCTGGCGGCACAAACTGTTGTGGGTAGTGCCGCTACGGGCGCGGGCGTGACCAGCGAGATCAGCGACAGCATCACCCAGGCGCAGGACGCCGCCGGGCAACTAGCCATGTATCTGGACATCGCCAAGTGGTTCTTCATCGCCCTGATCGTCATCGGCGCGGCGTGGACGATCTACGAGCGCGTGAAGGCGCATAGAGAGGGGAAGAGGTAGGTGCGGGCCGCCGATTTCACTGCCCCGCTCGGAGGCAACTATGTCGGAGGCTCCCCGGATTCGAACCGGAACCTTAGACCATCTGGGATGCCCTTCAGGAGCGACCTGAAGAACTGTCCCGAGACTGAGTTCCAATCCCTGCCTAGGCTCACCACGGTTTCATTCGCGACTTACGCCGTGGTGCGGGGCCTAACCGTTGAATAACAGGCATGTTCGCCATGCTGCCGCACCGACAAGCATTCTACACCCATGACAGGTGAAAGACAATGAGCATCGCAACTGTCATCGCCCTCATCATCCGCTATCGGCGCATCCTGATGTATGCCGTCGCTGCTATTGCCGTGTTGCTGGCGCTCTGGTGGGCGCTGAGCGCGATCTATGACGCGGGCGCTGCCAGTGTGCAGAAAAAGTGGGATGACGCTGTGCGGGCCGCAGAAGCCAAAGCACAGGCCGATAGCTGGGCGCTGGTAGGCGATATCAACCAGATTGACGCAACCGTTGCCAAAACCGTGGAGACCATCCGCTATGTTCCCCGAGACAAGCCGCGCACTGTCGCTGTTGAAGTCGCTCGCGATCTGCCTTGTCTGCATGTCCCTGATCGCCTGCTCAACGCCACAAACCAATACACGCGTGACCTTGCCACCGCTGCCGGCCACCGTGTCATCCCCCTGCCCAGCCCTGATGCTGCTGAAGGACGGTGAACTCGCTACCCTGGTGGACAGCCTTACCTATCACCAGCAGGCTCTAGCCGAGTGCGAGATAAAGCGAGCGGGTGCCGTGCAAGCCTACGAGGCGGCCCGAGAGGCTAATCAGGGCTCGAAGTAAGCCTTCAAGCGCAGATAATCGGCGCGGGCTCGCTCAATCCTTGCGCGGTCATAGGCTTCGCGTTCGGCCTTTTCTCTTGCCTCGCGCTCCACCATCTCCTCTTCGGTTTCGTCTCGTGTAGTAGAGTAGCGCAGCTTGTATCCGCAGACGCCTTCGCCGCATACAAACTCGTTCTCAACCACACCGTTTGTGCCGTAAACTTCCTCTACGGCAATCAGATAGGCTCGCATTTCCTCCAGCGTCGAGCATTCGCTCAACCCCTCGGCCAAATCTTCCTCGAAACGCAGTGTCTTTCTCGGCATCGTCATCCTCGTGAGTTGGTGCCCTCTGCAAGATTCGAACTTGCGACATCCCGGTTCGGAACCGTGTGCTCTATCCTGCTGAGCTAAGAGGGCTCATGGTTCCGAGTGTAGGGGTCGAACCCACATTGCAGGGACCAAAGCCCTGTGTCCTACCATTAGACGAACTCGGATCAGTCGCACGGATTAGGCGCGTTGCTGTCGGGTTTGCCGTCGAATGGTGGTGGCGTTCATGCCTAGCACTCTACTAAATCCGGCTATTTCTGGCAAGCCTACGAGAAGGCGAGGGCGGCGAGTAGGTAGCTCACCCCTCGTTTCTCTCTACCCTACCTGCGCCCTTTCCTTCGCCGCCGCGTCGGTGATGATCGTCAGGAGGTCGGTCATGGCTTACCTCTCGCGTTTGCTATCGCCATAGCAGCCTGTATCTGGGCGGTCAGTTCAGCGCGGCTCTCTCGAATGATGACAGCGCCGACACCAACCAGCAGCGCCAAGTCCTCGGTCGAAAGCGCCGCCTCATTGCGGGCGACGACCCCGGCCAATTCTTGCATCGCGGGGACGAGAAAGAAGTCCTCTGGCAGAGTGCGCGATGCAGCGATCATCTTCCCTATGACCCGCTGCGTTCCTTCGTCAAGAATGTCGTCACTCATGGCTGGCTCGCTTTCAGGATGGCGGCCTCAACCTCTTTCGCATGATGGTGGATGGCCATACCCGGATATTGGCATTGCCCGGCGTGTCGGCATTTCCTGCTACGGCAGGTTTTCATGCAGATTCGGCCAGTTATCGCCAGCTTGTCGCGGTCGGTCATGCCCGTCTTGCTGGCCAGGTACTGCGCCGAGACGTACTTCGCGCGCGGCAACGCATCCCCCATCACCGCGCCTCCGCCAGTTTTCGCATGATTTCAAGAACGGCTTGGCGCACCTTTTTTCGATCTATGCTGGCATACAGAAGCGCCGCGTCCCGGATGTTTTCGGGAAGATCGTTCACTCCGTCATCATCCTGCCGCTCATAGGTCGTGAACCGACTTCCGCAATCCAAACATTCACGGTTGCGTCTGATCCCCGATGGATTGGTTCTGCTGTTGTATACCCGGCTTGCGCGCTTGCCGCAGGCGGGGCATGGGAAACCTGTGCTACCTCCTCGCTTTGGCATCAGCGGTCGCCTATTTCGTCGATGATCAGCGGCAACAGTATGATCAAGATGACAACACCGAACGGAATGGCGAACAGGGCGACGGCAATGAGTATCTGTGTCCAAGTCATCACCGCGCCTCCAGGGCTGCGCGGGCCTCGGCAGAGCAATGCTGGCACGCTTTGACGCAGGCTTCCGTGCCCCAGTTGACAGCGCAGATAGCAATCGCCACCCGCTCCACCGCCTCGTCCGTGACCGCGAGGCGTGCTTCGTGCCGAGCGATCTCGTCCTTGTAGGACTGGACCATCTCGACGTATGCGTCGATGACGGTGTTCTTGCGGGCAAGTTCGGCAGTCAGGTCCGCGATCTGTGCGGCTTGGGACCGCAGCAGGGTGGCGGTCTCAGTATGACGTTCTGCATTGGTGGACATCTTGTCAGCCCGAAAAAAATTGGCGCAGTAATCATGCCATTGTGCCAGTTCCTCCACCTCGGGCGCGGCCTTGAACAGCGCGAGGACGGCGGTGTCTAAGACAAGGTTTGGATCAGATCCATTGTCAGGCTGATAGTCAGGGTTCTCGACGACAATGTAGCGGTCGTCACGTCCCTGAACCGGATACCCTTGTGCAATAGCAGCCAGCACCTTCTCGGCGTTCTGTAGGGTGGTCATGGGGTGTCTTCCTTCCCGGAAAGGATGCGCACGATATCCTCAACTTCCTCGTCGGGTTTCTTGTCGAGGTGGTCGCGGCAACGCCAGACAGCCGGAACCCCCTTCTCGTTGTTGCGGAACAACGGGTGACCGTCGAACATCGAGCGGCCGCATACGGTGCATTTTGACATCACTTCGCTCCCTTCTCGTCGCCCGGCAGGAGGGCGCGGGCTCTGACCGGGATCGCCGCCTTTACCTCCGCCGCGTCGTAAAGGCCTTGCTTGGGGTCCAACCCGAGCTCCCGAGCCAGCCACTCCCCGTCAGACATGAACAGGTGCGACCATTGCCCGTCTCTCTCCGCGCCAGTGGCGTAGGCCGACCACATGAGTTCTTCCCGCGTCTCGCCCAACGCCTCCCGCAGCCGGTCAATCTCATCGGCAGCGGCGTTGAGCGCTGCGCTAGATTTAAGGCCGAGCGCAAACACGCCCTCTTGCTTCTGTTCGGCCAGTGCCTCGGCCAACCGTCTCAGCGCGGCGGTGTCAACCATTGCTCGGCCTCTTGGCGAACCTGCCGGATGCGTCCCGGTAGTCGTTGCGGCGGGCCTGTTCCAGTTCGTCGCGCAGGCGCTTAATCTCATCTGCCTGATTCTGGTTCTGCGAGTAGAAATTTAGGTTCAGGCGCTCGTAAGATTGCACCGTGCGTTCATACGACTTAAGCCTCTCTTGGCTCTGGTCATTGTCCGCCTTCAACCGCTCGACCTCGGCGCGCAGCTTACGGATCGTTGAAAAAGGCCACATGGTCTGTCTCCTATTCGTTACTGCGACATTTCGAAGAGCGAGACCGTCAGCTTGTCCTCGACGTAGGTCGGGGCCATTTCCTTGGTCTTCGGGTTCAGGCACAGAACCCAGGTTGCTTCCGCAGCTTCCGGGCTGAACAGGCCGTTCGGATCAGCCTGCGGCAGCGTGTACATCGAACTGCTGTAGCCACCCGCGCGCTGGGGGTTGGTGTACTGCGTGGCGTAGGGGATGCCGAAGCCGATAGAGTTACAGATGAAGTGCAGTTTTCCCTGCATGTCGCGGGTATAGGTGTAAGTGGCGACGGACGTATCCCGCAGCTCCAAAATCATCTTCAAGTTTCGCTTTTCCTGAAAATTGGTGATGGCTGGCATTCCGACCTGCTGCGCGGCAGCGAGGCTTAACTGTTCCTGCTGCTGCTTCTGTATTTGATCGGATGATGGGCCGGCCGCGTCACATCCAGCCAAGGCCAATACAGCAATCAATGCCATGCGCGTCATATGGTTAGCTCCCATTGCGAAGTTGGTTGTAGAAAAGCTGAAGTTCCGGCGTCATCCGCTCTTGGGGGTAGACGGCGAAGCGGTGTAGAATGGTTGCTCTCAGGGCGTCCTTTTGTTCAGGAGACCCGCGCAGGTATGCCATCCGAAGGTTTTCCAGATCGCGCACCATGCCGTCGTTGTATTGCTGGCTTTCGTGGAAAACCTTGTTGTCTACAGCGACGTATTTCGGCCTGAAGTAGCTGTAACCGTAGTAGGCACCGAACATCATTCCGACCACCAAGGCGATCCAGAACGCCACGACGCCGACGTCTCCCAAAAACTCTTTCATGCGTATCTCCTATTCGTTGTTGGCAATTTCACGGACGGCGGCTTCAACATCGCCCCCGGTATCGAGAATCCATCGGATGTAGCGCCACTTGGCATGGCTCTTGACCATTTCCATCAGCAGCCACTTGTCCACCGACAGGGCGTCCAGCCAGTACGCGGCGGGGTTCTTGTCGTGCTTCTCATGTTCGTGATGAACCAGGGGCAGGACGTGCCAGTCGGACGCCTTCATTCCCCGGGCGTAGTTCCCCGATGAGATGTGCGCCGGTTCCACGTCTGGCCCGCCCATGATCGAGCGTTCATAGCCACTGACCGTGCACGGCATGTCGTGTACCGCGTCGAGATAACGACGGTTCTGCACGCGGGGCTTCTTGGGGTTGAGCATGTTCATCGGACTAACTGCGCCTCCGCTCGCTTCGTGGCGCTGTCGGTGCGCCAAGCTTCATAGGCCATCTTCTTCGCATCAGCGGCGGCACGGGCAATGTTGGCCTTCGTGCGCGCCTCCACCATTCGGCGGATGTGGTCGATGTAGTGTTTCGAGGCGCGGGCCTTGCTCTCGGCACCGGCAACGGATTCCCCGCCATCCCGGAACTGGTTGGTCAGTTCTGCAAGCACGGTTTTCTGCATCTCTTCCAACCGGGATGCTTCGCCGTCAGCCTCGGCCCATGCGACCTGAAGAAGCCGCCATTGCTCGACGCCGGCCAGATATCCTTCATGCGCGGCCATCAGAAAGGCACCTGATCGTCCAGTTCATCGGAACCAGATACACCCCACGCCTCGCGTTCAGCCTTGCGAACGGTTGCCTGATACGGTTCCTTGACCGCCAGCGACATGAACTTCCCGCCGTCCCGCTTCGACTTGATCCACGCGGAAATCTCGTAGTCCTTGCCGTCCACGTTGATGGTCCCGCGATAGTCGGGATGGGTATCCTTTTCCTTGCGGTCGTTCTTCCAGAGGGTGCCGGTGTTGGGTTTGGCTTCGTAGCTCATGCTGCAATGTCCTTCTGCTGGTAAGCGGCGTAGGCGTCCTGCACCCGCGCAAACTGGTCGGGGGCGGTGTTCTTCAGCTTCGCCAGCTTGGTGTTTTCCTCGATGGTCCACTTGCCGTCATCAATGTCGGCAAGCCCCTGGTCCATCAGGACGCGGGATGCATCCGCGAGGCTCTTGGCCTCGTTCATGGCGGCAATGAGGCCGTCCGTAAACTTGATAGCTGCCGGCGAAGGCCCTTCCGACGACGTATCCGTGCGTTTGTCGTCGGTCTTTGGCGCGGAACTGTTTTGTTCCGGCACGGTGCGGGGCTGGGCCTTCTTTGGTCCGGTCGGTAAATCTGCGGGCGGGTGCTCGTCGGCGTCGTTGCCCTTCTCGCCCGTGGCGATCTGGAACAGCGAGCGTTCGAACTGCTTCAGCGCGTAGGACTGCGCGGCACCAAACGCCTGACTGCCCATCTTTGCGGAAACCATGATGGTGCGCGTTGGACGGTGCCCCCAGGTTTCGCCGCTGGCATGGGCGAGCGTGAAGCGGAAGGTCATGATGAGCCAGCCGTCCTTCATCTCGTAGGACTCTTCGTCCTGCATGATGATGAGGCCATGCTTGGCGCACAGCGGGCGAACGGCTTCGAGAAAGTCGTCAATGCTGGCGAAGTTGTAATTGCCATGCTGGTTCTTCTCGCCCTTGCCCAGCATGGGGACTTCGCCCATGACGCCACAGATGGCGGCGGCAATCTTCGGGGGCATCGCTTCGATGGGGTGGTTGCTCATATCGGTCATTTCTTGCTTCCCTTGATGGTCAGCGCGCCCGCTTTCGAACGCTTGACGGTGATGCCGTGGCCGGTGCAGTCGGACGCATCCTCGGGCACCAGTGACTTGATGTTCTTCTCTGCGGCTTTGAACGTCTCGGCGGCGCTCTTGCTGGCAAGCCAGTCGGCAGCGTGCGAGGCCCATTCGTTCTGGCCGGTCATGTCGTATGCGCGGAACGTCGTGGGCTTCGGCGCTTCCAGCGGGGCCATGTCATGCGGCGGCTGCTCGAACATCACGGCTTCGTGGAACATCTCCAGCCGCGCCAGCACCTTGCGCCAATATTCCTCGTCAAACTCGACGTGCACCCATTCGTAATTCAGCGTGCCGTGCAGGATGGACAGGATGGCTTGACGTGCGCCGCTAAGATGCATCTGCACAAACACCTGCGGGAAATAGCGCTGCACCGCGTCGTCAACTTTTGAGAAAGCGCTGATGTGCTTGGCTTCCCAGACGCAGGGTGCGCCCTGGTATTCGGTCATCCCGTCGAGCGTGGCCCGCAGGAAGCCCGCCTTGATGACGCGCTGGCGATCGGTCACCTTCAGGCCTGAGACGCGCTCAAACCAAGCGCAGTTAAAGCTTTCAGTGTAGATACCAAGCTGCACCGGCATCACGCCAGACAGGTCCTCGGGTTCGGCCTGCCCGACTTTCTCGCGCCACAACTTCATGACGGCTTCCGGCTCGCCGGCAACGATGGTTGGCGCTTCGGATGCATTGATGAATGCCTTACGGTCGGCCAGATCGGCAGCACTCAGGCCGTATGAAATTCCATCAACGACCAGCATAGACGGCCTCCGCTACAGTAGCGCGGGGACGCAGCCGCTCGGGCTTCACGTTCGCTTCGATTTCCCCGGTGGCGAGCATCACGACGTTGTAGTCCCTGCTGGACTTCCCGCAGATGACACCCGGATGGCCGTCACACAGGACGGGCTGGCGCAGGTTGAACTGGTTCATATCAAATCCCCGTATTTGGCAGCGCGCCTTGCGTACAGGTCGGCGTGCTTGCGCTTGATGTGGTCTATGGCTGTGCTATGGATGCGCTCGCCACAGCCGGGGCACCGCTGCTCGGCAGGCTTGCCCTTCTTGCGCGTTGTCCATCCGCGATAGGCGGCGAGGCTGCGGCGGTCATGCTCGGTCATGACAGCCACCACAGCAGCAGCGACCACACAGCGAGGTTGGCGATGATGAAGGCGATAAGAATCCAGTTCATGGGAATTGCCCCAACCGCACGGCGACCTTCTCGCGGATAGCCTCGATCTCGTCGGCCAAGTCGTCGTCGCGGATGAACCTGGCGGTTGACTTCGCCGCTTCCAGGTCGGTGTGGATGCTCTCCAGATCGGCTA
>JACCDR012708898.1_pt1 | contig 13492 bp, 12 predicted proteins | sample 7446431 | NCBI WGS metagenome assembly JACCDR01 (sample SAMN15323443, study PRJNA562643) | freshwater metagenome | isolation source: river surface water | place: USA:Blue River Watershed | collected 2017-08-17
CTTGTAGTTGATGTCGACAAGAACGTAGTCAGATTGAACTTCAACTACTTTTCCTGTAACCACGTCACCGACTTTGAAATCTTGTTCTTTCATAGAAGCTACGAAAAGATTTTCGAATTCTCCTTTTTCAGACTTTGCATTCAATAGACCTGGATTTGATGGCACCTTTGCATCTTCAGCATCCAAGAACGCTAGAACTTTTTGTCTTTCAAGTTCGGCCTTGTTTAGTTGTTTTGTCATATTAATTATGTAAACCTCCCACGTAAGAGAATCTCCTGGACTCTCTCCGTTACCTTTCTTCACCTCTGTTGGGCGAACCAAAGGTTTAGCGACTCAAGGGGCCGAAAGTCAAAGCTTTTTCGGCTTTTTCCAGACGGGACAGGCCAGTTGATAGAAACCGCTCCTCGACAGGCTCAAAAGGGAATTAAATACGGGACTGACCAAGTTATCTTCAATCTCAAGGAGGGTCGCAAAAAAGGGATGCTCCTAAGGACAGGAACCTCTGACCTAAAATATTCGAAAGGTGACGATCCTAAGCCCCCCTGATCTGAATTATTGAGTTGAAATTAGGGTGAAAAGCCTCTCGCCAAAACCCTCCCTTTTTTTCTGCTCACAACCTAACCAGAGAACTCAGCCCCTGAACTGGCTCTCAAAATTAACGCACTCCGTCCTCATTCTGATGACGCAAGCTTGAATCTTTGCAATCCAAAGGGCACTCTTGCGGCTGATTTTTGATGTCACTCCTTACAAAAGCGCAAACTATGCAATTGGGTTCGTTAATCATTTTTTCGGGACTGCCTGGCAGTGGTAAATCCACACTGGCCTCATTATTGGCGCAAGAAATAAAAGCCACCTATCTGCGCATCGATACGATTGAACAGGGCCTTCGCGAGGTTTGTGATATCACACAGATCGAAGGGAAGGGATACCGCCTGTCTTATCGGATAGCTCAAGAGAATCTGCGGCTGGGAAATTCAGTCATTGCCGACTGCGTGAACCCTTGGAATCTGACAAAGTCAGAATGGGCTGATGTCGCGAAATCCATCGGCGCAAATCACGTCCACGTTGAAGTGACCTGCTCGGACCCAGAGGAGCACCGTCAGCGCGTTGAAACGCGAAAGTCTTCGGTGCCCGGCTTGATCCTTCCGACTTGGCAGCAAATTCCAAAAATAGCCTACCAAGAGTGGGAAGCTCAAAGAGTCATCGTGGACACCGCAGGTAAAACTGAAGAGCGCTGTCTTGAAAAGATTTTGAGTCATCTCAAAAATTACACTTGATCAGTAAAAATCTATAACTTGCTAAGACCCTGTATAAAACCAATGCCAAGGCTCATAGATAATGCCCCAAGGATTGTCTCGAGGATAGCTCATACGAAATGCAAAGCGGTGGGCATTCTTGGTGAGCCACAAAAATGATTCCGTTTTTTCGAAAGCCTCCTCCAGAACTGAGTTTCCTTCTTGGTAGACATCGACGGCCCGTCCGGTGTGATGCTCACTAAATCCTGGAATCGCGATTTGGGTCAAAATGTCCTCAAGCTTTATTCCGTTCTTCAGATGCTTCTCGATTAAATTTTTTTGATGAATATACGAGCGAAATCCAGAATAGGGTCTTAAGAGAACCTGCTCTTCTTCGGCTTGGTTTTGCATTTTCTTCCAGGCATTGGCTGCGGCGGAAATCAAAACAAAGGGCCGTCCGTCAAAGTCGATATCGACAACAATCAGTTTGTCTAAAGGGGGCTGTTCTTGGACAGTCAGCTTATTTGCTCGGAGATGTTGGGATTGAATTCCCAAGTCTTGGTGTATCTTGTACAGAGCCGTGTCCATATCTAAATCCTCTTTTTAGTAATCTTGTGGACTGACCTTCATGATGTCAACTTAGACAATTTGAAATAAGGGCACACTCTCGAACCTGAAATACCGTATTTTGGAACAGATATAAAACACCAAAAAATATTTGCAGCGTTATATTCCAGGTCAAAAAATATATCACTCGCTATATAATCCCGCCACAAAGGCAGATATCCTTATCAACAACAAGGATCCACTTCATCCTGACCTCGTAAAAATAGTCCACTCTTAACTATGGAAGCTTAAGCCCCCACCCGAAGTCGGCGAGCTTGAGCTAAGTCTTAGGCGCCTTGCATGTTCAAAACTGGCTAGTTAAACAGACGTGCCCTTGTAAAACGCCTCCCGGACCCCATCGATGGCCTTAAAATACCAGGCCCCAAAAATGCAAAAGCGAGTCTAGCCAATGCCAGACTCGCTTTTGGTGGATCTCTTGTTCCTAAAAGGTCAGGAGGTGTCCGATGCGCAAACGTAACTATTTGCGATATCGACGCGTTTTGAAGATTACTAAAGCTTTTTTGATCATCGTCTTATTAATTTTGGCGATTGTCTCGAGGTTCAAGTCCCTTTAAGACAACCTTCCAACAAGTAACACCCCTTCCAAGGACCAGTGATTGGGATACGGAAGGCAAAACCGACAAGAGCGCCCCAAGATGGCGAGTCTGGCAGCGGCGCTCAAACGCTATTTGATAATTTTATTCAAATCTTTTTGCGATACTAAAATAGAACAATAGCCCGGAACCTTTTGGCATTCATTCTTGCCGATCTTTGTGATGGAATGGGTTTTTCCTTTCACCGTGATATCGTAGGTCGTTGAGGTGTAGGATCTGACGAAAACGGATTTGAGTCTGATGGGCAAAATAGGAGCCGCAAAAGACGAAGCCGACGACATCAAGATCAAGACAAATATCAAAGTTCTCATTTCTGCCCCTCTTCTGACTTAACATCTTTGGTATTCTTTTCGTTCAGCGCAGCTTTAAAACAGGCCGTCGGATCCCCCGACGAAGCTTGTGGACAGGCGACCACTGTTTGGAATCTTAAGTTGGTTTTAGGATCAGTGCACTCGACTTCTCCAGTTGCGAGCTGCTCACCCCCACAAAACCTCCCTTTTTCCGTCTCGAAATTTGATGCGGGTCCGTAGCTACCCCATGAGCAGTTAAGGCCCTCGACATCACCGCCAAGCGCAACGCTTGGAACCGTGTAGCCATCTATCTCGACATCTTCGTCGAAGGAAACTCCCTCTGCTTTCCATAACGACTCATTGGTAAAATCAATATCTCCTCCGACGTTTGCATTTTTGGCAAAGCACCTTTGCCATTTTTCAAAGATCCACGGCCTACTTGCCAAGTTCACAGTAGCGACCTTACAGGGAACTGCATAGGACTTCCCATCATAGGACACATATGTTGTATCGACCCGCACCTTCAACTTTTTTAATTTTTGTTCACTGGCGTTTGTATCTGGCAGACGAACCCTGTTGCCAGACGGTTTTACATGGCAAAAAACTTTGCTGACCTCGGTGTCTTCAATCCTCTCGTAAGTACAACTTGGCCCAGCTAGAGCCCTGTCCCCCAACAACATTGTTCCTAAAAATAAAATCAATAAAGAGATGACTGATTTCATCAATGCCCCCGAATTTCATCATCATATGAAAATTCAATGACTCAGAACAGTCCAAAATCTAAGCAGGACTTTGGTCGGCAGGATGAGATCTAGATTTTTGTCTGCACGTATTTGACGACGGCGTCGACAACTTCGTTGAGATTCAAAGTCGTGGTGTCAACCACAAGCGCATCTTCAGGAATGACCATGGGAGCAACTTTTCGGGTGGAATCTTGCAGATCCCGTTGCTGCTGAGCCTTGACCGTTTCGCCCTGGTCGAGCCCCAGTTCGGCCGCACGGCGCGCGGCCCGGTGTTCACTGTTGGCAGTCAGGTAAACCTTGGCCTCTGCTTTTGGAAAAACCACGGTCCCACAATCACGCCCCTCTGCAACCAGGCCATGTGGCCCCTTGCTGCAGTCACGTTGTGCCTCTAAAAGTGCTTTTCGAACTGTTGGATAGTGACTGACCTTGCTGGCAAAACTCCCCACATCTTCGTGGGCAATTTGATCCGTGACATCTTGATTTTGAAAATAAACTCGTGTGCGATCTGATTCCATCTGCACACTCCATACAGGATCGTGTGTTAGATCCGACAGAGCTTGAACATCATCCAAATCAATTTGCAATTGAAGAGCGGCAAAAGCTAAACCACGATAAAATGCGCCAGTGGAAACCCACTGCCAGCCTAAACGTTGAGCAAGTTCGCGACTCACCGAAGACTTTCCTGAGGCCGCGGGGCCATCGATCGTGATCACCATTCCCATATATCTCCGCAACACACCCTCATCAGAATCTAGTTCTGAGGTACGGGTGGAATTTCCTTAAGGACCTCAGCCAGAGCATCCATTGCTGCTTTATTTTCGTGATCCAATCCCACGCTGATGCGCAGCTGAGTTTTAAACCCGTAGTTCAGCAAGGGACGCATGATGATCCCTCGACGCAACAACGCCTCGTTGACCTTAGTAGCGTCGCGCAAGGTGTCGAACATCACAAAATTTCCCTGAGAAGGGAGATAAGGCAGACCCAATTCTTCTAATTTCTTATAAAAGTAATCAAGCCCTTTCCAGCATGTCTGCTGCGACCGCTCAATAAATTCTTTATCTTGCAGAGCTGCATTTGCTGCGACCTGTGCTAAATCGTTGACATTGAAGGGTTTGCGCACGCGGTTGTAGACCTCAACCACTTCAGGTGGCGCAATCATGACGCCCAAACGGAATCCGGCTAAACCATAAATTTTGGAAAAGGTTCGAAGAACAATAAGATTTTTATATTGCCTCATGTAGTTCTGCGCGGATGCATAGTCCGAAGAGCGCACAAACTCGTTATAGGCCTCGTCGAAGATAATCATGACATCGTCGCGATTGCCAACCTTTTGCAAAAAACTCTCAATCTCTGCTTGCGTGACAAAAGTACCCGTGGGGTTATTCGGATTCGAAACAAAAATCAAACGAATTTTGAGTTGAGAATTTTGCAAAAAATAGTCAGCTACTGCAGGCAAGTCAAACCGAAAATTATTGGTCATTGGCACCTTGTGAATGACAGCTCGATTTGCCGGTGCACTGACCTCATAAGCATTAAAGGCCGCTACTGAGGTCAAAACCCCCTCTCCGGGTTCGCAAAAAATACGAGTTAAAAGATCAATCAACTCATCGCTGCCATTGCCAACGGCGAGTTGCTTTGTAGGGAATCCCCACTCCAACGATAATGTCTGCAAAAACTGGTAATGGGAAGGGTCTGGGTAAAGGTGCTGACTTTTGAGAGCCGCATGAACCGCAGCAAGAGCCTTGGGACTGGGACCTAGAGGGTTTTCATTGCTCGCAAGCTTATAAACCGTTTTAAGACCGTATTCCCTTTGCGTTTCAGAGATAGGCTTTCCGGGCTTATACGGAACGAGATTCATAATTTCAGGAGAAATCTTCACTTTAGAATCCTTTGCTTCGCGGTAAAATTTTGCTATACCAGGTCTTCCAAGTTACGTAACAAAATTCTTTGCTAAAGACAACAGAGAGAGCATTTTAAAATGCAGGTGAAAATGCAAGATGGTCAGGCCTCTAGGCTCAATTTGGGAATGAATTTAAGTGTCAGCTTCTGCATCAGCATCGGTGAGTCTTTTGCAGAGTTGGCTTTGATCGAAAAGGGGCAAATCAGAGCACACAGAAGAGTTCACCACTCTCGGGACAGCCTCAAACTCAATCTAAAACAATTTTTACAAACGCATTCGGATTTAAAGCCTGTTCAAGCTTTTGTGTCTGTTCGCCCCTCGCGCAAAGTCATTGATGCTCAACTTTCTGAATCCATGGCTCATATTTTTACGGCGGGAGTTGAAAACTGGCTTCAAATCAGCGCTCAGTCGCAAGGTAAACTCACTCGAGATGATCAGTTTATAGGGCTTAATGAGCGGACTCTTGCAAATGGCTCAATTGCCACCCCACTGACTGATGAGGAGCTTCATCGAGTTGTTTTGGAACTCAAAGCTCTCAAAGCGCAAAAAGTTTCTTTACAGCTCCTGCATAGTGGTCGAAACCCCACTCATTTAAAAAAAGCATGGGCCCATCTTACCAAAGAAGGATTTCAGGTTTTTATCCCTTCTTCACTCGACGGCGCTCAAGAGATCGCCACTTGGAATCGCAATATTTTGAATGCCAACATTTCGGGCCTCATTGAAGACCAGTTTCAAGAGATTCAACAAGAACTCAAAGAAACTATTTCTGTGGACAATATCCACAATCTGCCTTCTTTGAAGGTAGACTGCTCTTCAGCACCTCAAGAGTCGCTTGGGGCTCTCTTTTTAGCTCTTGAATTGACGGCTCGGCAGAATCACCACAAAATGGAGTCCTTTGATCTCCTTTATCTGGGACTCGAGAAGTTTGTCTTCTTGGTTGGTTCCCAAACCTCGTCAACCTGGAAATCACCTTGGGGTGACGTTTTTTATCCACACCAAAAATCTATCGAATTGCGACTTCAACCTACCCAAGGAATCGAGCTCAACTCTTTCGGACGCCTTGACTTTTCTAAGATAGAAGAGGGTTGGGAGCCAGGCCCCCAGTTTCTTGGACGAGGACAAAAAATGACCTTGTTAGATCTTTGGGCCGAAAATACCAAGTTCAAAAAAATTGCAGGCCTTGAAGACCGCGTCCAACCTGGAGGGGTTTTGCGCTTCAAAAATTCTCTTTTGGCTCTAACCAAAAGTAGTAGTACCCCCCAGATAGATCAAGTTCATCTCATCAAAGAGTTACAGACATTAATTTTCAACAGGATTTGCCTTGAGGCTCAGTTCTTACGAGAAAATAAGAAACTTCTTGTCATCGGCCCCTTGGCAAATGTTTTTGCTAATGCTTTCAAGAAGAGTCTTGACACCATCGTGGATACAGAAGACTTCCAAGAATCCCTGGGACTTCTGCAGACTCAAAATCTCCATGGAGTTCTTCCGTCATGACTTATCACTTTGAAGTCTTCCAATTTCTTCTTCACGATTTTATAGGTCACAATGCTGCCATTGTCACACCCACTGGACAAGTTTTAGCGCTCAACGGTCCGAATGCAGATGCAAGTGGCACTCTGCCAATGGCTGGTTCCATTGTAAATCGCTATTTTCATCTGCAAAAAGGGGATGTTGTCCTATTAAATGATCCTTACTCGGGAGGAAGCACCCTTGGTGAGTTTACTTTTGTGGTGGGTCTTTCTGAAAATCTGATCTGGATATCTCGCCAAGCCTTGACCTCTCAAGTCTGCTTTGCGAAGTCCATCGAGGATGAGGGCTTACGAATTCCCCCGACACCTTTGCGCCAAAATGGTCAGATAAACAAGGCTATTTTGCAAGCGATGGCGGCACATCCAGCATGTCCTTCTGACTTTGAAGCTTGGCTTCTTTCTCAAATAGAACGCTTACTCCTACACTCTGCTAAGTTTCAGAGGGCCCTTGATTCAATCGGTTTTGTCATTGATGAAAATTTGATTCAAAATTATATTGATCTCAGCCGCAAGGCAGCCCTTCGAAAATTGCATGAAAATGCCTTCGGTGAAACTCGAGTGGACGTCTATTTGGATTCGGGCGAGCTTTTGCGCGTAAATGTTAATATTCAAGATTCACAAATTCGCATTGATTTTGGAGGAACCAGCTCTAGCAAAAATATAGCCCTCACAGAAGCGGCGACTTACGGAGTTTGTCTTTCAACCATTGGCCGATTCTATGGATTCCAAAAGATTGCCAACTCGGGCTCTTTCTCTGTTGTGCAAGTCATCCAACCAAGCGGCTGTTGGCTCAACGCCAAGTACCCGGCACCAACAACTATCGGTTTTCACAACGGAGTAGCCGCTTTAGAGTGTGCACTAGAATTGGCTCTAAGTCATATTCACTTCAAAAAAGAGAAATCTCCAGACACTCATTGCCCTCTCAAGATTGAGTGGCGATATCAAGATCGCCGTTCGGTTTTGAATTTAACGGGAGGACAGGGGGCCAGTATTGATCGCCCGGGAAGAGCTGCTCGGCTGCAAAATTTTTCTGTCGAACAACTTGAAAAAGAGTTTCCGTTACAAGTTCTAAAAATCAACCGGCGTCAATCTATTCAAATCACAGCAAAGCACCAAGGCGGTTCTGGAATCGAAATGCACCTCAAGGTTTTGGCTCCAGTGGAAGCAGCTTGGCTCAGCGACTTGGCAAATCCCATTCCACGCCTCTCAAAGTCTTGCTCTATAGGAGAGGGCTCTCATCTCTTGCTATCTCGCAATGGATCTGTATACTCTTTGCCGTCTTGTGGAACTCAAAGTTTTGAGACCGGTGATATTCTGACTTTGATTTCTGGCAATGGCGGATCCTATGGCTTGGCAATGATTTCAACAGAGTCCTAGCCTTTTACTCAATATAGGATTAACCTCTGCTATGAATAGATTATTTTTGTTCTTTATACCTCTAATGTTTTTAGCACACGGATTTGCTTACGCAAAAAAAGCGCAAACCGCTAAGAAAGGACCCAATTCGATGAGTAAAGCTGAAATTGCTTATCTAGCAGGTGGATGCTTCTGGGGAATGGAGGAGCTTCTTCGCAAAATTCCTGGAGTTACGGATGTCGAAGTTGGCTATATGGGCGGGAGTCTTAAAAATGCCACTTACAATCTAGTCAAAACGGGCTCTACCGGGCACGCTGAAAGTGTCAAAATCAGCTTTGATTCAAACAAAATCACATACTCCGAAATTCTTTTGCATTTTTTTCTTATGCACGACCCAACAACTAAAAATCGCCAAGGCAACGATGTGGGAACTCAGTACCGGAGCGCAATTTTCTTTTTAGACAAAACCCAGCAAGAAGAGGCCGAAAGAATCAAACTTCGAGTCGAAAAATCAGGCGCATGGAAGGCTCCAGTCGTCACTGAGATTGTACCGGCTACCGAGTTCTGGAAAGCCGAGGATTTTCACCAAGACTATCTACAAAAAAACCCTACGGGCTACACTTGTCACTATATTCGCAACATCGATTTTTAACTTCGAGAGCGTAACAAAATAGTGAACTGACTCGTTGGCGACGGCGTCGACTTGTGCGACGTGCGAGAATTACACCTCGACATCTCCTCTTGGCTGCCTCGCATTTCATCTATTTTGTTAGGCTCTCTCAAATACTGGCAAGAACGCGCGCTCCAGCTGCCTCAAGAGCCTTTTTGATCTCATCAATATGTTCTGCACTTGAGGTTTCGAGATTAAAATCAATTCTTGTTTCGCGCAAAGAAAGCCCCTTTGAAACGCGGTCGTGTCGAACCTCTAAAATATTAGCCTTAGTACTTGCAATAATTTGGGTCAGACGACTTAAGTTCCCAGGCAAATCATCCACGATAACAGAAAGCTCACACAAGCGTCCACGGAGGATCTGGCCACGATCAATAATTTTTGCCACAATATTGAGATCAATATTTCCACCACTAATAATGACACAACACTTTTTTCCGACCTTTAAAGATCGTGACATCACTGCCGCCATCGCAGCGGCTCCTGAGCCTTCTGCAACTGACTTTGTACGTTCCATTAAAAATACAATGGCCTCAGCAATCTCATCATCAGTGACAGTCACAATTTCATCGACATATTTTGAAATAAAGTGATCATACATCACTTGTGAGGGTTTTTTGACTGCGATACCATCTGCAATAGTGGGCGCTCGCTTGATGGACAAGCCACTGCTTGGAGACTTGTTATAATAGAGCTGTTCCATTCCTGGAGAGCGGTCACTCTGCACTCCAATCACTCGGACTCTAGGGTTGATGCTTTTAATTGCAAGGCTCACTCCACTGATCAGTCCGCCGCCTCCAATTGGAATGATGACAGAATCCAAATCTGGAATCTTTTCTAGGATCTCAAGTCCAATTGTTCCCTGGCCCGCAATGACATACGGATCTTGATAGGGATGAACAAAAGTGTAGCCCTTTTCTTTTTCAAGTTGTTTGGCGTACTCAAAAGCATCATCGTAAATCTCGCCGTGCTGGATCACTTCAGCCCCGTAAGCTCGAGTCGCAGCAGTTTTGCTAATAGGAGCGGTTTCAGGCATGACAATCATTGATTTAACTCCAGCCAAAGTTGCCGATAACGCTACGCCTTGCGCATGATTTCCTGCTGAACTTGCGACAACCCCCCGAGCCTTTTCTTCCAAACTAAGACTAGCAATCTTGTTGTAAGCACCGCGAAATTTAAAGCTTCCCGTGCGCTGAGTATTTTCAAATTTAAAGTAAACTTCAGAATGAATCAGCTTGCTAGCACTGATAGAATGGCTTAACTCGGTAGGAGAAATAATAGACGAAAGCAGCTCGCGCGCTTTTTGAATATCTGCCAGAGTCACTTGCATGAGAGGGCCTCCTCAAAAGGCTACTCTCACCGAAAAAGACGGACCGGGCAAGAGTGGAAACTCCAGTTTTGATTGTCACTACGCATCAGAGCCTGCAATCAAAGACATTTTCTAGAAAAGAAGCTAGTTTGAGAAATCTAAAAAGGGAAAAATATGGGAACAAAACTCGTCAAATCCTTGTTCAGGGAAACAGAAAAACACCTCGGTCAAGAGGTTCATTTGACTGGTTGGGTTCGTAAGATTCGTGATCAAAAAAATTTTGGTTTTATTGAGCTCAATGACGGAAGCTTTTTTAAAGGGGTGCAAGTTGTATTTGATACAAATCTGAGTAATTTTTCAGAGATTGCTGCTCTTTCTATTTCAAGCTCAATTTCTGTAGTTGGCCAAGTAGTTGCTTCTCAAGGGGCAGGACAAACCTTCGAAGTGATGGCTTCAAAAATTGAGACTATCCAAAAGGCGGATCTTGAGTACCCACTGCAAAACAAGCGTCACTCTTTTGAGTTTTTGCGAGAGATCGCTCATTTGCGCCCTCGGACAAATACCTTTTCTGCGGTTTTTCGAGTTCGCTCAGTTTTGGCCTACGCCATTCATAAGTTTTTTCAGGAGCAAGGTTTTGTATACGTGCACACACCGATCATCACGGGCTCCGATGCTGAGGGTGCCGGCGAGATGTTTCGTGTTTCGACTCTCAAATTTGACAAGCTACCTCGCATGACTGATGGACAAGTTGATTTCTCGCAAGACTTTTTTGGCAAGGAAACCAACCTGACTGTGAGTGGGCAGCTAAATGGAGAAGCCTATTGCGCGGCTTTTCGCAATGTTTACACCTTTGGACCCACTTTTCGTGCTGAAAATTCGAACACCTCTCGGCATGCTGCTGAGTTTTGGATGATTGAACCCGAAATTGCTTTTGCCGATCTTTCAGCCAACGCCGAGTTGGCCGAATCGATGATCAAATTTGTCATAGGCTATGTTATGGAGCAATGCCCGGAGGAGATGGACTTCTTTAATCAGTTTGTTGAAAAAGGTCTCTTCACAAAATTGAACAATGTCTTGAGTTCTGAGTTCGGTCGGGTGACTTACACAGAGGCTATCGACACTCTTAAAAAATCAAATAAAAAGTTTGAGTTTCCTGTCGAATGGGGTATCGATCTTCAGTCCGAGCACGAGCGCTTCTTGGCTGAAGAGCATTTTAAAAAACCGGTGTTCGTCACTGACTACCCTAAAGGCATCAAAGCCTTCTACATGAAAATGAATGAGGATCAAAAAACAGTTCGAGCCATGGACCTTCTAGCCCCCGGAATAGGAGAAATCATTGGTGGCTCTCAGCGTGAAGACAATTTGGAACTCTTGACATCTCGAATGAACGCGATGGGTTTGCACGTCGAAGAGTATTCATTTTATACAGATTTACGCCGTTACGGAAACTTCCCGCATTCGGGTTTTGGCTTGGGCTTTGAGCGTATGATGATGTACTTGACGGGTATGACAAATATTCGTGATGTGATTCCATTCCCTCGCACTCCAAATAATGCTCTTTTTTAGGACTCAAAGAGGTGAACTCGATGCACAATAAAATTCTTTGGACACTGGGATTGGTTTTTGTACTCACGACTGGGTGTGATCTCAAGAAAGCTCCACTGGGTAGTGTGGAAAACCCAGTCAAGCTGCACTTCGTCCCCTCTGTCGAAGCAAAGGTCTTAAAAGATCGATCCAAAGATTTTAAAAAATATCTAGAAGAAAATACGCCCTACCATTACACGATCACCATACCGCAGTCGTATATTACCGTGGTTGAAGCTTATGGAACAAAACGCGCAGATGTTTCGGCCCTGAATAGCTTTGGATATGTTCTTGCAAATGAACGATACGGAGCTGAAGCTAAGTTGACAATGGTGCGCCATGGTTCGCCGACATTTAGATCTCAATTTCTGGCCCGGGCTGACAGTCAAATTCATAAACTCGAAGACTTAAACGGCAAATCCGTGGCCTTTGTTGATCCCGCTTCCACATCAGGTTATCTCCTTCCGCTTAAAACTCTGAAGGATCGAAAGATTGTTCCCAAAGAGACTGTTTTTGCCATGAAACATGACTCTGTCATTTCCATGATTTATCAAAAGCAAGTGGATGCCGGTGCCACTTTTTACTCTCCCCCTCACGGTGATCGGCTCGAAGATGCCCGACGCCTTGTCTTGAAACAATACCCGGACGTGGCCGAAAAAATTAAAATAGTCGAGCTCAGTGAGCCGATACCGAACGAGCCTTTTGTGTTTAGAAAAGATATGCCGGAAGAAATGAAAACTCAAATTGTCGAAGCGCTCCTAAAGTATGTCGAGACTCCAGAGGGTGCCAAGGCTTTTCAAGACCTCTATGGCGTCACAGCACTTCGAAAAGCTAATGATAGCGACTACGATGTTCTTCGAAAGATGATCGTTGAATCACGAAATAAATTAAAACCTTCAAAAACTATTCAAAAGGCAGCTCAATGAGTACAATTCTGCAAATTAAGCAGCTAGAAAAGACCTATCCCAACGGCATTCAAGCACTCAAAAAAATAAATGTGACAATTAACAAAGGAGAGTTTTTGATTGTCATAGGTCTATCTGGTTCTGGTAAATCAACTTTTCTGCGATGTTTGAATCGCCTGCACGACTCAACCTCTGGAGAAATTTTATTCAATGGCCAAGACATTACCAAATGCCAAGGCGCAGAGGTTCGCAGTATTCGAAGAAAAATTGGTATGATCTTTCAACATTTCAATCTGATCCCACGACATACAGTTCTTTCAAATGTTTTGATGGGGTCTCTGGGTCGCGTAAGCACTTGGCGATCCCTTTTTAACCTGTATAGCGCAGAGGACAGACAAAAGGCTCTTCACTTTTTGGAACTTGTTGGGATTGCGGACAAAGCCCATATTCGTGCTGATGAACTTTCCGGCGGTCAGCAGCAGCGTGTAGCAATCGCTCGGACCCTGATGCAAAATCCTGAACTGATCTTGGCAGACGAACCCGTTGCCTCCCTAGACCCAGCTACTTGCCACGTGGTCATGGACTATCTTAAAAAGGTCAATCGCGATCTCGGCATCACCATTATAGCCAATCTGCACTTTCTGTCTTTGGTTCGGCAGTACGCGGACCGGGTCATCGCACTAAAGGGCGGAGAACTTGTTTTTGAGGGAAGCCCCGAAGCCATCACCGAAGAATGGTTTCAAAAAATCTA
>JACCDR011394439.1_pt1 | contig 13491 bp, 11 predicted proteins | sample 7446431 | NCBI WGS metagenome assembly JACCDR01 (sample SAMN15323443, study PRJNA562643) | freshwater metagenome | isolation source: river surface water | place: USA:Blue River Watershed | collected 2017-08-17
GACAACGATTTCTTATTCGAGCGAGTTCGTAAAAAGCAATCCGGTTCAACGTGATGGTTTTAAAAACTGGAGACCGATGACAGATCAACCCACTCAAATTGATACTGGCGGTGTGATTTTAGCAGGTCGGACGATCATGACACCGAATGAGCAAATCCCCACCTATTCCCTAGAGCAGTATTTTGGAAATGAGAATATGGAGAGTATTAACTCGAGCCGTAATGCGGTGAGGTACGTCGTCGGTAGAGATATTCTCGATTGGTACGATTATGTCAACGTTCGTTTGACAAAGGGCCGTTACCGTTTAGATCCGATCGCACAAACGAAAGCCGACGTGAGTGCTCTTTGTACGGCAATGAAAGACCGTGTGAAATCTGTGGACGTCGCTATTAATAACGGAATTGATGATCGAGAGCACCCGACACAGTTACCAAGCAATATCTTCGGTGCGGAGGGCGAGTGGGAATCTTACTCTACTCCTGGTCGCGATTTACGTCTGCGCACGTTGGCTCTTGATATCATTGCCAAAGCAAAAACCTATATGCGCAAGTGGACGATGAAAGATCCTTACTTTGCTTACACTGGCGACAATCTTAAGAGAGATCTCATCAAAGCTTATGCAGATGCTTCAGCATCCTGTGTGGTGACTTATAAAAATTCAAATAAACAATCGGTGAATCTGACTTTCCCGGTAGCACTGAAACGATTAACAACAATTTCTTTCGATCCTTATTTGTGTGCGGAAAGACGCTGGGGAGCTTCTTCTCAAGCCGAATTAAGATCCTGCGGAGATGATGCTGAAAAAGCGGCTTGGTATCGCTATCAACAATTTTTAAGAAACGCGACAGTGCGCGAAGCAACGGGCGGTTGGTCTCTCGATGAGCTCGAAGCAAGGAATGCAAATGCCCCGAACCAGGCTGCCAATTTCGATATTTTAAAGAAACTTAACGAATTGTAAGAGATGGGAATTAGTATGATGAAAAATATCAACAAACAAAAAGCCGCTTTCATCGTAGGGATGATTCTTTCTCCGATCATCTCTTTAGCTCAATCCACTCAAAGCGTGATGGTGCCGGTGAATACTCAGACGGTTCAGGTCACTGCTGACCGCGTGAATGCCCAGATTGATCTTTTGAAAGAAATCCGCAAACAAAAACCTGCCTTGAATTCAGTGAGCAGTATTGACATCCAAATGATTAGCTTCGAAGCGAAATCAGGTATTGGTGGTGGAGTTGTCTATTTGAAAATCAATCAAGGAATGACCAATTATGTGGTCGTGGAAACAGATCCTGATTTATTTTCAAGCAGTGATGCTCGTTCTTTTCAAAGATTTGAGCTGAAAAACAATGACCGTGCTCGAATCTCTTCCGCAGCGGTTTTTATGCCCCAATACACCAATCTAAGATTGAATAATTTAGTTGTGACTCTAGGGTCAGCTCAAGAGCCAGCTGTCTTCGGTCGGTATGTGGATGATGTCGTGAGACAAATCGGTGGAGCTCCCTTGAGCGATAGCCGTGATTTGACTCCTGATGACAGCGTCGAAGATCGATTCATCCAAGCTAATTTTGATCCGTCAGTGTATTCAGGTTCTCGTTCAGTGACTCAGCCAGCCCCGTCGCCACAGGTTGTGAGACCGGTTGCTGTTCAGCCTAAACCAACGCCAACTCCATCAAGGCCTGTTGTTGTCCAGCCTAAGCCCACGCCTTCAAGACCGGTTGTTCAGCCTAAACCGACCCCAGCTCCAAAGCCTGCGGGTAATTGCATCAAGGACTATCGTGCTACTGTTTATTGTGTTGGAGATCGCGTGGTCAATGCTTGGGGCTTCGCAAGCCGCATTACCCAGATCAACTTTTCAGAAAGAACAGTTCTTCTCGTTGGAGGTCCAGAAATGAACGACGGAGTTCCTTACTGGCGCCACGTGGACATGCTCAAAAAATAATGCTCTAATCGGCAGAAGGAGGCTTCCTTTTGCCGATTTTTCTCTGTCTTGCCCTTCATCTATGGATTCTTCTGTTCTACAGCATCGCTCGGGTCGTTTTTCTTTTGTGGAACTGGAGCTTCTTTCACTTTCAGTCGACCAGTGATCTTGTGCGAGCCTTCGTCGGGGGCCTGCGCTTTGATATTTCCGCAACGGCTATTTTAACGGCGCCTGTTTTTATTCTGGCTGTTGTTCTTTATATCATTCAATCTTTTCACAAAAAAAAACGCTGGAGCTCATGGGTGATTTTCGGAGCCTTCCTGCTCATTCATCTCCCTTTTTTCACGCTTAATTTTATTGATGCCGAGTTCGTAAATTTCTTAGGCCGTCGCTTTACTGTGGACGCCCTTTTCTTCTCACGCGAGGTCCCAGGGAAGTTTTGGAGTTTAATCCTGTCTTACATACCCTTGGCATTGACTTGGCTGGCGGTGAGTTTGGGCTTGGTTGTATCGGGATATGTGCTGACAAAAAAATTCTCTTTCCAAAGAGCTTATCGCCAATCTTTCATCACGGCTTTTTCTGTCATTTATTTGGTGGGCTTATTCGTGGGAGCGCGAGGGGGCTTACAGAATAAGCCCATTAATTTTGCTCACGCTCAGATTTTCTCCAGTCCCATGATGAACAATCTTTTGATGAATTCGAGCTTTACGATGATTCAGACTTTCCGTCGTCAAAGCTTGCCGCGAGATGTATTCTTTAAAGACCAAAAAGAAATGCTCGGCCATCTCGATCCAGGCGGAGGCATTCTTCCGCCGGTCAAAATTGCTGCCAATAAGCCCAATATTGTTCTGATCATTTTAGAGAGTTTTGCATTGGAATATGTGGGTTATGCTCACCAGGATAGACATGGTTATACTCCTTTCTTAGACGAGATTTCAGAAAAATCCATCTTCTTCCATCATGCTTTTGCCAATGCCCGAAGATCGATCGAAGGTGTTGGTGCGATTATGGGGGGAATCCCGGCTCTGATGAATGAGCCTTTCATCAGCTCTCAATATCTGACCAATTATTTTTTGGGTGTGGGAACGCTTTTACAAAAAGAGGGTTATGACACGAGCTTTTTTCACGGAACAAAAAATGGATCGATGTATTTCGATCAGTTTATGAAAAGCGCCGGAGTCCAAAACTATTACGGACTCAACGAGTATCCTGAGAAAAATGATTTTGATGGCACTTGGGGTATTTGGGATGAGCCCTTTTTGCAATGGACAGCCTCTGTCTTAGAAGAAAAAAAAGAGCCTTTTTTTGCATCGATTTTTACCCTCAGTTCACATCATCCTTTTAAAATTCCTGAGCACTATGCCGGTCGTTTTCCAAAAGGCGAGCTCGATATTCATGAATCTATTGGCTACACAGATCAGGCGCTCTTTCAGTTCTTTAAAACGGCTGAGAAAATGCCTTGGTTTAAGAACACGATTTTTATTATTACGGCCGATCATACTTATAAGAGTGTGCGGCCGGAGTATGATAATGAGCTGGGTCCCTACCGAGTTCCACTGATTATATACTCTCCTGGAATAAAGCTCCCAGAGGTCGATCAGAATCAGATCGTTCAACACATCGATATTCTACCGACGATTTTAGATTTTGTGGGCGCGAAACAAAAAGAGCGAAACCATTTAGGTCGCAGTATTTTTGACCCTCGAGAGAGATTCGCCATTAACTTTCTCGATAATCGATACCATCTCATTACCAAAGACTACCTGATGCTCTACAAGCGGGGCGGAGACTTTGAGATGTATTCGATTCAAGACTTTGATCTGACTCAGAACTTGTTAGAACCCAAAGAAGTGAGAGAAAAATTGGAAAATCGTTTGAAAGCCGCTATTCAATATTTTAGCCAGGGTTTGTGGGATAATAAGCTTTACTATCTGTCAGGAAGATAAATGAAAATGTACTTTGCGGCGGCCAGTCCCGCTCATCAGAAGAAAGAGAAAAACAAGGCTCGTGAGCTGCGTGCTTCTTCGTGGTGGAAACAACAAATAGGAAAAGGCGTTTGTTATCACTGTGAAGGTCAATTTCCAGTGGCAGAGCTGACCATGGATCACCTGATTCCGATCGCTCGGGGCGGGAAATCGGACAAGAAAAACTGTGTGGTCAGCTGCAAAGACTGCAATACAAAGAAGGGTCACAAGACTCGGGCCGAGATGGCATTAGAGGCCTTGAGTACGGATTCTGATGAAAATTCAGGCAATTAACGCGAGGCGCGTGACTGCTTCCTAATTTCTCCTTGCGTCGCCGCTCTGCGTTCAGCTTCTCTATAGATTGATTTATAAAAACTAAAGGACCTAGCACGTGAGTAAAATTACCAAAAGCAGTACGGCTGAATACTTTTCGAAGAACCTTCAGCAGGTTGGATTTTCATCACCTTTAAAAGCAGTTTTAACCACTTTAAAAGAAGCGGTCGATAATTCTTTAGATGCTTGTGAGCAGGCTTCGATCCTTCCCGAAGTGATCGTCGAGATAAAAAAAGTCGGCACAGGATCTTCAAAAAACACGGATCTTATTAAAATCACAGTGGAAGATAATGGTCCAGGCATCGAACCCGATGATCTGGCCAAAGTTTTCGGAGAATATCTCGCTTCTTCTAAATTCGGAAAAGGACAATGTTCTCGGGGTCAGCAGGGGATTGGTATTTCTGCAGCGACAACATGGGCGCAATTGACCAATGCTAAAGGCGCTTTTGTTATCAGTAAAACAGCGGGAATGAGAAAGGCCATCAAAGGCCAAGTCGACGTGGATATTAAAACCAATAATGGAGTTCTAAAGAATAAAGAAAGCATCGATTGGGATAAAAAAAGCGGAACTAAAGTAGAATTTACCATCGATGGAAGAACTCAATTAAATGGTGATGGTGGTCTGATTACTTATCTCGAAGGCACTGTTCTGGTGAATCCGCACCTGACTCTGAATTATAAACTTTTGGATAATGACTGGGTGAAAATCCCTCGTGTCAGCGACGTGGTTCCTGAATTGCCAGCGGCGACTCTTCCTCATCCTCACACGTTTAAGTTAGGTGAATTCATCACTCATTCGACTTTATTTGGTAAAACTTCTCTCGATAAATTCCTCAAAACAGGTTTTTCAAGGATCAATGATCAGTCTTTGAAAGACTTTGTTTCCAAAGGAATGCCGAAGAATTTATTGAATACTCCTGTGAGCAATTTGAAGCAGGAAGATTTTAAAAAGGTTTTCCAAGCCGTTCAGGATACGGAATTAATGGCTCCTTCGACCAAGTCTGTTTTAACAGTGGGTGAAGAGGCTTTATCGAAATCCATTGCTCGTTTGGGCGAAGTGGATTTCTTCTCTGTTGTGACAAGAAAACCTGCGATTTGTGACTTTAAACCAGTGGTTGTTGAGGTCGCTTTAGCTCGTTTTAAGAACCGAAATACAGAGACGGATGAGCCAGTTCAATTACTGCGTTTTGCCAATCGAGTTCCTTTGCAATTTGATAAATCAGGTTGCGCGATCACTTGGGCGATTGAATCTGTGAACTGGAAATCCTATGGATTGCAGCAGCCCAAAGGCAGTTTGCCAATTGGACCTTATGTCTTCGCGATCTCTCTGACTTCGCCATTTATTAAATTTAAAAATGCGTCGAAAGAAACTGTCGATGCTTCGGAAGAGCTGGTCGAGGAAATCCGCCGTGCTCTCATGCAAGCAGGACAAAAGCTTTCTCGTCATATCAAAAAAGAATTCAAAGAAGCTGATCTCGAGAGAAAATTAGCTCATATTGAGCAATTTGGTCCAATTTTGGTCGAAAAATTGATCAGTATCACTGGCTCGAATGAAGCCCGAAAAAAGCGGGCTGAAGAAGGCTTGAAGAAATTGTTAGGCCGTGATTCGAAAGAAGCCATTGCTGATCTTGAAGAGGCTTCCAGCAAACTGGCGGCGCAAAAATCTCGGCAGGCAAAAAAATTAGGTATTTCAGAGGATGAGGACGGAGCTGAAAGCTCGTTTAACGACGTCGATAGCGAAGAGCATGCAACAGAAGAGCATGATGACGGCAAAGTGAAAACGGCAAAAAAAGCGGCTAAAGCAATTGAAAAAGCCGTGGGTGCTAAGGCTGTCGACAAAAAAGCAGTCGATAAAAAAGCCGGCACCAAAAAAGAGTCCGCAAAAACTGCAACGAAGAAGAAAAAATAGGTTAAGAGAATGGCAAAATTACTCAGTATTCGTGAATTAAGAATCGATATCCCTAAAGAGGCGCAAAGATTAGCGGAAGAAATGCTTTCTGATTTGGAAAAATCAAAGCGTCCGGTCTTGGAGGCTGTGAAAACTTCTTTAGATAACTCTTTTTATAATCCCAAAGTCGGTTATTTAACCCCGGGAGATAAAAAAGTTCGCACAGAATTAAACGTTTCTTCGGTTCAAAAATTGGCGCGCGTGGTTTTCGTTCTAGAATTGCTTTTAGGTAATTTGAAAATCGGAGCCGTGAATACAAAAAGGGAGCTTTACTATATGTGTAAAGGTCTCATTAAGAATAATTCACGTCTGAAACCTTTAGATTTTGATGATCAGCCAGAATCCGATGCGATCATTGATTTTATCGGGGATATGCTCCAGGTTTACCGCGAAGAATTAAACTGTTTTGCCAATGATCGTGGTGGACAGACTTATTCTCGTCAACTGATCGTAACGGAAACATTGAGTGATGGAGATAAAGCCGTTGTCGATTTATCGACTTTGGGAACAGCTCCTTACCAGCCGAAAAATAAACCTCAGTCTTTAAAACTGAAAACAAAAAAGAAAATCGATTTCGTTTTAGTCATCGAGTCCGAAGGTACGGCGAATACTCTGCAATCCATGGGATTCACGAAACGGAACAACTGTATCTTGATGGGTGCTCAAGGGGTTCCATCGAATGGTGTTCGTGGTTGGTGTAAACTGATCGAAGAGCAGCTGGATGTGCCGATGTATTTCTTCGGAGATCTGGATGCTTATACTCTTCAAAATATTTATCGAACTTTGAAAGCGGGATCAGCGGCATCATTGATTCGAAATGCGGATTTCTCGGCGCCAAATGTAAAATTCTTAGGAGTTTTACCTGAAGATGTGAAAAAATATGATCTTCCGTTTTACAAAGTGAAAGAGTCAGATCCTGCTGAAGCTCGTGCTCTGAAAAAAGCCAAAGATGCTTTGGAAAATGATCCCTTCTTCTTAGATAAAAAGAACAAGGGATTAGCAGATATTTTGAGATGGTTGATGAAAGAAAAGGTTCGTTGCGAGCAGCAGGCTCTTTTCTCAGTCGATCCAAAAAATCCCATCAAAATGGAAGAAATCATCCTCGAGAAGATTAAGTCCGGCGCCTACATCTAAAAGGTAGGCCGTTACTTTTATCCATGAGAAGCCATCTTAATCGAGATGGCTTTTTTAATACCCTCGATTTGTGAATTGTTGAACAGCTCCTTCAAATTTCTTTGGAAACTTAAACTCTGGCTTTCGAAGTGCTTTTTTTACCAAATGGTAGTGATGGGGATGAGGGGCTTCGTTTAACCATTTGAGTGTTTGCTCTGTTTTTTCAAAAAGAATCTCGTCTTTTACTAAAGGAATTGTCAGACGAGACATTCCGATCAGGGAATGAAGAGTGCTCCATGGGTAGGCTTCAACTTGATCGCAAATTCCCGCCTCGACCGGGTTTCTGTAAACATATTTGTACACTTTTAAGAATTCTTGATGAGTTTGAATCCTTGACCTGAAAAACCGAGGTGTGAATGTGCAGTTCAACCGCTCGGTCCTTTTCAAAAGTTCACGACTAGATTCTCTCAAAAAGTAGTTCATTGCCTGTGATAGATTTAGGTCGGGGGTGGTCACGATGAGGTGAAAATGATTACTCATCAAGACGTAACTATGAATTTGGATGCTATACACGAGCTGAGTTTTAGTTAAAACCTCACTCATGGTCTGCCAGACGTCAGACAAGGGAGCTGCGAACCAGTCTTTGTTAATGCAGCGAGTGGAAACATGATAGGGATCTTGGGTCGGTATAAAGGGTTTTCTTGCCATGAAAGTGTCTTATTCAAAGTGAAATCCAGCCTGAAAGTGCGGTTCAGCTGACGGCGAGTACTTCCTCATCCGAGTTCCGACCATTTTTCGGATGGCGCGTTGAGCAGGGCTAGAGGTGGGGAGGCGAAAAGTAATGGCCTACCTTTTGGGAAGTTGATAAGATTTTGAGAATCAAGAGAAGGAAATAGCAATGGCAAAAATTGAAACAACTCCGGAAATGGTGACTCAAGTTTATGCAAAATCGCGTGAGCGTCTAGCGATCGTTCGCAAGCGTCTGAATAAGCCACTCACTTTGGGTGAGAAAATTGTTTACGGGCACTTGGACGACCCTCAAAACCAAGAATTGGAAAGAGGAAAAAGCTTTCTTCTTTTAAGACCGGACCGTGTAGCCATGCAAGATGCGACTGCTCAAATGGCTCTGCTTCAATTCATGCTTGCAGGAAAAGATGAAGCCGCTGTTCCTTCGACGGTTCACTGCGATCACTTGATCTTGGCTCATCTTGGAAAAGAAAAAGACATGACAGCTTCGAACAAAGTGAACGAAGAAGTTTTCAACTTCCTCGCAACTTCGAGCTCACGTTACAACATTGGTTTCTGGAAACCAGGCGCTGGAATCATTCACCAAGTCATCCTTGAGAACTATGCTTTTCCAGGTGGTTTGATGATCGGAACAGATTCTCACACTCCGAATGCGGGTGGTTTAGGAATGTGTGCGATCGGTGTGGGTGGATCGGATGCCTCTGACGTGATGGCCGGCCTTCCTTGGGAAGTGAAAAATCCAAAATTGATCGGCGTTCACCTCAAAGGAAAAATGAACGGATGGACTTCGGCGAAAGACGTCATCCTAAAACTTTGCGGAATGCTCACGGTTAAAGGTGGAACAGATAAAATTGTCGAGTATTTCGGAGAAGGCACAAAATCTATCTCTTGTACTGGTAAAGCCACCATCACAAACATGGGTGCTGAACTGGGAGCAACTTGTTCTGTTTTCCCATTTGACTCTCGGATGGCGGATTATTTGCGTGCGACTGGCCGTGCAGATCTCGCGAGTATCGCAGAAAAAAACACAGATATCCTGGTTGCTGATCCTGAAGTCGCTGCAAATCCAAAAGCACACTATGATGAAGTTTATGAAATCGATCTTTCAAGCTTAGAGCCTTATCTTGTGGGACCTCACTCTCCTGATATCGCTCGTCCTATTTCTGCTTTGGCCGCTGAAGCACGTGAAAAGGGTTGGCCCTTGAAATTATCTTCTGCTTTGATCGGTTCTTGCACGAATTCTTCTTACGAAGATATCGGTCGCGCGACTTTCGTTGCTCAACAAGCACTGGAGAATGGTTTGAAAATGCCTCAGCCTTTCTTGGTTTCGCCAGGATCGACGCAAATCCAAAACACCATTCAACGTGATGGACAGATGGAAGTTTTGAATGCGGCAGGGGCGACAGTGCTTGCTAATGCTTGCGGTCCTTGTATCGGGCAGTGGAAACGTGACGATATCAAATCAGGTGATAAAAACACGATCGTGACTTCGTTTAATCGTAATTTCCGCGGAAGAAATGACTCGAACGCAGAGACACTTTCTTTCATCGCTTCTCCAGAAGTCGTGATGGCTTTGGGTCTTGCAGGAAGAATTGATTTCAATCCTTTGACGGATGAACTAGATACTCCAAAAGGCAAAATTAAATTGAAAGCTCCATCGGCTCCGGATCTTCCAGCAAAAGGATATGTGGCGGATCTCGAGGGTTACCAAAAACCAGGTGGAAAAAATGTGACTGTGGCTGTGAATCCGACGTCTGATCGCTTGGAATTGCTAGAGCCATTCACAGCTTGGGATGGAAAAGATTTCGTTGATCAGATCGTCGTCGCGAAGGCGAAAGGAAAATGCACAACAGATCACATCAGCCCAGGAGGCCCATGGCTTAAATACCGAGGGCATTTGGATAATATTTCAAACAATATGCTCTTAGGCGCAGACAATGCGTTTACGGGTGAAATCGGTAAAGGTAAAAATCAGCTCACGGGTGCCGAACACATTGAATTTGCGAAATTAGCTCGTGAATATCAAGCAGCCGGCAAAGGTTGGGTGATTATTGGAGATGAGAATTATGGTGAAGGTTCTTCTCGTGAGCACGCGGCGATGTCTCCAAGATTTTTGGGATGTACAGCTGTCGTGACAAGAAGCTTTGCTCGTATCCATGAAACCAATTTGAAAAAACAAGGTGTCTTGGCCCTGACTTTTGCAAATCCAGCGGATTATGACAAAATTCAACAAGACGACCGTGTGACTTTGTCAGATCTTCAGTCTTTGGCTCCAGGCAAAAACGTAAAAATGACAATTAAACACAAAGATGGTTCGTCCGAAGTGATCGATTTGAAGCACTCATACAATGCTGAACAGCTTAAGTGGTTCCGAGCAGGAAGCGCTCTTAATCTGATCGCCAAAGGTCACTAGTTCCCAAAAGGTAGGCCGTTACTTTTGGCCACCAGATCGAATAAAATAGTTTAAAGAAAGGGCTCTGACAACAGAGCCCTTTTTGTTTTGAGCTAATGGATAAAAGTAACGGCCTACCTTTTGGGAAAGTAATAGGTGGTGGTCATGGCTTCTTGAGAGTGGACCTCGTAGACTTCGAGGGTCCATTCTTCGCGAGAAAGATTTTGAGTACGAAAATACTCGGCCACTTTAGGATAAACCTTCATGGGTCCGATTCCGGGGGAACCTTCGAAAAGAGCTTTGACATACTTTCGAGTGAATTCTGTTTCTAATTTATAGCCTGAGGGCAATTGACTCACAGGTATGTTTTCGCTCTGAGGAAGCAAGCAGCCGCCAAAAGATTTCAAACGCCCTTCTTCCACCTGATCAGGGTCATTCAGATATTTTCCAAAAGTCAGTTTGCAATCGAGCCCTTTTTCTTTGGCCCAAGTTTCGACCTCTTCGATGACGGGAACGATTTTGTGGTAAGCGCCAACGTGATCTTTACCCAAATAAATGAAGGGCCCTGCTTCAACCTCGGAGATAATCACAGGTTTAAAAGCGCCGACATAAAAAAGCAAATAAGAGACATAAACGAGAATGGCTACCAGCAAAGGCAGCAACAGATATTTAATCGGTATAGAAAATTTATTATCGCCGGTGCTCATCAATAACCTACTTCCATTTAATATTGCAGCCCATCGATGGAATCTGACGTCCTTCGATTTTTTTTCCAGCGAGCAAATCTTTGACGGCTGACAAAAGCTCTCTCCGGGTGACTTTGCTTGCATCTTTCCAGGAATCATCCAGACGGCCCCGATAGGCTAATTTTAAATCGCTGTCATAGACAAAGTAATCCGGAGTGCAAACGGCACCAAACCTGCGAGCTATATCTTGGTCTTCATCATGCAGATACACAAAAGGATACTTTTTCTCCAAGGCACGAGCTTTTAATCCTTGGAAGCTATCTTCAGGGTGATCTGTTGAATCGTTCGAGCAAATTGCCACGAGATGGACTCCGAGCGCCTTTAAATCGTGTCCCAGTGTAATCAAACGATCTTCAATGGCCTTCACATAAGGACAGTGATTGCAGATAAACATCAAAGCCAAGGGCTTTCCGTTTTTGAAATCATTTAAACCGTAAGTTTTACCATCCACAGCGGGTAATTTAAAATCATGGATCGGGGAGCCCATCTCGGCTTCAGGTGTATAAGTCAATGCCATTACAATTCGCTCCAATGAATTAATTTTGTTTTCAATTTCAAGCTTCCATCTTCCAGGACATCGACATACTTTTCTCGCAATAAAGAAAATTGATTGAGAGCCTGCAATAAATCTTTTCTCTGCGTAACAGTTAATACAGAGGAATTCAATTGAGATAAAACAGAAAGATTCGCAAAGAGCGCGTCTAAGAAAACTTCCCATTTCTCTAAAAGAACGCTTTCAGGAATAAAATCCGTCAATGCCCCTGCTGTTTGAAGGGGAGGTTTTGAAGATACATTCATTCCTATGCCAATAATCAATTGATAATGATCTGAGGTCTGAACGCTCTCAATCAGAATACCTGCAATTTTAAAATCTCCACAAAATAGATCATTCGGTGCTTTCAGTGCAAAATGTTTCCCATAAACTCTCTCGAGAGATTGAAAAAGAGCAAGGCCCACCAAAGGAGAAATAACGGGCTGAGGAGCCGTCTTCAGCGGAAAAACCCAAGTCGAAAAAAGCTGGCCTAATGGATCCGCTGTCAGCCACTGGTTCTGACGGCGGCCACGTCCTTGTGTTTGATTCGTAGCTAAAAAAAGTTGTGAAGAAGAATCAAGATTCTCTTTGGCCAATAAATTTGTTGAAGCAGTTTCGCCCACAAAATGGACCCTAATATTTTCTTCTGAAGCCCAGTTTCTCGTCTTTAAGGCGACGGAAAAGCTCACTTTTCATTCCACTGGAACAAAAGACTGATATCAGCAGAAGGAGCTGAATGCGTCAGTGCTCCGACGCTAATAAAGTTCACGCCGAGAGCGGCGACAGTATTGACTCGGTCCAATGACATATTGCCACTGGCTTCGGTCTCAATTTCTTTCGGAATTATTTTGAGAGATTGAGACAGCAATTCGTCATTCATATTATCGAGTAGAATTCTTTGCACTCCTAAGCTCACACATTCTTTCACTTCTTCCAAAGTGCTGGCTTCGACTTCGATAGGTCCATCATGATTTTGGCGAGTGCGAGTCACCGCCGGAGTGATTCCACCCATGACGGAAATATGATTATCTTTGATCAAAATGGCAGAGCTTAGATTCATCCGGTGATTAAGGCCACCGCCATGAGCGACTGCTTTTTTTTCCAGTTCCCGGTAACCGGGTAGAGTTTTCCTGGTATCTAAAATTTTCGTGGGAAAAGGATGAACTTTGGCCACAAATTGCGAAGTCAAAGTCGCAATTCCTGAAAGGTGCATCAGAAAATTCAAAGCCACTCGTTCGGCTTTCAGAATTTGCATAAGATCACCCTGAATGGTGCACAGGATTTGTCGGTCTAAAACATGAGCGCCTTCTTCGAAATGCCATTTTAATTTGGCCGCCGGTTCCAGAGTCAAAACAGTTCTTTCAAAGACGGATGCACCAGAGAGAATCATATCTTGTTTGGCAATTAATTTTGCGCGACCAAACCGAGGACCGATCGCCAAAGATTCGGTGGTGAGGTCGCCCGTCGGCATGTCTTCAAGAATAGCTGTTTTAATGAGGTCTAAAATATTCACGATAGCTTACAGACGTTCGGCGTCTTTTAAAAGTTTTTGCAATTCTTCGCGAACGACACGCTCAACAATATCTGGAATCATTTTCCAAGCGATGGTCTCAAGGACTCGGCGAGCTTCTTGGCGAAGGATATCTTCAGCATGTTGAGCATCCACGCTCATTCCTAGGCCGGTTTTGGACGCAGGTGAGTTGATGGTCGCGCTGGTGGAAGGTGTTTTCTTTTTCGTGGAAGTTTCTGGCGGAGTTTGAAATAACTCTTCACCAATATCTTCCAAAGAAATTTCACC
>JACCDR012100220.1_pt1 | contig 13490 bp, 18 predicted proteins | sample 7446431 | NCBI WGS metagenome assembly JACCDR01 (sample SAMN15323443, study PRJNA562643) | freshwater metagenome | isolation source: river surface water | place: USA:Blue River Watershed | collected 2017-08-17
AAGTCGCCATGAATTATCCGAAAAGAGTATGCCAAAGAAGCTTAATATCGCCTAGTTTAAATGTTACAAGTAGTGCAACACTTCCCGCAATAAATTTAATTGTTTTATAAATAGTTTTGTAAATAGATAACTCATCACGTAAAGCATCAAATTTTTGAAGAACCTCTTGATGATTTTTTTCTGCCATTGCTTTTGTTATAGCAAGTTCATCAGCTAGAATTTTATGAGATTGTTTATCCCACTCTACATAAGATTCTACTTTTACAGAGAGTTCTCCAAGTTCTCGATCAAGGCTCATTATGAATACCTAGACGCTTTCCAATAGTAGGAAAGAGTTCCTGTCGGAGAGCCTGTTTTTGTAAAAGTTAAAGTAAATCCGTCAGAACTGTAAGCTGAAACATAAGCAGACTGTGCTGTCCCAGCAGTTGGTATATGAAAAATAATTGCCCCATTGCTTCCTAGTCCATGTGATTGTGATCTGGTTCCATCTGTAAGATTATAATTACTATACTGTCTTCCAGCTACAGTTCTAACAAAACCATGAGATTCTGTTTTAGTAGTTGGTTCTGAAGCCCAAATTTCTACTTCTTCTGGGGTAAACCCCGTGCCAGTAATTACTAAATTTCCTGAAGCAGTTGTTAAGTCATAAGTCCCATGCCCAGAAGCTACTTGAGGAGTTGCTGCTACTCCAAGAGCAGTTCTAGCTTGGGCAGCAGTAGTGGCCCCTGCGAAAAGAGTATAGAAGAAATCATTAATATCTTGTAACCATGCCGTAGCAATTACAGTTACTCGATCTACGAAAGTTGTTGAACTCATTTAATTCTCCTAAACATTTACAGGAACTCCTCCTAAATTGAAACCTAGTAATGCACATCCAGCAATTCCTAAACCAGCAATTCCTTGAATTCCTGTAATAGTACAAACTGGATCTACTTCGTTATCTGTCTCTGGGCGAGTCCAAGGGAGTTTTGCTTGATCCCTCATCGGTCTGATCAACTCCTGAGAATGACGAGTCTCCCAATCTTCTGAGCAAACTCGTAATCCATCCCATCGTTGACGCAACTGTGATGCCTTGAATTTAAATCCACAGACATCACAAATTGCGTTCCATTCCCCAGATATCCACCAATTCTTTTTCATTAGAAAATATCTAGAAGAGTAGCGTGCATATTATCTTGATTAGGAACAGGAGTCCCAAAACCGTCTTCAAAGATAGGCATTCTTCCAATATACATTACTTGTTTATCCCATCCCGGAGACCTGTTTACGTCCCAGTTATAGATCCCTCCTACCAAGAATGTAAAAGCATCGCTCCCAACATAGTGATATGAATTAGGAGCAGAATCATTAACAATCTGAGTTAAAGGACCTCCTTCTTCTGCTAACCATCCTTGAAGAACAGGATTATCTGCTGCCCTACCTGCTACTCTAAACTTGAATACCCAATGATACCAACGATCTAAAACAAGTTGTTTAGACCATAATGTAGTCGGGGAAGCATTAGTCCCCAGATCATTAATAGTTGTCTCTCCAGCATTAAGTTGGAGTCTTTGTAATCTTATAACTCCCCCCGGGGTCAGTTCAAGTCTAGGTTGAGAATTATGTGCAGATTGTTGACCAATTCCTGTTGGTTGCTTCCAATCAAGAACAATTTGATTAATTCCCGGCCATGCTACAGCACTACCAGAAGCCCATCTACAAGAAATCCCAATCCAATAAGTTTTAGTAGCTCTAAGAATTGATCCGGTAGAAGCAACTTGAACTTCAGACGACATAATTCGAGCACGGGACGTAGTATTACCTGAATACCATGTCGGCCATAATTTACGAATTTCACATCGAAATACTGGAATAGAGTTAAGTGTTGTTATTTTTACAATTTCATTTGAATCAACATCAAAAATCGTATTAGCAGTGTGCAGTGTTTTAAATTCGCCTTGATTCTGACCAGCAGCTTGCCCCATATCTGATCGTGGGGAATTAGATACCCAACTATGAGGAGGAGCGAATCCAGATCTAAGAGGATTTGCTGTCGCATGTTGAACCATAGTCATACTAGGATCAAACCAGCGATGGGCATTCTCTCTTAACAATACAGTCCCTCCAGGTGGGGGAGGAGTAATAATAGTCCCACTCTTATCATGCCAATCGATAATACTTGCTTTTGTTACCATTATGTTAAGACCCCTGTTCCAAAAGAGATTGCCTGGAGATTGTAATCAGCAGGGCCTAGAGTACTAGCATTAAACATTGTCCGTAAGAACTGCTGCCCAATTCCCGCCATTGTCTGATTCCCAGTATCATAAGTAATCGTTCCACCAAGACCATAACAAATCCCAGCAGTATTAGCATCTACTACATAGAACAAGATTCTAACAGCGGAAGTTACAGCATCTACAGCAGTCGCAGAAATTCGATTTGAACCATTACCAATTCTAAATACAATTGATGTTGCTCCAGTTCTCTCAAGATAGAGTCTTGTTCCACCCATAGTAAGAAAACAACGTTCTCCAGCAACCTGAGTATCAGGAACTTGAATAGTAAATCCTAACCAATATGGAGGATTTCCTAGATTAATTTCATATCCAAGAGAAGTTAAAGTATCACTAGTCCCGTCTCTAAATTTAAGATAAGTCCCGGTAGTTTCAAAGAGAGGTCCTGTATGAGCCGCAGAAGTACCTGCCTCTTTTGTCCAAATAGTAAGTCCACTTGAATTATCAGAGAGAGAAACAATTTCAGTATCATCAGCAATAGTAGCTACAGCAACTCCATTTGCTTTTCCGGATTTTGACCAAGAAGCAGTTGCTCCGGGAGCACCACTAACTTGAGCAAGCTTAACAGTAAAAGCAGACATAACTCTAGCCGCACTCGCATGAGTGAAACTAACTGTGAAATCAGAAGTATCCGGAGTCGTTTGTCTTACAAGTCTCCAAACAGAAGTACCTTTGTCAATTTCTGCAATAGTAGTTAAACCAGCGCCATTCGTAACAGATGCTAAATCAGCGATAGCAGTATAAATAATTGCATACGCTTGACAGAGATTTCCGCCTGTAGTTAATGTAACACTAGAGTTTGCTCCAGTATTAGCTAATCCGTCTTGATCTTGAATTTCTAAATTATCACTCCCGAGAATTGTAAAGACAATCATATCAATATCATCGGTAGTAGCAGAATCTAAATCCCAAGAAGCTGTTTGAGTTCCCTGAAGTACTCCAGTTCCTAGAAAACCTGTTTCAATAATTCTAATAGATCCAGTATATGTAGTAAGTTCAGGAACAGTAACTCCACCATAAGTCATTGTTGAAACGTGAGGAGTTGTAGTTAATCCAAGAGCAAACATTCCCACCCCCGCAACACCTGAAGAAGCTGCGCCCGCGTGAGAGATTGTAAATGGATCTGTAGTCGCTGTTCTATCTGTTCTATTGTAAATGTCAAAAGAAATCGAACCTGTTGCAGGAACAGAAACAGAGATAATAAAAGAAGCTGTCGCGTCTGGATGTCCTGCATATCCGTTTGAAATAGTAAAGACAATATCTCCACTATTCCCATTATTCGCACTAGTTAAACCAGTCCAACTTAGAATATCAGATCCTAATGAAAATCCAGAAGGAAGGGAATATCCATCTGCTAGAGTAATATGAGAAACAGGATATCCACGTAAGTATGGAGTAAAATCAAAAGAACCTGCTCCAGTGGTTACTGTAGGAATACTAGATAACTCAAGACTAGGTTTACGACGAATTACAATACCATTTGTAAAGGCATTAGTATCTTGTACTCCCGTTGCTCCTGTGACTCCTAAAGTAATAGAAGATCCAAGAGTATTCTCAGACCCCGGCAAAGGAACTCCAAAGATAATCCCATCCTCCTCAGGATTATCTGTAGTTCCTATTCTAAGATTTAAACCAGCAGCAGTTAATTGGGCTGTAGTTAGTCCTGCTGTTCTAGCAAAAGAGTAAGGACCTGTACCTGTAATTGTGGTGGGTTTATAATTATAAGAAACTCCCACTTCGGCATCAGTCATATTACCTGGAGTACCCCAATCAGCATTAATTGGGGAAGGTTTAATTGTCCAAGTTACGTCTGTAATGATACGATCTGGTTCATCTGTGTCAGGATCAGCATTCCAAATTTCAAAGGTTAATGTTTTATCTACATCAACAATATTACCTTCATTTGGAGGAACACCGACAAATTTATAGGAACCTCCGGGGATTTGAACAAGCTCGACACTAGCAGTTAATTCAGAAGGAGCAGTAAGATAAACAGCGAAAGGAGGAGTACCTCCTAATGGAAGGATATAGGAAGTTTGTTGTCCTACTACCCCGTCAGGAATTGTAGTAAAATCGGCAGTTGCTGGTAATGTCGTACCATCCCCATCCACATTAACTGACGGACCTCCTAATGGACAAAGAGAGTTAGCATTATATGTAACTCCATTAATGTTATCAACAACCGTAATAGTCATGTTAAGTTCCGATGTATACTGTTAAAGCTGCCCCTGTCCCACTGATAGCCGAAATATTAATTCGTACATATGTCCAAGGAGCAGTAGTAGCAAAACCATCTGTTACAGTAGTAGTACCATTAAGAGTAATTGTTGCAAGCCCCGGAGAAATCCAATTAGTTCCATTGAGAGAAACTTCAAGGAAAACAGTAGCAGAGATGGCTCCAGTACCTGTTAAAACTGCCTGAAAACAGGAATTAGGAGCAGACCGCCTAATGGCGGCCTGTGCCCCAGTCGCTGTTGCAGCAGAACAAATAACTCCTACTTGATTTTCATTTACAACATTGACTGTTCCCATTATTACCGTTCCGAAGAGTAGCGCAAATAATCAAGTAATACGACAGCACCACCAGCGCCGTTACCATTAATATGACCAAAGAAAGGAGCAAGAGCAACCCCGGTCGGGACAGTCGTAGCAGCACCAGACCAAGTAAGAGCCTTAATACCATTAACCCAACCAGTAAGAACAGCCCCATCATAACCAATACCAAGAACTGTCCAGGTATCTACAACCATTGGAGCTACGGTTTGAGTTTGAACTGTAGTGCCACCATTAGACTTATCCGAGAGCATTTGAGGATACGCAGAGCCGTCAAGAATACCAAAAGTAATCAAATCGGTAGCTACAGTAGTCCAGATATCTTCAGGATTAGTGACAGCAGTTAGAGCCGAAAGACCAAATTGAATTGCATTATCGGCTACATCGTCTGTACGAACTCTAGCTTCAATGAAGAATTTCTTACCAGCAGTAAGTTGAACAGATTTAGTGCCATAGATAGCCGCACCTTCAGAAGCAGTAGCGTCAGCAAAAGTTAAAACGCCGTTTGCACCAAGAGCAGCAGTAGTATTAACTACGACAGTAGAGCCAGAATCGATAATAGCCCCTTGCCAACCCCAAGGAGTATTAGCAACCGGACCATTAGTAATTGCAGTGGCAACAACAAAAGAATGGAAATCGTCGTGAAACACGTCGAATTCCGCAGAAGGGATCATACCCAGGCCATTACGATAACTATAACCTTTTAGACCTTGAGGAGCATGAACAATAGATTCAGTAAAACCAGCACCATTACGAGACATAAAAATCTCCTAGCAATTTTATGGGATGGGGGATTTCTCCCCCACCACTTTTAATTAATTAGAACCCAGCACTACCGTAGATAGCACGAGGATCAGTTGCACCCCACGAACCACGGAATTGAGCCTTGAACTTAGCATTCTCGGTATCCCAATCGTTGTCTTCGCCGAATGTAACAGGCTTGCGTTCAAAATACTTCATACCATCTTTAACATCAGTACGCAAGAACCAAGCAGTACTAGAAGTAAGGTAATGGTTGGGTTTAATCCCACCAGGGAACTTACCCATCGAAATAAGAGCATTGATATCGTTATTCGCAGTACCAACACGATACTGAGTCTTAAGGATACGTTCTGCTTCAAACGAGAGAGCAAAAGGAACATGCAACGAACGCGGTGTCACATTAATCTTGAGACCACGATCATTAGTCCAACCCGCAATATCAATAACCGCCTGCTCAAGAGCCGCTTCCGAAAGATTAGAAGCAACTGCCGGGATGTTACTCCAAGTACCACCGACAGCATTAGCATGAGTGCTTACGCAGAGGGCAGAGCCGTCCCCGTAAGTACGAGCAGTACTAAATGCCTTGTTGTAAATATCCGTCGCAAGAACTTCAAAAGATTGACGGACACTGTAAGCCAGACCACGAGCACGCTTTTCCGCGACTACGTCATATTGGTCGTCATCAAACGCTTCACGCGTAACGATAAAACCAAGAGCGTAATTAATGTGCGTATAGCGAGTAATGAAGGCTTGAGTTTCGGTATCATAAGCAATACCAGAACCTTCCGGCTTGATCTGAACCAGACCAAAACCAGACACACCAACATCCTCTTCAAACGCTTTCCGAGAAGTGTACTGATCAAAAAGCTCAGTCCACTCAACCGGAAACTCATTATACTCTTTACCATACCAAGCATTTACGCCAGGCCACAGTGCCTTACTAAACGAACCAGAAGTGATAATACTCATTTAAATATCTCCTTATGCGCCGACGTTGGCTTGAGCCAGATCGCTATTAGCAATAAGCAGATCCCACTTCGCGTAACTGTTCGTTTCGCCAGCAGCAAAACCAAAATTATCAACGCGTTGCGTAAGCCGCAGACAACGGAACGGTTTCACACCAGACGTGGTAAACGTGGAAGTAGTTCCAGACTTAGAAACACCAGTAGTAGTATTACCAGCAACATAGGAAATATCCACTGCCTTATTTACAGGGCAATCAGCCGCCGTAGTATAAGCATTTCCGGTAATTTCTTGGGCTTCAAAAATAACATCAAGATCATCAACTACGAGAGCATAACCAGCCGTAGAAGTTACATGATACATAAGGCCAAGAGAAGCCGAGACTGAGTTATTAAACTCAGGTTGCGGAAGAAAACCAACTACTACACCACGAAAAGCGGTGGTAGTAATAGCTGCTACCGCAGGAATAATAACAGGAATACCGGGGGCGTATACATCAGTAAGTGCAGTAGAACGGTTCGTAGTATCAACAAAAACCGGATCTCCCTTATAACAATTTTGCGCCATCGAAGCACTAAAACCATAAAGCTTCGTTTGGCCATTATAAGGGGCACCATTAAAGTAACGACTTGGCCGGAAACCAAAAGGACGATTTGCATTAGCCATTTAAAAAATTCTCCGTTATGGAATCCGGTAAGAACGATTAGACAACTTCTCGATTAGAGATTTTGACTTCTCCGTATTTACCTTCTTCCTTGGAATTAAGTGAAGCTTTTATACCAGCAGTAACTTCATCAGCCGCATGTGTCATAAAAGCTAGTTCTTCATGATAAATCTCATCTGGACAACGCATCAAAAATGCAGTAACACCATTACCAACTGCCTTAGAGATCTTACCTCCAATAGAAGTTGCTGCATCTACTTTGCGATCACCAACAATACATTGATGTGTAACAAACTCGTAACCAGCATCTAGGTATCGATCTAGATTCCCTTCTGCATTATTTACGATATCATTTGCCCAAAAATAGTGATAGCCGGGTTCTTGCCCTTTTACTTCTAGAACACTACGCCGACCGTGAATAGGAACTCGTGTGGGCCTATCAGCCCGTTCTGTACTAGAAGGACGATCTTCAAGTTTAGGTCTCATATTACTCTCCAAAATAATCAGCTAAGTATTGCTTTTCTGTAGTAATTCCACGCTTAATAAATACTTCCATAACTCGACGATGTTCTTCCGGAAGATCATTACGAGTCTTTTTACCAGTTGGCGGAACTACCTTTTTAATCCCCGATTCGGGGCTAGGGGGTGTACTCACTTTTTTTTCTCCAAACTTATCTGGATACAAACGCTTCATTTGTTTATCAACTGCAACCAAGACATCTTTAGGGGAAGCCCCCGGATTCTTAGCTACATATACAGCCGCTGCTGAATCAGCGTCTAAAGTCATATCAGAATCTTTGTTATACCAAGAATTATTATCAGAAAGCCATGTTTGGACTTCCGGAGGATTCACTACTGGTTGAGCAGGAGGAGCCTTTACTTCGGCAATATCTGCTTCAACTTTAGCAACTTCCTTAGTAAGACGAATAGCTTCGGTCTTATCTTCAGTATTATCTAGCTGTGCTTGAAGTTCTCGTTTAGCTTGTTCAAGAGAACTTTTACGAACAGCCATTAATTCTTTTTGGATTAATTTAAGTTCTTCAGTATGGCGTTGATCTCTAGAATGAATCTCACTCTTTAGATCTTTAATCTTCCCAAATAATTCACCACGCCTTAAAAACTCATCCGCAGGAACCCAAGTACCTGCATCTCCAGCAAACTCTTCTTTAGGTTTCCATCCTTGTTCGGTTGCCCGAGTAATTACAGGATCTACCGCAGAAGACTCATTCTTCTCAACTACATTTGTGGTCTCTTCACTCATCTTTTTACCCTAATTGGTTAATATACTCAGGATGCTTCACTTTATTGAAGATATCTCCCATTGCCAGATATTCTTCGAACCATTTACCTATATGGTCTCCATAAATATGATACATTCTAAGAATTTCTTTTTTAATCCCTCGGATACACGCATCTTCTGCAATAGCTTGAGAAACATTATAATCTTGAGAAGTTCTCCACACCCAAAATTCCCACTCTTCATTATAGTATTTCTTAGCTGTTTGAGCTTCAACATAAACCCATGCCGGGATATCATCTGGTTTGGTACTATAAAGAACATTACGTCGTTTAGGTACCCAAGTTGTATGTACGTTACTCATCGATTGCTACGATGTCCTCATCGTTCAGAACAACATACTCTTCTTTAGTAGTCCGATCAGTGATGCCTTTCCCAGCATACTTTGCGTAATAAACTCGATCTCCAACCTTAAACCAAGGTTCTGAAGCTTTAAAAGCTTTAAAAGCATCAGGACCAATACCTACAACAACTCCGGTGATTCTAGCGCCTTTTTCGAGTTTCTCATCGACTGCAAGAACAATACCAGACTGTGTCTTCTCTTCAATCGGATCAGGTTTTACAAGTACTCTAAATCCAACAGGTTTAATCGCCATCTTTTTTCTCCTCATCTATTACTTCAAAATCACTAATAATATAATCAATTGCGTCTTTTAGAGCCATACACTGTCCAAGATAAGTTTCGTCTTTAATACCTTGAGCAATTTGCTCTTTAATCCACTCCCGTCTTTCGAAATACGCTTCTGCTAGTGCTTTTGTTACAGGATTTGCTTTCCATTGAATCCAATCACTCTTGAGAATTTCCCTCATTAGTTTTCTTCTCCTTAGCCGTCTCGGCCTTTGTTAACGAATCTGCAATGCCCGCATGAATTTGGGCACTTGCAATCGCTGCATCTACTTTCAATTGCAGTTCTTTAATTTGAATCTCTTTATCTTTAAGTTCGAGTTCTTTTTCTTTGAGTTCTAGTTGCTTTGCCGCTAATGCTGCATTAATATCAGATTCTTGTTGATCAAGAGCAGTCTGACGAATTTCAGATTGTTCTTTTTGCATAAGTTTCTTATCTTCAGGTGACGGCGGGGGCGGAGGAAGAGTCATTAATTCTTCAATATTTTCCTCTTCCAGATCCTCTAGAAATCGTTTAGTAAAGACCTGAGGATTGATCGTACCTAACTGAAGTAGACCACTTTCTGCTTGCCTACGCATCATTCTAGAAGCTTTACTAGCTGCATTAGGATCAGCAGCAGGTTTAACCGAAATATCAAGACTATAATCTTGTTTGTAGATTACCTGCCCCTCAGGTCCGGAAGGCTGGTTAATTGTGAAATAGTTTGCTGAATCATCAAGAAAAAGGCGATTGAGATGATAAAGTTTCGAATATTCTTTTCCAAGTGCTCTCCAAATTCTTTTATAAATTGCAGTAAATACCTTCTCCCCTTGCTCAATAGAGGCCATCGTAGTAGTAGCAGGAGTGTTTTGTCCTGGCATCTTACCAACCATAATCTCAGCAATAGAAGCAAGTTCCTTACCGCTGGTTACGAGCGTTTCAAGGAGCGTGAATAATACATTGCTGGGTTCTCTAGTCGGCAACGGGAAAATATGCTTCCGGATGTCGTCTCCTGTAAATTCGGCTGACTTCCACTCCCCCGGAGAAAACTTAGCGGCCCCGCCACGAATACGAATACCGCGACCAAGAAAACCAGCTTGAAGGTTAGATAATGTGCCAGAATCGAGAAGTTGGTTTGTAAGTGTGTTAACTGTTTCATTAATACCACCCAAAAGAATACCAAATCCAAGATCATAAATAGAACCATCAGGATTTGGAATAAATCCAAATTTAGTAAAATACTCGATAGGAGTGATCTTGGCGATTTTATCACCAATCATTTTTACTCCTTCACTAGTAAAGCGAGCAACGATACGAACAATCTTCCTAGTATTCTTATGGATAGTGATTACCCAAGGTTCTTTATAATCATCCTCATCAAGATCAGCCCACACATGAGCTTCGAGGAAATCTTGAGGAGTGTCTTCATCCTCTTGAGGCTCTTGACGACCCGAAATAACGTCTTTTGTTTTATTAAATTCTGTGGAATCTTTATTACTTACAATATCATCAAAATCCAAATCAATAAATTCGCCACTAACAACTTTTTCATAAAGTTCATTTTGGGTAAAAGAAAGAAGATGGAATTTCCTAGTAGCTTCATCAATACTTTTAGCGTAATAATGAACAACTAAATCTTGAGGCAAGACTAAATGAGAACAATTCTTTTTAGAATCATTATCATAGTAAGTTTTCTTAAAACAAGTACCGATGATCGGAAGAATCATGGAAAGTTTATCCATATCTTCTTCCCAGTTATCCATTTGATTAAGAATTTGCCAGCTCATGTGAGCTTGGATTCGCTTGGATCTTTGATATTTTTGTCCGTTTTGGTCCATTCCAGTGACCTGAGCCGAAACTAAATTACTTCCTGGGACAAGAGCCGGGTAGGCCCTTGCGGAGAACTGCATTGCGGCTGTCGTTAAAAGAGGATACTTCACATTGGCAGCATCAGGCCACGGAAAGGATTTCTTTTCAACTACTTGTGTAGCAAGCTTAAGCCAAGCATTTGTTCTGCTTAGCCATTCAGTACGACTATCTGAATCTTCTTCAAATTGTGTTACTAATTTATCTCCAAGAAGACGAAGTACTTCCTCATCAAAATTCTTGACAAGATTAACACTTGTAATAACATCATCAAGATTGTTTATAATATCCATTAGTATCCTGTTACCAAAGATCTTCCAAGGTCATTGTAAGAGAAGAGATTTGCTTCTTCTTCATACTCATCTAGTTCTACTTCCTTAGCAGTTTTGCCAGGAATTTGTTTGTCGATTGTAATACCAAGCCATGCAAACGCATCAACTTGATCGTCATGGACATCGCGATCAAATCGTAGTAATTCTTGCTCAAAGTCTGCATACCACTCTCTACGTCGATCAAATTTAACTCCTCCTGCTCTCATTCTCGCTTGCATTGATCTTGCACGCTGGCGTTTATCTAAAGAATTTACAGCAGGAGTATCTACATTTAAAAAGACATTTCTTCGAAACATCTCAGCATTTAAAAAAGGCATTAAAGTCGTTTTAATTTGACCTGCTTCAAAGCAAATCATTACTGGTTTATATCTCTCTTGAAGTCTAAAAAGAGTCTCAATAATCTCATTTGCTTCCATCCGTTCCCGGATAACATGCCTAATATATAGCATTCCTGCCTGATCTACAGCCCCCACTACAAAAGCAGAATAGTCGGATCTTTGTTTAAGAGTAGTTGCAAGATCACATCCAATATAAAAATTAAGTTGCTCAGGAGGAATATCGTAATCATAAGCCTCCATCGGAATAAAGTCGTCTTTCTTAAAATAAGCATTAGAAGGATCAAGAGGTCTATTTAAATATTCCTGATAATATCCTTCGGGATTTCCTTGATCAATAAAGGTCTGTCGTTCTGCTTTTAAACGCTGTTCAGACCATTTCTGAGGCCAAAGAATCTGCGAGAAATCTGCATTATGAGCACTATATCTAAAGGTCTTCCAAGTAGAGTTAGGATTTTTACTCCAAATTCTAAGTTGCTCTTTAACAGCATATTTATCGGTTTCACGAGGCATTAGTCGTTCGAGTAGACTATCCATATGAAGAATAGTGCCAACCATCCGCACAACCCCACGTTGAGAACGAGCGGGTAATAATGCTCCAAAGAACCAATTTCTAAACTTTTCTCGACGATCTTGATTAAGAACCAACTCATCATTCTCGATATCATCACAAATAATCAGATCAGGACGGGCACCATTCCAAAGAGTACCTCGAATTTTCTGTTCAGAACCTACAGCGATGATACGAAACATCTTCCCATCTTTAAATTTGACGATAATATCATCTTCTCTATCTGTAAGAAACTCAGAAATATCAAACAATTCCCGAAGATCTTCATTATCGTAAAGCTCTTTCTTGATTTCACCAAGGAAGAGAACAGCCTGTTTATATGTATCCGAAACAATAATTACAAACTTTCGATCCCTAAAGAGGACTGCTGCGAGGGTATAGCTTTTGGTGATTGCTGTGCTTTTTGCATGTCCCCGAGGAGCCGCAATCGCAACATACGGATGCTTGGAGCAACATAAGTCCCACCACTCTAAGTGACAATCAGGCGTTGCTGCTGGTTCGTCAAATCTTCCCGAAAGTACTGAACCGACAAATCCATATAGAAGTTCTTTAGTAAGTTCCACGCCTACTCTAATTTAATATCAATATCAATCCCAGGCTCTTTAGGCTTATTACGATCCTGAGGGATTTTAATTTGAACTTGTACTGTACGAAGAATATCTCCCTCTTCTTGCTCTGATTGAGCTAAAAGATAAGCTTCCCCGAGAGTTAAATTTGGGACCTCTCTATAGATTTTAACACCCCCAAGAGGGCTGACTTTAACAACAAAACGGATCGTTACAAAACCACTCATTGCATTCCTGCTTTCTTGGTTCGTTTAAAAGAGCGATTATTATGCACCGAAACTGCTCTAAGATTGGAAGAAGCGTTGGTTCCCCCCTTCACAATAGGTTTCTTATGATCTACATCCTTCCCGCGAACCGAGGATTTCCCATGTTCTTTGATATATTCAGCACGAGCAGCGTTTCTCGCCGCTCTTCGTTTGATTTGAGCAGGTTTTCCTTGGTAGTTTCTATACTCAGCCTCATAATTACGAGCCATATTCAATCAGATCCGGAGTAACGTCGATTTCAGTAGGAGGAGAACCTCCACCAGCATGCATAGAAGCGAACTTTTGAAACTTTTTAGCAATATTTTCAAGCCTAGACTCAGTATCGATCTTTTCGCTACGAGATGTAGCCTCTCCACGAAGCAATTGACGAGAATTAATGAGTTGACCAATAGGTTTCATAAGATCTCGACCCCTCATAGGAAGACGATACTCTTCTC
>JACCDR012218600.1_pt1 | contig 13486 bp, 12 predicted proteins | sample 7446431 | NCBI WGS metagenome assembly JACCDR01 (sample SAMN15323443, study PRJNA562643) | freshwater metagenome | isolation source: river surface water | place: USA:Blue River Watershed | collected 2017-08-17
CGCATAAGAACGACATGCGCGGTATTCTCACCGGCAATAATGAGATCAGTAGCGCCAGCGCCAGTATCGATCACCTGATTGCCGAAAAACTGGGCAATCTTGGTGTGTTGAACCTTGGCGTTCGTACAGGTACTGACAGCTCGATGATGATCTCCAAGGCGCGCAATCGTTCGAGTATGGATCGCGACTTGCCTAACAACGATCCAAAAATCGTATCGCAAAACTTGGCGTCACGGGTTGGCGGTGGCGGTATTACGGATTTACAGCGCCGCATGTACGAAACCATTTTGACCGACTTTGACAACCTTGCCAGCGCCTCGCTCGACAGCGTGCGTAAAGCCAAGATTGACGAACACGCCGCCGAATTGCGTCGTTTGAAAGATCAGGCCAGTGTGGGTGCTTGTGGTTTTATCACCACGACTGTCACCGATTCATCGTACCTCAGTACCGGTCAATTAACCCAAACCGAATGGCAACTTTTTCCAGCCTTGTGTCGCGCACAGGTGGATAACATTGTGGGTGCGTTCTCGTGTGGGTTACACAAAGTGGCCACGCTGCAACTCTCAAAAGGCGACGAAAACGGCAACTTGGTGAACTACTCGTTTGACGAATGTTGGGCTATGTCGCAACTGGCGGTTACTCAAGGTGTTCGTGCCACAGAAGGTGGTGGAATTGTTGGTAACCCAACCCGTTGGTACAACGAGCACTCAAGTCACAGCGCATCCCACAGTCCTGGCAATGCGCCACACTCTGCACAAGTACGCTGGTATCACTCGCTCTTGGCGTACACGCTGCAACAATTAAATGCCAAGGGTATTTTGGATGACACCCTCGTCGTTATGTTCTCGGAAGTGGGTGATGGTTCACAACACGGTGGCGCGGCAGGTTCGGTGATTGTTGCGGGTGGTGCTGGTGGGAATCTCACCATGGGACGTGTCATTAAATGCGGCGATGGCATGAACAATGGGCAACGCACCTTTGGTACTCATCAACTTTTTGGTGATATCGCTCGTCACTTGGGCGCAACTGGCTTACAAGAGTCCTACTGGAGTGGAGGCGTTATTTAGTCGCCATCTCCGGATTTATTCGCATTCATGCCATAAAAAAACACCAACAACATTTTCTGGTTGTTGGTGTTTTTTTATGGCGCTTAGGCTTCATTCCAAACGTTAATGCCGAATTGTCGTGATCTGTTACCCATTGTGGGATTTCTAAGTCGAATGCTGGCTGGAATTTAGCGGGTTGGGTATTATGCTGATGTTAATTGCTGGGTGATTATGGTGATATGCGCCTTGTGTCGCCTCAAATACAACAATCAATAAAGGGCTCAGGATATGAAAAAATGGTTAGCTGCCGTGGTGTTAGGCGTACCTATGATTGCCGTTGCCGGTGATAACTCAACCGGTGGTTTTTATGTGGGCGGTGGAGCTGCAGATGTAAAAATGAGTTTCGACGAGGGCGGTTCTCTCGATTGGACTACAGGTGAAGTTGTCGGCGGTTACAAAAAAAGCCCTTTTATAGGCGGTGAAGCTCGTCTTGGCTTCGGTTCAGAAAACAGTCTTGATTTGCTCTACACCTCGTTTTATTACCGCACAGAAAGTTCGAATGATACTGCTAAGACCTATTTATTGTTTGGGTACACCTTGGGTCAAATCATGTTTGATGCAGATCCCGGCGAGGACGATTCTATTAACCTCAATGGCTTCTCCTATGGCGCAGGCGTAGGTTTCCCCGTTTTTTCACCGAAACTGAATGTCAATTTGGAATACCGAATGATTCTGGATGGCGATGCAAAATACGAAGGCGACAGTGAAGGTGTTGAATTGAGCGGCGTCTCCTTTAATATTGATTATCGCTTCTGATGAAATAGTCATTCGGTTTTACGTTTAATTCTTCCCATAAAAAAACACCAACAACTTTTTCTGGTTGTTGGTGTTTTTTTATGGCGCTCTTTTTAAGCGAGGATATTACACAGCCAATGTAAATCGAAATTATTTTTTCGCTTCGTACAATTTAGCAGCATTCAAAATTTCAGTGCGCGCTTCTTCCAAATCGCCCCAGCCACCGACTTTTACCCATTTACCTTTTTCCAAATCCTTATAGTGCTCAAAGAAGTGTTCAATTTGTTTTAAGGTAACTTCGGGTAAATCGGCGAGTGTTTTTACGTTGCTGTAAATAGTGGTTAATTTGTCGTGTGGAACGGCAACGATTTTTGCATCTTCACCGGCCTCGTCAGTCATTTTCAATACGCCGAGTGGACGGCAGCGAATCACAGAGCCTGCTTGTACGGGTTGCGGAAATACCACCAGCACATCCGCTGCATCGCCATCACCGCACAGGGTGTGAGGGATGTAACCGTAGTTGCAAGGGTAGTGCATCGCGGTACTGACCAAGCGATCCACAAACAGCGAGTTGCTGTCTTTGTCGATTTCATATTTGATGCTGCTGTTCATGGGGATTTCGATAACAACATAAAAATCATCGGGTAGGCTTTTGCCAGCGGGTACAAGTTCAAAACTCATGGTGATGTCCTAAAGCTAAGGATGGATAGAGGGTTATAAAAACGGGGCGAATTCTAACACAAGAAAAAGCTAACGATGGCTACAGCCATAGTTGTTATTGCGACAGTAAAAATATCGCCACAACGGCGGCAATGAGTGCGGCGGCGGCAAGTAATAACCACACGCCACGAGTATGCGTCTGATTATCTTCTTCAATGCGGTTGCCGGGTGATGTGGGACGTGTTTTCCAGCGCTTAGGTTCGTTACTGGCTAGTTTGCGTTCGATGGGCTTGGCTAATTCATCAATCGGTTTGCGAATACGGGTTTTATTTTCTTCGGTTTCGGGAGCGATAATCCGAAAACTGTAAACATCGATACGGAGACGATCACTGTTATTGGCCGTGGTGTTGTCAATTCGCAATTCATTCAAGAAGGTGCCATTAGCAGACCCCAAATCCTTTATGCGTAGATGATTACCCTCAACCGTAATCTCAACATGGCGACGCGATAAATGGGTGCCTGGAATAACAATATCGCATTGGTTTCCGCGTCCAATCACAGTGGTTTTATCAGGGAGGATGGCAAACTGTTTGCCTGCGAGCCAGTTGCCGTCAGAGACAAGGCGCCAAGCTGCGGTGTGATGATCTTTACTCGGATCCTGTTGATTAGGCAAACTGCGTGGATCCAGAACGATAATTTCGAGGGTGCCCAGTTTTATAATATCGCCGGGGAGTATTTCCTTTTGAGTGATGCGCTGGCCATTCACGAAGCAGCCACTGCTGCTGTTATTGTCTTTGAGGAAAAATTTTTCGTCGTCTTTAATCAGTTTGGCGTGAACGGGATCTATTCCCTCCTCATTCAATACCAACTGATTATCGGGCGATCGGCCGATCGTATACAGCTTCTCCACTACCCACAGTGGCGCATGGCGGTTGTCCTTAAAGTGAAGTTTTAGCATAGAGGGTCCGCAGGTTGGCGTTTAAATCACTTTGGGTGGCTATCGGCGATGAATGTGTTTGGTTTATCGGCGATCCTGTGCAGTACGGCTGCATGATGAATTCCTGTTGTTCATTCTCTCAAGAGTAATCCTATGTCTGCAACCTATGTAATGGAAGTTCCTCAAGCTTCCCAAAAAATAGTGATCCACTACTGCAATATGTGCCGCTGGATGTTGCGTTCAGCCTGGTTGGCCCAAGAGCTGCTCACCACCTTTGAGGGTGAGTTGGATGAGGTGGCGCTGCATCCTGGTACTGGGGGTATTTTTCATGTGTGGCTCAACGATCAATTGGTGTGGGACAGAGTGCGTGATGGCGGCTTCCCTGAAGCCAAGGAACTAAAGCAGCGCGTGCGCGATCTATTGTGCCCTGATCGTTCCTTGGGGCACAGCGACGGTCACAAAAAGTCCGATGATTCTGCGCTTTAACTAGCCCCTGTAGGCTTTTTGTTAATCCTACGAGTTTTTACTGTGCTGATACGGTGCTGCTGGCATAATGGCGCGCCGAACAAGGCGGGCAAACTGCCCATTTATTCACAGGGATTTTCATCTCATCAGGTTTATACATGTTGCTACTAGCCAAACTCTATCGTTCGTTCATTATCAATCGCCCCTACCATGTACTCATGACAATGGTGGTGTTAACCATTGTCGCTGCATTTGGTATGACCAATTTTAAATTGGATGCCTCGGCGGATTCGCTCACCCTTGAGCACGATAATTCCATCGATTATCTGCGCGAAATTAGCCAACGTTATCAGCACGGAGATTTTTTGGTGCTGACCTACACGCCTAAAGCCGACATGTTTTCGGATGAATCTATTCAAACGCTGAAACAATTGCGCGATGAATTGGCAAAAGTGGATGGTGTTGCCAGCGTGTATTCCATGTTAGATGTCCCGCTCTTGTACAGCCCTATGCGCCCATTAGCGGAACAAAAAGAATCCACGCGTACTCTGTTAACACCCGACGTAGATCGCGCACAGGTTAAACAAGAATTTTTAACCAGCCCCATTTATCGCGACATGATGTTAAGTCCCGATGGTAAAACCTCTGCGATTTTATTGAACCTGCAGGTTAATAATCAGTACATCGACATGGCGCGTCACCGCGACGCCTTGCGCGAAAAGCGCGATACCGAAGGTTTGACGGCTGACGAAGCAAAAGAGCTTGATCGCGTCGCTACCGAATTTCTCCACTATCGCACCGTGACTGCAGCGGAAGATGCGACACGCGTTGAAATTGTGCGTGGAATAGTCGGGAAATATCAGGACCGCGCACAAATTTTCCTCGGCGGCGTCAGCATGATCACCACCGACATGATCGCTTACATTAAAAGTGATTTGGTGGTGTTTGGTGGCGCTTTGCTGTTGTTCATTATTTTTATGTTGGCATTTTTATTTCGTCAGTGGCGTTTTGTGATATTGCCACTCACTGCGTGTTTAATGTCGGTCACCCTCATGGTTGGCTGGTTGAGCTGGATCGATTGGCGCATGACCGTCATATCGTCCAACTTTGTCGCCCTCTTATTAATTATGGTATTTGCCTTCACCATTTATATTGTGGTGCGCTATCGCGAATTGCATGCGGATGATCCGGATATGGAACAATCCGATTTGGTCATGGAAACGGTTCGCTCTATGGTTGTGCCCTGTTTGTATTCCGCACTCACTACCATAGTGGCATTTATGTCGTTGGTGATGAGTGGTATCCGCCCTGTGATTGATTTTGGATGGATGATGACGATTGGTTTGGTGGTTGGCTTCATCATCACCTTCGTCATATTGCCTGCCGGTTTAATGATTCTTCCCAAAGGTGAGCCTAAAGATCGCGGCGACAATTCTGCCGCATTGACAGTGCGTTTTTCCAAATTGGCTGAATTCCACGGCGGTAAAATATTAATCATAGCTGTGTTAGCCGTTATTCTTAGTGTGTTGGGTATTAGCAAGTTAGAAGTGGAAAACCGCTTTGTTGATTATTTTAAAAGCGACAGTGAAATCCACAAAGGCCTAAGTGTTATTGATACCCAATTGGGCGGCACCGTCACTCTGGAAATTATTTTGGATGCTGATTTAGAAGAAGCAACAACCGCTGTCGCTGACGACGCAGAAGAAGATCCATTTGCGGAAGTGGTTGGTGAAGAGGCTTTTGATGGATCAGCAACAGAAGATGACGTGCTCAGTGAAGATGATCCCTTTGCAGAAAATGATGATGCCTTTGCGGATGAATCTGCGCCATCGACAAACGTGCCAAGTTATTGGTTCAGTGTGAATGGTTTAGATCAAATAAAACAACTGCATCATTATCTCGAATCACTTCCTGAAGTCGGCAAGGTGCAGTCATTGGCGGTCACCTACCAGTTAGCACAAGATATCAATCAAGGAAAGCTGAACGATTTTGAATTGAATGTTATGCGCAATATGCTTTCGGCGGATATCAAAAATTTTATGATTGCTCCCTATTTATCGGATGAAAAACAACAAACTCGTATTACCCTGCGTGTCATCGAAACCACACCCAATCTAAAACGTGCTGAATTGGTAGAGCGTATTCGTCAGTACGCCATCAATGAGGTTGGCTTAAAGCCAGAGCAAGTGCATTTCACGGGAATGTTGGTGCTTTATAACAATATGCTCGCCAGTTTATTTGACTCACAGATTGCCACCATTGGCGTGGTGTTTGTATCTATTATGCTGATGATGATCGTGTTGTTCCGTTCAGTAAAAATTGCATTTATTGCGATATTGCCCAATATGCTTGCCGCCTCAATGGTATTGGGTTTTATGGGGATAGTTGGTATTCCGATGGATATGATGACCACGACGATTGCCGCCATTGTGGTGGGTGTCGGTGTCGATCAGGCGATTCAATATTTTTATCGTTACCGTGAGGAATTTTCGCATGATCAAAATTATGCGGAAGCCATGCATCGCTCTCATGCCTCTATCGGTCGCGCCATGTATTACACATCAGCAACGATTATTGTCGGCTTCTTAATTTTGGTGTTATCGCAATTTATACCTTCTATTTACTTTGGCATATTAACTGCCTTTGCCATGTTTATGGCGATTCTCGGTTCTCTAACCTTGTTGCCAAAGTTGATTTTGATGATGAGGCCTTTTGGTCCCGGGAAATAATAGTTTAGTGATTAAAATAAAAAGGGCGCCTCTACTTGGCGCCCTTTTTTGTTGCATTAAAATTTTTTAGCGAATTAATTTTTTAAGCTGAGTCGCTCGTTAATCATATTCAGGCTTTGCACACCTGCCAGATTTAAAATCAAATCCAGTAGCTCATCCCAAGGTTCTGCATTGCGCATACCTTTAATGGCTTTATCGATACCATTGGCTTTACGTAATAGTTGTTGCAGCTGGGCGGGTTTTAAACGTTGGATTGCCGTTTTAAACAGCGGCTGTTTCTTATCCCATACGCCTGCTTGCTTTGCTGCCCATTCAAAGTTTTTACCTTGAGCAGTCATTTGTGAAATTTGCACGAGGCTTCGAATATCCCGCGTTACTGCCCAGAGCACCGCAATGGCATCGGTGCCTTCCGTTTTTAAGCCTTGTAAGGTTCTGACCGCTGCGCGGGCATCGCCATGCAGGGCTTTGTCGGCTAGACCAAACACATCGTAACGTGCACTATCTGCAACGACAGACGCCATTAATTCGTAGCTAATGTGGTTGTTGGTGGTGAGTAATTTTAATTTTTCAATTTCTTGTGCGGCGGCGAGTAAATTGCCTTCAATGCGCGAAGCGAGCAGATCAATCGCGCTGCTGTCTGCCTGTAAACCCGCTTGTTGTAAGCGCAGGCCGATCCAACGCGGTAATTGTGCGGCGCTAATTTGCCAGAGTTGAATGTGTTGGCCTGCATCTTCAATGCTTTTAAACCATTTGCTTTTTTGTGCGGCACCGTCGAGTTTTTCGGTGATGATGAGCAGGATGTTGTCAGGTGCAGGCGATTGTGCGTACTCCTGTAAAATCTTGCCGCCTTTATCGCCAGGTTTGCCGCTGGGTAGGCGCAATTCAATTATTTTTTTCTCGGCAAATAGCGATAGGCTGTTGGCGGCGGTGAGCACTTGCCCCCAATCAAAATTGCTATCGCAGTGGTAGAGTTCGCGCTCACTAAAACCCTGCTTGCGTGCAGCGGTGCGAATTTGATCGCAGGTTTCTTGAATGAGTAAGGGCTCATCTCCCGACACCAAATAAATAGGGGCGAGTGATTTAGAGAGGGCGGCAGCTAATTGTTCAGCGCGCAGTTTTGGCATTGTTGTCGCCTTGAATAGCGGTTTGCCTGTCGCTTAGATTTTTTACGCGGCGCAAGATTTGTTGAGCGAGTTCGCGGCGCATCTCTCGTAAAATTAATTCCTCTTCTTGCGCTGCGGTGGCTGCGTTATTCACATTGTAATTATAGGTGCGTGAAATGCTGGCTTTCGTCTTGGGTGCTGTTAGTGTTTCTGCCTTGTGCTGAATAGTATATTCGACCGATAAAATGAGTTCGTAAGCACTGGTGAGTGCGTCAGCACCAACGCCAGCGGTGCGCTTATCCATGACTTCGGTTTCAACGGTTAAGGTGTATGCCGCAGAACCATTGGCTTCGGTAATACGGTTGACGCGCAATGATTGGCGAATTGAATTAAGCAGCGGGCTATAGTTGTCTTTCGTAGAAATATTTAGCTCTATCGGTGTGGATGATGCCTTGCTCCCCGTCACTGAGCCACGCAGGTGCCAACCGCATGCGGACATTGTTAAACAAATGAATAAACAGAGAATAATTTTTTGCATAACAATTCCGCTATTTCTTACGCATTCAATCAGTATTGCGTGCGTAGGATGCTAGTTGGCAACAATGCTGACCAGTTTATTGGGCACCACAATAATTTTGCGTACAGTGACTGCCTCTAAAAATTTCTGTACGTTTTCTTGCTCGAGCGCCATTTTTTCTAAGGCTTCTTTGGGGGCATCAATGGGTGCATCCAATTTGCCGCGCACTTTACCGTTGACTTGCACTACCACTTCGATGGTTGAGCGCACCAGTGCACTTTCATCCAATACTGGCCAAGGTTGAGTCAATGGAATGGTTTGATGACCTAAGGCTGTCCAGAGTGACTGAGTAATGTGCGGCACAATCGGGGCTAACAATAAAATGGCGGTCTCTAACGCTTCACGTTCTACCGCTAAACCTTGTGGGTTTGCGCGATCAGCAAGTTTGCTTACTTCATTCAATAATTCCATGGTTGCCGCAATTGCTGTGTTGAAGGTTTGGCGGCGACCAAAATCATCACTGACTTTTTGAATGGTTTCGTGAGTTTTGCGGCGCAAATCTTTTTGCGCTTGTGGCAATGACGCTGCATCCAACTTACCGGGTGTGCCTGCATTGAGGTGGCCTTCTACCGCTTTCCACAAACGACGCAAGAAACGGTTGGCGCCTTCAACGCCGGAATCGCTCCATTCCATGCTTTGCTCGGGCGGTGCAGCAAACATGGAAAATAAACGAACCGTATCGGCACCGTATTGATTGATTAATTCTTCAGGGTCAACAGTGTTGCCTTTGGATTTGCTCATCTTGGTGCCGTCTTTCAGCACCATGCCTTGACACAGCAAACGCTCGAAAGGCTCATCGCAAGTGACTAAGCCCTCGTCGCGCATTAATTTGTGGAAGAAGCGCGAATAGAGCAGGTGCAAAATGGCGTGTTCAATACCACCAACATATTGATCTACGGGCAACCAATAATCTGCGGCGGCTTTATCTAACATGCCACCTTCAAAATTCGGGCAGGTGTAACGCGCGTAGTACCAGCTAGATTCCATAAAGGTATCGAAGGTGTCGGTTTCGCGTTCTACGGCTTTGCCATCCAACTCTGCTTTGCGCCATTCGGGATCGGCTTTGATCGGTGAATGAACGCCGTTCATGACCACATCTTCTGGCAGCAGCACGGGCAGCTTGTGCGCAGGCACGGGAATTTCACCGCCTTCTGGCAAATTAAACATGGGGATAGGGGCGCCCCAATAACGTTGACGAGAAACACCCCAATCGCGTAAACGGTAATTGGTCTTTACTTGGCCTTTGTTGGCCATTTCCAAGGTGCTGGCAATCGCATCGAATGCCGCATTGAAATCCAAGCCGTCGTATTCACCGGAATTCACCAGCACACCTTTTTCAGTAAAGGCCGCTTTGCTGAGATCAATCTCTTCGCCGTTTTGCGGTGCAATCACTTGTGAGATGGCGAGGTTGTATTTTTGTGCAAATTCATAATCGCGTTGATCGTGTGCAGGTACTGCCATCACGGCGCCTGAACCATAATCCATCAAGACATAGTTAGCGACCCACACAGAAACGGGTTCGCCAGTAATGGGGTGCAGCGCTTTAATGCCGGTATCCATGCCGCGTTTTTCCATGGTGGCCATATCGGCTTCTGCGATCGATTGCACCTTGCACTCTGCAATGAATTGCGCGAGCGCAGGGTTGGTTTCGGCGAGTAATTTTGAAATCGGGTGTTCTGCGGCGAGGCTTACGTAAGTCACGCCCATTAAGGTGTCGGGGCGCGTGGTGTAAATATCGAAACCGGTAAATTCACCCACGGGGGATTGCAGGTCAAAGTGCATTTCTAAGCCACGACTTTTTCCGATCCAGTTGCGCTGCATGGTTTTGACTTGCTCTGGCCAATTGGGGAGCTTGTCCAAATCATTCAGTAATTCTTCGGCGTAATCGGTGATCTTGATAAACCATTGCGGGATTTCTTTGCGCTCAACCAAGGCACCTGAGCGCCACCCGCGGCCATCGATCACTTGCTCATTTGCCAACACGGTATGGTCTACCGGATCCCAGTTAACCGTCGCCATTTTTTTGTAAACCAAGCCTTTCTCGTACAAGCGAGTGAAGAACCATTGTTCCCACTTGTAGTATTCGGGTTTACAGGTGGTGACTTCGCGCGACCAATCAAAGCCGAAGCCGAGTTGTTTCAGCTGACCACGCATGTGGTCGGTATTGGCGTACGTCCACTTGGCAGGAGCGGTGTTGTGCTTAAGCGCCGCATTTTCAGCGGGCAGACCAAACGCATCCCAACCCATGGGGTGCAATACATTTTTGCCTTGCATGCGTTGGTAGCGCGCAATAACGTCGGTGATGGTGTAGTTGCGAACATGCCCCATGTGCAGCTTGCCGCTAGGGTAGGGGAACATGGCGAGGCAGTAGAATTTCTCTTTACTGCGATCTTCAACCACCTTGAAGCTTTGATGTTCTTCCCAATACTGCTGGGCTTCGGCTTCGACTTGTGCGGGAATGTATTGCTCTTGCATTGGTGAGACTGGCCTATACTGAAGTTAGATGTGTCTGAGTTAGCGTTAAACAAAGGCGGTGATTATAGAGGCTGTACCGCTTCTGTGGGTATAAATATCTTACGAGGTTAATGCTCATGAAAAACACCCATAACACGTCACAAACCCCGCAATTGCCCTTGCCATTTGCTGCCGAAGAGGTAGGTGCTTTGGCGGTCATCAAAGAAGGCTTGGAGCATGAGGTTGATGATCTGGTTAAGCTCGAGCTTACTGCTGAGCAAATGTTGCAGGATGAGGTTCAGTTGGTGCGCGATTATGTGGCTGACGACGCTAAGAGCTTCTGGCACGACCTCAAAGAGGGATTGGTGCAGTGGGAGCTAACGGCTGGTGAATATCTGCTTGCGGCGGCAGACCCTACTCGTGTTGAATGGCAGCTCACGCAAGTCTGGGGCGATGAAGAGTCCCAATTTCATTAACGCCATTCCTATATGTAGGTGATTGTGCAACAGAATCGTCCCTTGGAGCCGGTCTATTTATGGCCGGAACAGCCCTTTGTCACTCCCGATCGCGAACACACCAAAGATCAGCGTCTCTGTGCGGTAGATAACCCCGCTCTCGTTCCCTTTTGGCCTGAGCCCAGTCTTGCCAATGGCACCGCCGTTGTCATTTTTCCGGGGGGTGGATATCAGCGGTTATCGATGGTGGGTGAGGGATCGGATATTGCGCAGTGGTTTAATGCGCGCGGTGTGGCGGCCTTTGTGGTGAAATATCGCCTTCAGGAATATGGGTATCCTGCACCTTTGTTGGATGGTTTGCGTGCAATACGAGTTGTGCGTAAAGAGGCGCTTAATTGGGGGATTGATCCGGAAAAAATAGGTGTAGTGGGTTTTTCTGCGGGCGGTCATGTGGCGGCCACTGTTGCTACACGCCCTGCGTTTTCAGTGGGGAATGATTCTTTAGGTAAAATCAGTGCGCGCCCTGATTTTGCTGTCTTGGCTTACCCCGTTATCACAATGGGCGGGCACGATCTACACGCGGGCTCGCGCAAAGCCTTGTTGGGCGAGCATCCAAATGAAACCTTGGTGCGCGAAAACTCCCTGCAATATCAGGTGACGGATCAGGTGCCACCAATGTTTATTCAACATGGGGTGGGTGATGAGGCTGTGCCTGTATCGAACAGCTTGGCATTCTTTGCTGAAGTGCAAAAATACAACAAGCAATCGGAGCTACACCTCTACCAAAGCCATATTCATGGGGTGGGTATGATGCAGGGGCTGGGTACGGTATCCAGTTGGCCGCAGGCCTTGGAGTTATGGTTGCGTCAGAATCAGTTCATTAAGTAGTCAAATAATCACTGAGAACCCCAGTTTTTACTTGCGGTAGATTGGCTGCATGGCATACAATCGCCGACCCTGAAAACAGGTATACGACGCTAGTCACAAACGCCCAAGCATGTCGCTAGGCTACTTCGTGTCGTCCAAGTCCAAAGTTTCTTTGGAATAACAGGTTGGAGCAAAAGTTATGTACGCTATTTTTGAAAGCGGTGGTAAGCAACATCGCGTAGTTGTGGGCGAAACCCTCAAACTCGAAAAAATCGATTTCGCAACAGGCGGCAGTGTTGAATTCAACAAAGTTTACCTGGTTGCCAACGGCGCAGACGTTAAAATTGGTGCCCCAGTGGTTGAAGGCGCTACAGTAACTGCAGAAGTAGTTGCTCATGGCCGTGCTGACAAAGTGAAGATCATCAAATTCCGTCGTCGTAAGCACCACATGAAGCGTCAAGGTCACCGTCAGTGGTTCACTGAAGTGAAAATCACTGCAATCAAGGCTTACTTGAGGAGTTTACGAAATGGCTCACAAGAAAGGGGTAGGTAGTTCCCGTAACGGTCGCGATTCAGAAGCCAAACGCTTGGGCGTTAAAGCTTTCGGTGGCGAATTAGTTTCAGCTGGCAGCATTATTGTTCGCCAACGTGGTACTCAATTCCATCCTGGCGTTAATGTCGGAATCGGTAAAGACCATACCATTTTTGCGAAAGTGGATGGCAAAGTGAAATTTGAAGTAAAAGGTGAATATAGCCGTCGTTTCATCAGCATCGAAGCTGTGTAATTACGGTAAATCATCTGCTGGTTGCGTAAGTGGCTGGCAATAAGAACAATAAAAAGCCCTGTCGTACCCCGTCAGGGCTTTTTTATATTTACCTTGGAGATAATTGTGAAATTTGTTGATGAAGCCCCCATTTCTGTCGAAGCCGGTAAAGGCGGTAATGGAATGATGAGTTTCCGTAAGGAAAAATTTATCTCCAAGGGCGGTCCCAATGGTGGTGACGGTGGTGATGGTGGCAGTGTTTATCTAATTGCCGATGAAAACCTGAATACCCTGATCGATTATCGCTTTCAGCCCCGATATAAAGCTGAAGATGGCGAAAAGGGTGGTACCAAAGACTGTACTGGCGCTAAAGGCGAAGATTTATATTTACCTGTTCCTGTTGGCACAACTGTGATCGACACCGACACGGAAGAAATCTTTGGCGATCTCACTGAAAATGGTCAGGTGTTGAAGGTCGCTCAGGGAGGATTTCACGGTCTTGGTAATACGCGATTTAAATCCAGTACCAACCGGGTTCCTCGAAAGACAACTCCAGGTACGGAAGGTGAAAAGCGTAATCTCAAACTCGAGTCAAAAGTATTGGCGGACGTTGGTATGTTAGGTTTACCTAACG
>JACCDR011647354.1_pt1 | contig 13485 bp, 15 predicted proteins | sample 7446431 | NCBI WGS metagenome assembly JACCDR01 (sample SAMN15323443, study PRJNA562643) | freshwater metagenome | isolation source: river surface water | place: USA:Blue River Watershed | collected 2017-08-17
CTCTCCGTTTGTGTGAGAGTTGATGATCTTGTAATTTTCCCCAGCGGCATCTTTAGCCTGTAAAAAAGTGTACATGTCGCAGTCTTCTTCCAAGTATGCCGTGTTGCAATCGCTCGACAGATAGCTGCAACCGCTTATAATATCCTCACATTTAAGGTGAAGGATTTCTTTCGTCGGCACCCTCAGCCATCCGTGCCCAGGATCTTCATATTTTGTGTAAACTTGTGTTTCCATATTCCCCTTTTTAATTCGCAAAAGCGCATTTTACCTGATCTGCGCTTAACCCGTGTTTCTTGCAAAACGTATCTTTTGCGCTGGTTAAAGTCCGGCTCTGGTTTGTTGAGCATTCATACACCCACTCTCCAAACCCGCCACGTTTCCCGCCAAAACGGGGACGTGTGTAAATGTCAATCTTTCGTGACTGGCTCATATCAATCTGCCTTTCCGCCCCCAAAGCGGCACTGTCCAAAACCCGCTCGTTTGCCAGTGTTTGCCGTGACCGGCGCACCGACTACACTTTTCGCCGTGTTCTCCGGCTACAAATCCAACGCCGCGACAACGGCGGCATGGAACTTTGTGGGCAACTTCGACGTGCCCTGACGACTGGTTGTAGACAATTTTCATAAATCACTCCTGAATCTGTTTCCACCCATCGAAGGTGGAAAGGAAATCAGCGCATCCACCGATTAGCACAAGCGTGCAGACTGCACCCCGCTGAATGCAGTCTGTTCCGGTTCTGCGTATTGCGGCGGCAATCCGCCGTGCCTCATCTTGTGAGGCGAACTTCTTCTTGAGAATCTTCTGTTCCATACCTTCCTTTTCTGCCACGGATTCGCGCCGTGGCTTGTTTGTTTGCGCTAAAAGCCGTACTTATAGATAAGTCCGGCCACTGTCCCAGCAACGTAGAGCGTTGCCAGTGCTAGAATGATTAAACACGACAGCATTACACGCTTCGTGTTTCTGTCTGGCTCGGGGAGCCAGAGCGTTACTATAGTTTTCTTTTCATTAGCCCTCCTCTATCGTGCGTTAATAATACCGCCGTGGCGGAACACCGCCGTCTTTTTAACAGTCCCGTCAGGTAGTACAGTGTCCGACGACTGCCGGACGGAAAATGCGTACAACGGCGTAACGCCGTCGTTTTTCAATGCGTCTTCGAGTGACGCCATTAAAAATGGCGCACCGCCGATCATAGCGGCGTCAAAATCAACGCCCTGATCGATGGACTCTTGCGCCACCAATCCGGCAATGACTGATGCTCGATCTCTGATGTCTGCCATCGTTGGCAGAGTCTCAAACGTCAAAGCGGCTTGTATTGCCGCCTTGTTCTTCGGTTCGATAACGCCCTGATCAGGCGTTCCGGCATGTTGGGTCAGGTTTAGTATGTTCATGATTTTCTCCTTCCTTTAATCCAGTATGGTTATAACTGGCGGCATATATCAGGGTACTCTATTCGCCTGATCTATCCGGCATGTAATGACGGATTATCCGTTTTGAGGGAAACTTTCCCTCAAAAAATGACATTGTCATTTTTTCTCGCTCTCTGCGTTTAACAGGGTTGAGACTGTAACATTCTGGCCGCACTGCCAGTTTGTTCCCGCATTACGATTCGGCATTACGTCTATATGTCCTTTGTGTGGTAAAGTTGATTGCGCTTATCGGTATGCACAAACCCGCAACGTATGCCGTTCCTTGTGTTCCCAGCCGCCGATCTCGATTTTTAATTTTAGATGGCTTCTTTAGCAGTTTCAACGGGGGCGCATTCGTTGTAAGCGTTGCGCTAAGTAAACGTGTAGCTCGTTTTGTCGCCGTCTTTGTTTGTTGCCATATTCGGCGAATGATGTTTAGACAGACAAAGAGCAGAATCACGTATACAGACTAACAGGTCTAGCGTGTCGGTAAAGGTGTCGATCATCCGCTGGCTTACCCATAGCAGACAACCCTCATAGAGCGGTGAACAACCTCTCGACGTTGCCGGTTCTGTTAGCAGAAAATGAGGGAAACTTTCCCTCAAAAATGACATTGTCATTTTTTCCTAACCGCTGGCTGGTACTTTTCAATATGTCAAAGATCATCGACAATCATAGTCAGAGATCAGTATCACTCTCGATCTACCTTTCTCTATTGTCTGATATAAGTGTAACACACTATTGATAAAAAGTCAAATAAAAGTTTTAAATTTACGAAAAATTATTTTTATCGGTTTTACCGCAAAGAACCATTGAAACACTGCGGAAAAGTGAAACGGTTGAACGCCCTGCTATTATAAGGAAAGAGCGTGCGCGTATACGTATATGAAAAGCGAAACGCTTTTGCCCGTTTCTTGCGCCCTGTTTCATTGCCCCAGAAGCGGGCCTGTTTTCGCCCTGTACCGTTCGCCGCGCCGCCTCTCGGGATCAACCGAACGACTCTCGGCCCGTCCGTCCGTTTGTTGCCGTGTTAGACATACACAACAGAAGTAGAGAACAAATCAAAAAGGGGCGAACGCCCCAGCGGGGAACCCGCAAGGTCTCAAAAAAGCTCGCACCCTCTCACGCCCACAACAGCAATGAAACCCTTGCCACGATTGGGTTTCGTAAAGAAAAAAGATTTCGCAGAAATCTTTTTTTCTGCACGAAAACCATGAGCGGCAACCTCACTCAATAAACCATATGCTCACCAAAAAAAAGGTACTCGCCCCGTGGTGTTCGCCCTGAAATAATCAGCAGACAAGCCCCCGACCACAATATGTTGTGGTGTGTTTGCCATGAATGGACGTTTTCCCCGGCCTGATAACCGACCACACCACAATATATAGTGGTGTGTGTTTTAAAGAGTTTTTATATTTCCACCCCCGTGTGAGCTGCCATGAATTGATCAGCCGTGGAATGCCCTATATATAGGAATAGGAAAAAATGACGTTGTCATTTTTTTTGGAGCGAGTTTTTGAGGGAAACTTTCCCTCAATTTTTCGCACTGCGATTTTGCCCCAGAGGATTCGCCCCGCGAGTGCTTATACGTGCGTGTGTGCGGGTGGGCGTGCGCGTGTGTGCGGGTGGGCGTGCGCGTGTGTGCGTGGGTGTGCGGGCGTGTAGCTTTTGTTTTGACGTTTGTTTTTGCAATCTCAAAACCACAAAAACCGTTTGAGATTGTTTGAGGTAAAGGCGGTGAGGTAGAGATATGGCTAAAGGCAAAACGAGCTTAGAGGGCCTTTTCTGTTCGTTTTTGAAAAGTACCAGAAAAGAATCGGAGCACAAAAAAAAAGCCTACCCTGATTCAGGGTAGGCTTTAACTGATCAGCTGATCAGGTTACTTTTTCTTGGCGGCCTTTTCCTCGTCCGCCTTTTTTGCGGACTCAATCTCTTTTTGAGCTTCAGGGATTTCCGTGCTCAATTCCTCACTGTTAAACCGAAACCCTTTGAGCAAGGCGGGGTCAACCTTGCTATAAATAGCAACCTTGCACAATGCTCGCAAAAATGCGAGCCGTTGTTTTTCCGTTATCGTATCAGATAACGGCACTTCTGATTGTTCCCAAGGCAAGCGGTTGATCCGTTGAGCAACACGATCAAACTCCGGATTTTTTCCGGATGTCGGCAAGATCAGCTTGCCGCCTTTTCCGGCAGGTATCAGGTACTTTTTGAGTACCAGTCTCCTGAAAGCTTTGTATTCCTCACTCTTTTTTGAGTATTTACAAAACTCTGCTTTTTGGTCGTTCGCAACAACCCGGAACAGAGACAAGGCTTGCGCTGTTACGTCGCCATCGATGATGTCGACTGCGTTGATTGACTGTATTAACAGCTCTACAGAAAGAGCTGTCTTGTCATCTTGCGAGCAATCAGTGGCTTTGATTGCTTCTTGCGCCGCAACGATACGGCCGAGTATCGTGTCATCTGATACCAATTTGATTTCTGGCAATGTATTCATGGTCTATTCCTTATATGATCATAGCGGTGCCCGACAGGGCGCACTTTATTAAACTATGATCATTTTTCATACGATAAGCATGCCACACTGTTTTACATTTGTCGATATATATTTTTACATTTTTTCATCTTTTGTTTTTACACAATCGCAACCCTCGCAAAAAAAATGACACGGTCATTTTTTTACTCTTGCACCCCAAGCAATACGCCCCTGTTTTCGCTACCCCTAACTTTGTTCAGCCTAACAAACTTTGTTCAGATTAACTTGCCTTGTTAGGCGTGCCTAAAAGATTTTTGGCGAGAACGGTGGTCAGAAAAATTTGCGGCACTCACCCTCTTCGCCTGTGTAAAAATTTTTCCAAAAAAAATAAACCCAACGACTTCGCCTTGGTTATTTTTTTTCTGAAGTTTTTTTGAGCTGGAATTTTTTGGCGGCGAAATTTTTTCTGGGAAAATTTTTCTGGGAAATTTTTGGGCTGGGAAAATTTTTGTGATGGTGGTAATAGGGGTGGCATGAATAAAAAGACCGTTGACACTGGAGTAGTTGTAGAGAGGATAAGTCGGGAGCAATTTTCTGACGAGATCTGCAATAGTGGAGTGATTGAGAAGTACCCTGAGTTTGCGAATTTGGATGGGCGAGACCAACTGGTAATGATTGGTGTTAGCCTTGGGTATAGCTATCGGTTTTTGGCTGACGCGATGAGGACGAACATTACTGCGATAAGCAGGGTGGTGAATCGGGTTGATCCTACGAGGCGGTATAGGGAGGATGAGGTTGCGAAGAAAGTGTTCATTGCTGGGAGGGCGAGGAGCAAGGCGATGGAAATGATCACGGCGATCACTCCGCAGAAGATTAGTGAGGCGAGCATGAGTACGCTGGTGAAGGGTGCGAAAGGGTTGATGGAAGTTGCGGCGATTACGGAGAGGAAGACGAATGCGTTGGGTGATGGGAAGGTTAAGAAGGTTACGGTGGAGTTTTTCGATCCTGTTGCTGAGATGGAAACTGCTGATGTGGAGGTTTTGGGCCGGAGTGGTGGCGAGGACGATGAAGAGGTTGGGTTGCTGACAGGGCTTGGGTTTGATGGGGAGCGAGACCGGACGGTTGAGGAAGATCGGATAGCCGGAACTGTGTACGAGGGTCGTGGTGTTGAGGGTGGGCCGGACTTTGATCCTGATTTTGATCCAGACTTTGAAGACGACGAGGAAGAAGAATGAGTGCTGTCTTGGATGTTGAAGGCGTATTGAAGATGCGGATACCGAGGCCGCCTGATAAGTTGCGCATCCTCTTTGATCGTGATGCGATGATGGCCTACGATTACGTGATACTGAGTGGTGGCCGTGGTGGAGGGAAGACGGAGACGCTTGGTCAGTTCTTTGTTGTGAACTCGATGAGCGATAGTGGTGACATTTTGTGCCTTCGAGAGATTCAGAAATCGATGGAAGACTCGGTGCATAAAGTGGTGTGTGACTGGATTCGGAAGTTGAATTTAGACGAACACTTTACCATTTTGAAGACGGAGATCATTAACCGGCAGACGGGTGCGCGGTTCACATTCAAGGGGATGAAGGGCGGCGGGGAGAACTCGACGATCAAGTCGACGAAGGGTATCAAGTATGTTTGGTACGAAGAAGCGCAGACGGCGACGGTAGAGAACTTGCGATTGCTGTTGCCGACGATTCGATATGGTGAGGGACAGCGGTTCTACTTCTCGATGAATCCTGATACGCTTGACGATGCGGTGCCGAACTTTGTCGGGAAGATGCCGCGATGCTTAACGATCCATATCAACTTCAGCGACAACCATTACTGTCCGAGGGTTTTGATTCAGCAAGCGCAGGACTGCAAACAATTCTTCCCAGAGGAATACGATCATATCTGGCTCGGGAAGCCGAGGGGTGACGGCGACCGGCAGAGCGTCTTGACATATTCAATGCTCAGTGAATGTATCGATGCGCACAAACTCCTGGGGAATTGTGACGGGCATACGTATGGTGGATTGGACTTGGCCGCTGGCGAGATGAAGCAGAACGACAAGAACGCTCTGTCGCTGGTAAAGGGGCCGGTGGTAATGATGAGTAGGGAATGGCGGGACAGCGACCTGAGTTGCATTGCGCAATATGTCAATCAGCAGATGAAGGCGCACAACGGCACGCGCCTGTTCTACGATGCGGTCGGGGTGGGAGGGTTTGCAGAAAAGACACTGCTGGCAACCAATCCTGAATACGGGGTGATTCCGTATATGGGACAGCATTCCGTTATGGGGCCGAAGGTTCCTTTTATTAGGACTCGATCTCAAATAATAACCAATGTAGACTTCTTCAAGAACTTGAAGGCTCAGATGTGGTGGAACATCCGTCTGCGAGCGGAGAACACGTTGCGATTGAAGCGAGGCTTTGTAACGACACGGCCAGACTATTACCTGTCATTGGATAGCTCAATTGAAAATCTCGACGGGCTGATACGCGAAATGGCGCAGGCTACGTGGAAAGAAGACGATAGCGGACGAATTGTAATTGACAAGACTCCAAGCGATTACAATGTTGTCATCGGCGGGAAAAAGGTTACTATGCGATCACCAAATAGAGCGGACTCAATTAACTCTGCGTTCCTGAGATCCATACGTAGCGGATTGAAGGCGAACAGATAGGAGTATTTATGTACATAACGATGGATACGTCGAAAGGCAAACGCAAAGTTGCAGACAGTATGTTGCCTGCTGTTCAAAAGAAGCCGTCTGGGACAATGAAGGTGGCGGATGCTGTCGGGTTGATCAACAACGTCTATGCTCAACGCATGATGCAACGAGGTAGCGGTGGCCCATTCAATGCGCTATCCGGCGCGGGTGGCCTTACTGATAAGTCTGCATTCTTCACATTCATCCCGATGTGGTTGAATGACAGCGGGTTCATCGAACGGGTTTGCAATCAAAGCTGGGTTGCAGAACGGTTCATCTCTATGCCAGTTGATGATATGTTTGCCAAGCCACGCCTGTATGTGAACCCGAAGTTCAAGGAGGTTTTCAACAAACTGGGGATTGATGACAAGGCGGCGGCGGCCATGCGGTTGGGGCGCAAGTTTGGCACAGGCCTGTTCTGGCTGGTAACAAAGGAGGCTCCGTCGACAACGCCTCTCGATATAAAAAAGATTCGCGAGGGCGATGTTGTAAACTGTATTGCACTTGATCAATTCGATGCGAGCATTGAGGCGTATGATCGTGATGTCATGTCCCCAACATTCAACAAACCGTTGATCTATCGCTTGAACATAAAGGAGTTCGGAACGGTAAGCGTTCATGCTTCCCGCATCTACCGATGTGATGGCCAATCAGCGGATTCGATCAATGGCTGGTCTTCGTATGATCGACATTGGGGCGTCTCTTCTCTGATCAAGGTGATGACGGACGTGTTCAATGATGTCGGAGTCGTGCAGGCAATATCTCAGTTGATGCAGGAAGCGTCCATCCCTGTTCACAAAGTAGAGGGGCTGAACGACATCCTGATGCGTGGCAAGCTGGCCGATGAGAATGATGTCGATGAAATGATGGAACAGATCTCCATCTATAAGAGCATCTACAGAACACTATTCCTTGACGGTGCAGACAGCTTCGACAGAACCAGCGTCAACTTCTCAAACATCCCTGACCTCATGGATCGGTTTGAAGAACGACTGGCCATGGCCTCTGGAATGAGCGTCACTCGATTCCTTGGGAAGTCATCGTCCGGCATGAACGCAACCGGTGAGGGCGACCAGCGCAACGATTCGAAGAGCATCCGAATCCGACAGACTCAGATCCTCGAGCCTTTCTACAGATGGGTTGATCCAATCGTAGCGCGGTCGGCTGGTACTGAAGTCCCAGAGTATTTGTTGCCGCCGATGTTCGAGATGAGCGAGAAGGAGCAGTCGGATGTAGACAAGAATCGTAGCACCTGCATAAAGCTTCTGATCGAAACAGGTGTCTGGTCGGCTGATGAAGCGAAGCAGTACATGGCAACAGGTGTGACTCCGAAAGGGGCGGTTGTGCCGGAGGCTGTAAAGAAAATTGAAAAAACGATTGCAGAAAAGACTGCGACAGTGTAGGTAGATGATCATGAAGTTTACCGATAAAGTTGCGTTTGGCAAAAGAGTTGTTGACAGGAATGGGTTTGTTTCCGTTCCGGCAGTCATAACGAGGGTCGGGATTCAACAGTACGGCGTCGATGAGTTGCGAAGGGATGTGTCTCTTGAAGGTGCGCTTAACGGAAAGACCGGATTGGTAAACGTCTTCCGTCCGCCAGAAACGGTTTTCAATCCACTAACGATTGACTCTTTCAAAAATATGCCGGTGACATTCCTGCATCCTGACGATGGAGTAACACCGTATAATGCTCGGTCATATATTGGTGGTCATATCGGTGAAGACGTTGGCAAGATGTCAGACCGCGATCTTGGTTGCACAATTCACTTGCATGACAAAGATGTGATTGATATATCTTTTGGCATAGAAACCTCAGCAGGATATGAATGCCCAATCATTCAAGAGGATGGTGAGTATGAAGGTGAGAAGTATCATTTCAGATTTGACGGGCCGATGCTCGCGAATCATCTCGCGCTTGTACCTGCCGGACGCTGTGGCCCAGAATGCAAAGTCTTGGACAAAAAACAGGAGATCATAATGAAGTTGGATACAGAAGCCTTAACACAGGTTCAAGAGGAAGTGAAGCCTCTGATCACCGCCGCAGTTGAAGCGGCTGTAGCACCCGCAGTTGCCGCCGCAGTCGATGCACTGAAGATTGGCGACACTGCAGCAACCGCTGTAAAGACCGCTCTCGATAGCGCAAAAGCTCAAGCAATCGCTGATGCCGCTGTTATCGCCAAGACGGATGCTGTACATGCAAAGGTTAAGCCTTTGCTCGGATCGAAATTTGACGCAACGAAAAGCTGTCATGACCTTTTGGTTATGGCTGTTGGCGATCTCGTTGCAGATGCGGACAAGAAATCTGATGAGTATCTTAACGACAAAGTTGATGAGATCGTTGCGGAACGTGCGAAAGCAGTGATTACGAAATCTGATGCTAGCGTAAAGATCATCAACCTAAAAGCTTTCGGCAACTAATAACCGATAAAGGGAGAGAACAATGCCTATTCAAGATGATTATAACAACGTCACAGAGCGTGGCCAGATGGGAATGGTGTCCCGTCCGAATGCTCCTTTTAACGGGGAGCGGATTAAAATTGGTGCTACCGGCCTGAAGGCTGGTAACGCATTCAAACTGGATGGAAGCGGAGACGCTATCCCAATGGCGAGTGCAACGGATGCTTCTCAAGTAGAAGGTGTTTTAGGGTACGAAGCCGGAATGATCAATGACGCAACAGGCGTAATTCCTGAATACGCTGTCGGCGCACAGATCCCTTACACCGAAGAAGGTTACGTCTATGGCGTGGCTGGTGGAACGATCTCGAAAGGCGATCAGGTTGTCTTCGTTCCTTCTACTCAGAAGTGGACTGCAAGCTCGCTGGCCGTTGTCGACCAGAAGAAGATGCTGACCGCCGCTCAGGATGCTGTTGCAAACCAACTGTTCGAGATCAAGGTCGGAGCTCGCGTTCCTTCCATGCTCGGATCTGTTGGACATGACGCAACGTATACGATTGGTGCCGAAGCTGGCGATGTGATCAAAGTCACCGCGCAGTTGACTGATGCCGAAGGTAACGCTGTAGCAGGCGTGCAGATTGTTGATGTTCTGCTGTCCGATGCGGCTACCGGAATTGGCTTGGTTGCCACCGCTCCAAGCGGAACCGTAGCGATTGCGGCCAAAGGAACCCTGCTGGCCTCGCCTGTGGAGAAGAAACATCTCACGATTCAGACGGATGAAAACGGTCAGTACGACCTGAACATCACTGAAGCTGGTGTCAAGACGCTGTATGTCGCTACGATCCTGATGGATGGTTCGATGTCGGTTTCCGGCGCAGTAACTTTTGCTTAACCCTTAATTGAAAGAACGTAAAAATGCCTAATATCTTTGGCCGTAACCCACGCGATCTCATGGTCATCCGCAGTCAATGCGATGGCATGACGGATCGGCAGATCATGGACTCTCTCGTAGCGTCTGGATCGAAGATCAACTTCAACCACGACTTCTCTCGTCGGAACTTCACCAGCGATGCTGAAGCTTCTGTCGCGGCATTCGGGTTGGTGTCGAACAATCTCGAAGCTGTACAAGCGGAAGTCGAAGAAGTTCTGAAACAACAGTTTCGGGTTCCGATGTTCATCCCGATCAACAGCTCGATTCCTGAAGGTGCAACCTCCTACTCCTTTAACGTGATCAAACGTTTCGGGAAAGGGAAGTTCATCAACAAGGATGGGTCGAACGTTGAAAGCGCGACCGCCTCGATGGGCAAGGTCATCTTCAACCTAGAATACGCCGGTATCGAAGCGGCTTGGACATTGCAGGAATTGCGCAACTGTTTGTTCACTGGCGTGAAGCTGGATGGCGAATGTCTGCGTGCAGCAACTGAAGGCGCACTCGATCACATTCAGGACATTGCATTTGATGGTGATGCTGAAGTCGGCTTCAAAGGTTTGTTGAACCATGACGAAGTTCCAGTCTACCAAGGAACCGTTCCTGACTTCACCGATCCGGCAACGACTGCGGACATCATGATCAACTTCATCCAAGCGTTGGTCTCCGCAATGGGGACATCCACGAACGAATTGATCTACCAGCACTTCGGTACTGGCGAATTGATTTGCGTGGTGCCTACTGCTGTGTTTGATGCGATCTCCTCGCGTAAATGCTCGGACGATGCCAGCCGGACTGTTGCCAACTTCTTGGCGCAGAACAATCCTTGGACGCAACGTACTGGCAAGGCTTTGACCTTCAAGTCTCTGCCTGAAGCGTCGGATGCCGCTGAGACGGGTGACGGTCGGTTGATCCTGTATCCAATGCACAGCCGTGTGTTGGAAATGGCGATTCCGATCATGCCGCGAATCATCACCACTCTGAATGAGGGCTACCGGATCAAGGCTCCGATGGAGTACAGCTTGTCTGGCGTGAACGCAAAACGTCCGCAGATGATGATGTACGCTGACGGCGTTCTTGGTTCCTAACCTCTGAAGGTTGGCTGAACTGAAAGGGGTTGGAGTAGTCCTGCCCCTTTTTTTATCTCAAAAAAAATGGAGACGTATCATGGCTAAGAAATCTGACGATCAAGCAAAGCAACCTCTCAAAATGATTACCATCAAAAACACCCACAAGAACGGGCGACCAATCCTTGGTCGCGACGGTGTGATTCCTTTTGGGAAAACCGTAACAGTTCGCAAATGTGATGTGTCTGAGGCTTTGATTAAAGCAGGTCACATTTCAGTTGTGCAACCTGCCGCTGAATAAGAAGGGAGCGTACAGTGAGTGTTCTGACAGTCAGTAGGTTTAGAACCATATACCCAGAGTTTGATGCAGACACGTTCTCAGATGAGCGTGTCGAATATCACTTTGACTTGGCTCAAGAGATTTACTGCGGAACAGATAACGCACTGTACGCTTTAACCGCTCACATTCTTTCTCTTTCCGCCGCAGAGAGAACCTCTGTTGAAGGCGGGGCTCCGTCTACATCTACGCTTGGAACGGTGAGCAAGTCGCGTGTTGGCCGCATCGCCACCGAGTTTGTTTCCATGGCAAAGAATGCTGAGGATGCCTACTACGAACAAACGCCATACGGGAAGCTATACCTTGCGCTGAGAGGAACTCGGAGATTCTGCGCTCGTGTCCGCTAAAACTCCAATTAGAGCGACGCTGAAGAAGTCGGTGCGTCTCGAAGCACTGAAGAACGAGCTGTTGATTGATCCGTCAAAGCTTCCAAGCCGGTTGACTGGATACAACATTGGATGGGCCTCCGACTCGAAGTACCATCGCGGAGAGAGAGATCCAATCTCGACAGCCGCCGTCGCGAAGATTCAGGAGTTCGGCTCCCCGTCCGATGACGGGACGATTGCTCAGGGCAACAACAAAGGCATTCCTCCGAGGCCATTCTTCTCGAAAGCAAACGACGAATTTCACAAGTTCATCATATCATTTATGCGATATGCCAGACGGCCAGGCATAAAGAAACTTGGTGCGAAAGACGTTCACTTCATTGCCAAGCGGCATGTGCGGCTGGTAAAGGCAAGTATCGTGAATGGCAACTGGACGCCAAATGATCCGGTGACGATTAAAAAGAAAAAGTCAGAGCAACCGCTGATTGATACGCTTCAGCTACATGACGGGGTGACCTATGCCACAACCACTCGTAAACGTTAATTATGCAATCCGTATGCCTGCATACGCGCAAGAGTTTTCGTATTACACGAAGACTCAGACTCTTGATGACGAGACCGGCCTTGTCTCGTTTGTTGACTCGGAGGAAGTCTCTGCCGTTGGAAGTATCCAGCCATGCGAGAAGACTGAGAAGCACGCTTTGATGGAAACCATACGTGGCGGCCAAGACATACGTGAAGCGATAATCATTTTCACAGACGTCAGGTTGATCTGCGGAACGATTGGCGATCCATCCTCGTCTGGACATTTTATAAAGTACCGTGATCTGGAATGGATTGTGGTTGACGTAGAGGACTACTCGCCGCATGGTCACGTCGAAGCAATCGCAGTGAGGTTGAACAACCAAGATGGATAGCACAAACAACGAACTGTATAAGCTTTTGATTCCGTACATCCGCAAGGCTGTCGGAGTCCCAACGCTTCGATGTATCATCGGAAACCAGAACGCTTCGGAACTGTCTGGCGAATACTGCTCAATGCTGATCATGTCGTCGCAGTCTGTCGGCATGGGTGTATCCACAAACACGTTTGTTGCGGCGACCCATGCCATCCCAGATGATGAAGAGACGGAAGAAGACGAAAGCGTTCCCGCTGTAGAAGAACATTTCAGCAGACGGACAACGGCATTGAGCGACACAAAGGTTTCTGTGGAGTTCTACCGAGGCAGGGCTCATGAACACGCTCGGAAGCTCATGATGTTCCCACAAACGGAAGCAGCCTACGAACTTCTGGCTCCAGTAAACGTGGTGATAAAACCAATACGTGATTACCGAACACTGGATTATACGAGCGGTGGGCAATGGGTTGCGAGAACTCAAATAGATTTGTACTTGCAGTCATCAAGTGAATATGCTGATACTGTTGGAGTAATAGACGAAGGCACAATCGACGTATCAGTTGAACATAACGGTGCGATCACAAGCAATGAGTGGGAGATAAAAGATGAGTAATGGTTTAGACGCTTCTGGGATTATTCGAGTGACATCGAGCATTCAGCCTGCCGGACTTGCAGGCCGCGACACGGGACGCACCCTTTTCTTCACGAAGAATACGACGATTCCGGCGCAAGAGCGTGTGCGGTCGTACAGCAATCTGACTGCGGTGGCGGCAGACTTTGGGCCGAACACCAGCGTGTATCGTGCGGCTGTGAAATACTTCAGCCAGAAGCCGTACCCGAAACCGTTCGTTGTTGGGCGGTGGATTGATTCTAAAGCGACAGGAAGTATTACCGCAACATCGGCGGCAGATTTTACATTATCATCTCTTCAAGATATTGATGACGGATCTTTTAAATTTA
>JACCDR010694529.1_pt1 | contig 13483 bp, 12 predicted proteins | sample 7446431 | NCBI WGS metagenome assembly JACCDR01 (sample SAMN15323443, study PRJNA562643) | freshwater metagenome | isolation source: river surface water | place: USA:Blue River Watershed | collected 2017-08-17
CTGAAAGCCATCTACCCCGACACGATTGAGAAGCTCTCGCTCGTGCACCCCGAGGCCATCATGGGCCTGCTCATGGGCGGCGCGGTGATCTACTGGTTCACGGGCGCGAGCACGCAGGCCGTCGTCACCGGCGCCTACCGCGCGGTGGTTTACATCAAGGACAACATGAAGCTCGACGCTGCCACCGCCGCCATCGAGGCCTCGAAGGAAGTCGTGCGCATCTGCACCCAATACGCGCAGCGCGGCATGGTGAACATCTTCATCGTCATCTTCTGCTTCAGCCTCTCGCTGGCGTTCTTCGACCCGTTCTTCTTCATCGGCTACCTCATCGGCATGGCCTTCTTCGGCCTCTTCCAGGCCATCTTCATGGCCAACGCCGGCGGCGCCTGGGACAACGCCAAGAAGATCGTCGAGGTCGAGCTGAAGATGAAGAACACGCCGCTCCACGCCGCGACCGTCGTCGGCGACACCGTGGGCGACCCGTTCAAGGACACCTCGTCGGTCTCGCTGAACCCCGTGATCAAGTTCACCACGCTCTTCGGCCTGCTCGCGGTCGAGATCGCCGTGAAGATGCCGCCGGGCCTCAAGCACGCCATCGGCGGCGCCATCTTCGTCATCGGCCTCGTGTTCGTTTATCGCAGCTTCTACAGCATGCGCATCCCGGTGAACGAAAAGGACGGCGAGGTCGTCGAGCACCAGATGCAGAAGAGCTGACGCGCCGGCGGACCCAGGCCCTGAGTCCATCGAGCGGGCCGATTTGTCTTGGGCGGGGCGGCAAGCCCCGCCCCTTGGCGCCGGTGCGAACCGCGGCGGCCTCACTCCGCCTTGCGTCCCATTCGCGGGAATCGCGGGCGGCTTCCACTGTGCAGCCCCGCCTCGCGCACCGCTGTTCCGAAAAATTCGGAAACCTCCCGTGCCGGCCGCGGTCAGTTTCGCGCGCGCCCGGTTTCCCGGGTGCTTTTATCCAACCTGCAAACCGCATGAAAAAGTTCCTCCTTCCCCTGTTCCTCGCGACGGCCCTCGCCGCCTCCGCGCAAACGCTCGTGACCGGTGCCGATGTCGGCTACCTGATCGACAGCGACGAGACCTACTTCTCCGGCCGCTTCGGCTGGCAGTTCAAGGCCAACGAAACCTACGCCCATGAACTCGGCGCCGAGATCGGCTACACCCGGGCCACCGAAGCGGGCGGCAAGGCCACCCTGATGCCCGTCACCGCCAACTACCGGCTCGCCAGCGTCATCAGCGGCAACGTCGGCTACTACATCGGCGCCGGCGCCGGTTTCGCCCGCGTGCGCGCCGACGGCGTGAGCACGGGCGGTCCCGTCACGCTCCGCGACACCTCGTTTGCCGCCCAGGGTTTCACCGGCCTAACGTGGCAGGCCACGCCCGCCGTCGCGCTCACCGCCGGCGCCAAATACATCTGGATCGATGATGTGCGGCTCGCCGGCACCACGGTCGAGGTCGGCGACGACATCGCCTTCTCCCTCGGGCTGCAGGTCAAATTCTGAGCCGCTCGTTCATGGAGCCGGGCTGACCGCGCCCGGTTCTCTCCCTTAGGTTAGTGTGTGCAAAAGCCGCGTGGAGCGACGTTCTCTGCGCGGCTTTTTGCGTCCGTCTTTGACCAACAAAGCCACGATCCCTAGCCCAAACTCCCGCGCGCCTATGACGTTCTTCGGCCAAAAAATCATTGAGCCGGGTGGCGTCGGATTGCTTTTTAGCCGGCTCCCTGTCGGGCCAACAGGGGAAACCAAAAACAACCTACACCAACCATGAAGAAGTTCGTTTCATTCGCCCTCATCGCAGCCAGCCTGGCGGTCTCCGCCAAGGCTCTCATCGTCGGTGCCGACATCGGCTACCTGGTGGACGGCCAGGAGGAATACATTTCCGGCCGCCTCGGCCACGCCTTCAAGTCCGGCGATTCCCTTGCCCACCAGGTCGAAGTCGAGGTCGGTTACAACAGTGAGAAAGATTCGGGAGCCAAGGGGGAACTCATTCCCGTGACGCTCAACTACCGCGCCGAATCCATCCCCGCCAACAAGCTCGGCTATTACTACGGCCTGGGCGCAGGTTTAACCTACACCAAGGTGCGGGCATTTGGCATCTCCGACAACGATACGGCCTTCACGGCGCAGGCTTTTGTGGGCCTGAGCTACAAACTGGGCGAGACCACCACGTTTCATGCCGGTGCCAAATACATCTGGATCGACAACGTGAAGCTGTTTGGCCTTAGCGCCAATATCGGTGACGATGTCGTGCTCTCCGGCGGACTCAGCGTGAAGTTCTGAGCCGGTTGACAGTTCTCTGATTCAGGCCGCGGCTCACGCCGCGGCCTTTTTTTGCGCCCGGTCGTCAGGCCGGTGGAGCGCGGGCTGCTGGGAGATCGGACACAACAGCCTGCGCGGAGCGCCGGCTCCACCCTGAGAACCGCCAGCTGTCCGCCGAAAATTTTCTGATAACGCGCATCAGGTTTATCGACTAACGTGACGGGCGCGTCCGCGGGTAGAGTCGCCGCATGAACTCCACCCAGCCTCACCGTAGTTCCTTCCGCCGTCCGTTCACCCTCCTCCTCGCCGCCCTCCTCGTTCTCAGCCTCAGCGGCTGCGCCGGTTTCTGGGGCCAGCGCCGCCACCATGAGGCCAGCAGCGTCGTCCAGTTCCTCTACCCCGACAAGGACCTGCCCTTCGTGCAGCCGGAAATCCCCACGCTGCGCCTGCCGCTGCGCGTGGGCGTGGCCTTTGTGCCGGGGGGCTCGCGCGGCTTCAGCCCCATCGAGGCCGGCTTCACCGAGCAGCAGAAGACCGAGCTCATGCGCCAGGTCGCCGGCCAGTTCAAGGCCCTCCCCTTCGTGCAGGCCATCGAGATCATCCCCGCCACCTACCTGCGCCCGGGCGGCGGCTTCGAGAATCTCGACCAGCTCCGCGCCATGCTCGGGATCGATGTCATCGCCCTCATCGCCTACGACCAGGCCCAGACCTCGACCGACACCGAGGCCAGCCTCGCCTACTGGACGATTGTCGGCGCCTACGTCATCCCCGCCCAGGCGCAGGCCACGCACACGCTGATGGAGGCCGTCGTTTACGACATCCCCAGCCGCAGCCTGCTCTTCCGTGCTCCCGGCACGAGCACGGTCAAGGGCCACGCCACGCTGGTCCGCAACAGCTCCGAGCGGCGCAAGGACTCGGGCCGGAGCTTTACGGAGGCGGCCGCACAGATGACCACCCACCTCGCGCAGGAGCTGGAGCTCTTCAAGGTTCGCGCCCGCGAGGAGCCGCACACCGTGAAGATCGAGCACAAGCCCGGCTACACCGGCGGCGGCTCGCTCGACGCCGGCTTCGCCCTGCTGCTCATCGCGCTTCTAGGCAGCGCGGCAGTTAGACAGCTGCGCTCCAAGGCATGACCCCAAGCCGGAGTCCGGACCGGCCTCAGGGCGGCCGGCCACAACGGGACCCACGGCAACTTCATGGCCAATCGCACTTCCGTATGAAAACCCTCCGCGCACCTCTGCTGTTGTTCGCGCTGCCCGCGGTGCTGGTCGCGTTTGCCGCGACGCGGCACGGCGAGCTGCTGCTCGCCCGCGACGCGCTGGCCGACGGCGAGCTCTGGCGGCTGTGGACGGGCCACTGGGTTCATTTATCCGCCTCGCACCTGCTTTGGAACCTCGGCGTGCTGGTCATCGCCGGCGCGGGGCTGGACCGGCTGCGCCCGGGGCTTCTTTGGCGGCACACCCTGATCGTCGCGCCGTTTCTCAGTTGCGCCATCCTTGTCTTGGAGCCTGGCCTGCAGAGTTATGGCGGTCTGTCGGGACTGGCCACCAGCGTCGTGGTGATGCTCGCTCTGGAAAATTTCCGCGCTTCCGGTCCTGCCCGCTGGCTCTGGGGTGGCGCGCTCGCGCTCGTCGCCGCCAAGATCACGACGGAGGCCCTTGGCAATACGACGGGGTTCACCCGCTATGATTCGACCGCGGTGCGCACGGCCTGGAGCGCCCACGCCGCCGGCGCGCTGGCCGCCGTGATTCACCAGGGATTGATGCGGCTGAGGGGAGGCGGAGCGCCCGTTAAAGCTACTTCAATTTCTCCGTGCAGGCCCAATCCGGCCACACTTGCACGGCATAGCGCTGCATCTCCGCCACGAGGGCGCGCACCATCGGGGTCGGTTCCCCGTTCCACACGGCCGCAAGCTCCATCCGCTTGAAGGTGTCGTCCAGCGGCAGCGCGCGGACCTGCGGATGCTGCGAGAGGGCGGGCACGCCGATGTTCACCCCCACGCCCTCGCCGTTCGCGACATACTGGGTGACCAGCCCGAGCGAACTCGCCTCGATGCCCGGCGGCCAGACCACACCGGACCGCTTGAGTCCCTGCTGGAACAGCTGGCAGATGGCGTCGGACTCCGGGAGACTGATCAGCGGCTCGGCGGGCCGGCCGTTTGCCCAGAGCTCGGTCGCGCTCTTGTAACGGCTTCGGCGCGGCACCAGCAGCACCAGGGGGAGGCGCAGCAGCAGATGGAAGCGCAGGGGCCGCGTGAGCCGCCGCGCCAGCGGCAACACCACGAGATCAAGCTCCCGGTCCCGCACCCAGCCCTCGAGCTGCAGCTGCAGGCCGGAGCGCATCGCGAGCCGCAGCTCCGGAAACCCCTGCTTCACGCGCTGGATCACGGCCGGCAGGTGCTCGCGGAGGATGTTCTCGGGCGCCCCGATGCGCAGCTGCAGGCCGGCGTGCTGGCGCAGGCGCGAAGCCGTCGCCTTCAGGTTGGCGAAAAACGGCTCCACAAATCCGAACAGCCGCGTGCCCGCCGTCGTCAGCCGGAACGGCTGGCGCTCGAACAGTTTCACCCCGAGGTCCTCCTCCAGCTGCAGGATCTGGCTGCTCACCGCGGGCTGCTGGATGCCGTAGGGCATGTGACGCACCGCCGCGCTGATGCCCCCGTGCCGGGCCACGTAGTAGAACAACTCGAGGTGATGGATGTTCATCGCCACGGTTTCAGTCCAGTTCGTCGGGCACGGCCCAGTCCGGAAATGTCCGGTGCGAGTAGGCGCGCACCTCGTTGATCACGGTGCGCAGCAGGTCCGTGAGCTCGCCCCGCCAGAGTGCCCCCATGGTGAGCGGCTCAAAGCCCTCCAGCGGCAGCACGCGGATGCCCGCCGCCGGCATGCTCGCGAGGGCCGCGTAGTTCACGATGCCGAAGCCCTCGCCGTTCAGCACATAGCGCATCACCAGCTCGACCGAGGTCACCTCGACCGCCTGCGGCCACGTGATGCGACGCCGCTTCAGCTCGCGCTGGAAATCCAGCATGAAGCTGGTTTCCGCCGGCTGCGCCACGAGCGGCTCCGGGATTTTTTTGCGGGCCAGCAGTTCCCCGGCGCTGCGCCAGGGCGCCGACTCGTGCACGAGCAGCACGAGCGGGATGCGGATCAGCCGCAGTTGTCGCAACCGCACCGGCGGCCGGGCGCCGACCGACGTGATCGCGAGGTCGATCTGGCCTTCGTGCAGCCATTTCTCGACCTGCGACTGGTAGCCCGAATGCAGGCTCAGCCGCACCTCGGGGTGGCGCGCCCGCACGTTTGCCATCACGACGGGCACATGGTCGCGCAACACCAGCTCGGCGCCGCCGATGCGCAGGTCCGGCCGCGCCCCCGCGCGCAATTCGGCCGCCACCGCCGCGATGTTGCCGAAGAACGGTTCCACAAATTCCCTCAGCTCCTGCCCCGCGGTCGTGAGCTGGAATGGCTGCCGCTCAAACAGCCTCACGCCGAGTTCCTCCTCGAGCTGCAGGATCTGGCTGCTCACCGCCGGTTGTTGGATGCCGTAGGGCATGCGCCGGACTGCGGCGCTGATCCCACCATGAAGTGCCACGTAGTAGAACAACTCGAGGTGGTGAATGTTCATCGGCCCGCACCCTAACTAGGACTCTCGGCGCGACAGGGCAATGCCGTTCCGGCGCATTGGTTCACTCAATGCGCGCATTTGGTTTATCAATTAACGCTCCTGACTGCGGGTTTGGTAGGCTGGGCGGCATGATCTCCGTCGTCCTCATCCTCTCCGCCCTTGTCCTGCTCATCGGGCTCGACGAGCAGGAAGCCGCCTGAAGCCATGAACGCGCTCCTGCGGTTGATTGGCATTCTCCCCGCCTTGGCGGTGCGGCTGCACCCAGACTTCGGCGTAGGTCTGGTCGGCCGGGTTGGAGAACCAAACACCGGCGGCCCGCTCGTGGCGCCGCCCAACTTCACCCATCCTCATTTCCCACGGTATTTTAGCCGGCTGAACGGGTGGTGGATCTCGCAGCCGGGGTGTCTGGTCTCTGCCGCCCCAATCCCTGCGGCGTGGCTCATGGACCACCTCCCGCCGGAGGCCTCACTGGCCTCGAGAACATGGATCGAACGCCCTGGCCCCTAGGCCAGGCCGTGATCTTCCGTTTCAGATTTTTCGTCCCGTCATTCGCACCCACCACATGAACACCACCCGCCTCCTCCACCGCCTCGGGGTGATCCTTGCCCTCTTGCCTGTGCTCCTCCCGGCCCAGGAAACCATCCACCTCGACAAGCTCACCGTCACCGCCCAGGGGCGCGTGCAACCCGTCGGCGAGGTGCCGATCCCGCTCACCGCCTACATCGGCTCGTTCCTCGAGCAGAACGGCGTCGGCGACTACGAGGCGCTTGCGCCCTACGTGCCCGGACTCTTCATCCAGGAGCAGTCGCCCAACAATCCCGGCATCAACATCCGGGGCATCACGACCGACAGCGGCGATCCGCGCGCCGAGTCCCGCGTGTCGATCTTCCAGGACGGCATCTCCATCAGCCGCTCGCGGGCCAGCGTGGTCGAGCTGTTTGACCTTGAGCGCATCGAGGTGCTGAAGGGGCCGCAGGGCACGCTGTTCGGCCGCGGGGCCGAGATCGGCGCCGTCTCGATCGTGCAGCGCAAGGCCGCGAACGAGCGCTCCGGTTCGTTCACGGCGGGCTTCGGCAGCGACCGTGAATACCGCGTCGCGGGCCACCTCAACGCCCCCCTGGTGGACGGCAAACTGTTCGGCCGCCTAGCGTTCACCCACGTGCAGCACGACGGATCCATCGAAAATCTCGCCGACGGCTCCGACCTCAACGGCAAGCACACCACCGCGCTGCGCGCCGCGTTGCGGTGGCAGCCGACCTCCCGCACCACCGCCGACCTGATCGCCAACTGGCAGCACGACACACCGCCGGGCACGGCCTTCAAGAGCGGCGTCATTCCCACGTCGCGGGGCGACACCAACCCCTTCCGCGCCGCCGAGCTGACCCGCGGCTCCGCGCTCGGCGTGGACCGCACGGTCGGCGGCCTCACCGGCATCGTCACCCACGAGCTCAACCCGGCCTGGTCGGTCACCAGCATCACCGGCTGGCGCGAGTATGATGCCTACGAATCCTTCGACGCCGACGGCTCCGGCCTTTACCTGCTGGAGTTCGCCGAGGACGCGCGCGGCCGGCAGCTCAGCCAGGAACTGCGTTTCAACTACGACGAGGACGGACGCTTCGCCGGCTTCTTCGGCGCAAGCTGGTTCCGGGAAAACGGCTCGGCGCGCGTGCCCTTCTCGACCGACGAACGTCAGCTCTGGCCCTTCCTGTCCGGCTCCTTCGCCAGCGGTCTGGTCCAGGCCGGCGTGCCCGGCGCGCTGGTGAACTTCGCCGTGCCCGCCCTCCATCCGTTCATGCCGCAGGCCACGCTGCCGGCGACCTTCGCCGCCTTCGCCAATCCCGCGCTGCCCCCGTCGCTGCAAGGCCTCGCCTTCCTCGCCGGCGCCCCGCTGCAAGGCCGCCGCACCGACGAATACACGCAGTCGGGCCGCACCCAGGCCTATGATGTTTTCGCCGACGGCACCTGGCGCGTCACCGACCGGCTCGCCATCACCGCCGGACTGCGGGTGACCGAGGAGAAGCTCACGTCAGGTTACGAAGTGAGCAACGGCACGCCGCCCGCCACGCTCGGTTTCATCCTCCATGCGATCCCTGGTTATCCCTACCTGCCCTCCGGCGGAAAGCGCGAGGCGACGGACTCGCATTCCTCCTGGGACGGCCGGCTCGTCGTCCAATACCAGGTCCGGCCCACGCTGAACGCCTACGCCAGCGTGAGTCGCGGACACCGGTCGCCCAGTCTCCTGGTCGATTCCACCACCGTCACCACCGCGGGCGAGGAGGAGGTCTGGAACTACGAAGCCGGCTGCAAGGGCACCCTCGGCAACGGCCGGCTGCAGTGGTCGGCCTCGGTGTTCCAATACGACTACGCGCACTTCCAGACCAGCGTGCTGAGCCTGGGCCGCTTCACCGTGCTCGACGCCGGCAACGCCACCGGCCGCGGTTTCGAGTTCGCCCTGCAGGGTGTCGTCAACGAACGCCTGTCGGTGTTCGCCACCTATGCGCACACGGACGCGACCTTCGACGACACCGGCGACGACGGCCAGCCGCAGGCCTATGCCGGTTATTCGTTCCGCCTGACCCCGCGCAACGCCTTCTCGGTCGGCGGCACGCTCACGCTGCCCGCGGGCAATGGCCGGTTCTTTGTGACGCCGACCTACCAATACAAGTCGGCCCATTGGTTCGAGGACAACAACGCCTCCTTCGGGGGCCGGCTGCGGCAGGACGGCTACGGCCTCGCCCATGTGCGCCTGGGCTGGCGCTCGGCCCGGGATCGCTGGGAGGTCGCCGTCCACGCCTCCAACCTCTTTGACGAGGAGTATCTGATCGACGCCGGCAACGTCGGCGGCTCGTTCGGCATCCCGACGTTCGTGGCCGGAGACGCCCGCCAGATTCGGCTCATCGTGGGACGCCGCTGGTAATCATTCAGGTCCCATGAAAGCGCGCTCCCTCCCTTTGCCAGCCGGCGCCGTCGCCCTCCTGCTGGGCGCCGGCTGCGCCACGCGCGAAGTCATGCCGGTCCGCGTCGAGGTGTATGGCACACTGGACCTGCCCCGGGATTGCCCCGTCGTCGGCATTTCCGCCGCCGGGGTCACCCCGGAATTTTACCTAAACGAGCCGACCACGAAGGAGTCGGCCGCTCGGGAAATCAGCGAGGACATGCGAGCTAGCCCGATCGACGCCGAGACCGCCATCCTCCTGCCGGCCGTGCCGTTGCTCAGCGCGATATTTGGCGGAACACTCGGGGGCGCGATGGGGGTGCGCGCTGACGAAGTGCTCGCGGGCAGTCGCACGATTCAGGCGGAGCTGCGCGACTACGCCTTGGACCGCCGGCTGGAGCACACCTTGGTGCAACACGTCGAGCTCCTGCTCCCGGGAACCACCCAACTTCTGCCCCCGGGCGCAACGCCCCCCAACACCGGGCGTCGCCGCCTGCTGACCTATGGCTACGAGCACCGGGCTTTGGTGCAGCGACCCGAACCTCCCGCCCTCGCGCCGGCCGGCCCGCGCGTTGATGCGGTGATCACCTGGCGCATCAGCTCCTTTGGTTTCTCGGCGCCACAACCTCATCCCCGACCGGGCACCTACGCTGGAAACGAGTTCAATCCGCCGCTACGGTTGACTCTGGCCGTGGACTTGCAGGCGGTCCGCACCGCGGACCGGTCGGAACTCGGCGGCGTCTCGCTGATCTATCAAAGCCAACCGCACAAATTCACCCAGTGGGCCGAAAACAACGCCCTGCTCCTGCACACGGAGCTCGACTCGGCGCTGGCCTGCTTCCAACGGGCAATCAACGACCGGCTCGCCTTGGCTGCGCCCTCTGCTTTTGCCAGCAAGCTGCCGACTACCCACGAGCGCCAGCCGCTGCACCCCTGATCCCGATGCATGCAGTGTCTCGATACGACGAAGCCAATAACATCGTTTTTCCGGCCGGACCGCCCACGGCGTCATGGCCTCATCCCGCGCAGCCGACTGCACCGTGATTTATCGCGTTTGCCACCAAACCCCACCCCTGCCCCGTTATGACCACCCGCCCCGCCCTGCTCGCGCTGTTATTTGTCGCGGCAGCGCTCACCCTCACCGGATGCGTTTCAAACCAATACAAGCTGGCGCGGAAGCCCCCCGCCGGCACGCCGCTTCCACCCGCCCTGGAGATCACGGCGGCCAGCCCGCAGGTCAGCGCCACGCTGCACACGGTTGTCGTTTTTCACGGTCCCGGTTCATGGAAGAAGAACGCGTATTGGGATGAGTATGTCATCACCGTGGCGAATTCTGCCGCGACCCCGATAACCCTCGATCGGGCGGCACTCTTCAGCCTCACCGAGCATGAAAGCCGGCCGGGCCAGAACCCCTGGGATTTGGAGCAAGTCAGCCGGCATCGGCTGAAAGTGGCGAAGCGCACCGGACGCAACATCGCGCTGGGGCTGGGCGTGACGGGCGCGTGGGTCGGGTCCCTCGCCTTGGTGGCCTCCAATATCACGATCTGGGGCGGCGTCTCCAACACCACCGCCGTGGCTGCGGGTAGTGCCGGCATGGTGGGAATTCCACTCGTCCTGCTCGGCAGCGGCGTCCGCAACCTGGTCGCCCGTCGTGCCATCACCACCGAGTTCAACCGCCGGTCGCTGGCCCTGCCCCTGACCCTCGCCCCCGGCGAGACCCGGACCGGCAGCCTCTTTTTCCCGGTTACTCCGGGGCCCACGCGGTTGTTTCTGCAACTCAAGGAAACAGACGGAACCGGCCGGAACCTCGCGCTGGACCTGACACCCCTGGCCGGACTGCACCTCCGGGCGGCGGACGCCGCCCGCTGAGCCGCGGGTTTCTGTCCCTGCCCTCCCGGGCAGGGCTACGAAGCACCGGATAAAATAGCACCGCCGGGATCCGTGGCGGATTCCCGGCGGCAAGGTTCCGGTGGTTACCCCTAACGACCGGATTGGACACACAAACTACAGCTAACGGCCCTCTTCATCGGCACGTTTTCAAGCGCCGCCACCTTTTTCATCCTCCGCGCAGAAATGTAACAGAGGCGGCAAGGTCCCAAACCTTGGTCACCACGAAATACACCAAAGACACGAAAGTTGCTCCAATTCCGCATCCGTCATCCTGAGCCGTGCGAAGGATCCAGCAGCACATCCGATGGCAGATAAAATCTTGGATCCTTCACTTCGTTCAGGATGACAGGCATCGGAAGGTTGATAGGCGGCCTTAACTTTCGTGTGTTTCGTGTATTTGGTGGTGCCCCTGCCCGCTCATCCATGCCGGCCCTTGAAGGTCAGCTCGGCGACACCGCTCTTGTCGAGGCCACCGAGACCGAGGGCGACCATCCGGTCGAATTGCGCCTGCGTGGCCTCGGCCAGCGGCAGCTTCAGCCCGACATCGCGGCCGAGCTGCGCGGCAATGCCTGAATCCTTGGCGGCGTGCGCGCCGGAGAAATAACAGTCGTGGGCGCGGTTCTGCATGTCCTCGCCGTCGGTCTTGAGCACCTGCGAGTTGGCGCCCGTCTGGGCGAACACCTCGCGCAGCATGTCGAGATCCAGCCCGAGCGCGGCGCCAAGACCCAAACCCTCGGCGAGGCCGGCGGTGTTGATGTTCATCACCATGTTCACGAGGGCCTTCACCTGCGCGGCCTGCCCGGCCGGGCCGATGTAGCGGAGCGCCGTGCTGAGTTTCTCCAGCACGGGCTTCACGCGCTCAAAGGCCGCGCGGTCGCCGCCGCACATGAGATAGAGGGTGCCGTTGCGCGCCTGCGGGATGGACGACGCCATGCAGCCCTCCAAGGACACCGCGCCCGCAACCTTCGCCCGACGCTCCACCTCGACATGCGTGGCCGGGGAAATGGTGGCGCAGTTCACGAAGATCTTTCCCTTGGCACCGGTGAGCAGCGAGTCACCGGACTCGGCGAAGACCGCCAGCTGCGCCGCATCGTCGGTGACGACGGTGAAAATCAGGTCCGCCGCAGCCGTGACATCGGCGAGCTTCGTGGCGGGTTGCGCGCCGAACTCCGCCGCAAGCGCGGCGGCGCCGGCGGTGTTGACGTCGTAAACCGCCGTGACGGCGTAACCGACATCCTTGAGGCGGCGGGCCATGTTGGCCCCCATGCGACCGACTCCGACAAAGGCGATTTTGGGATTCATAGGTGAAATAGAATTTTAACCACGGATTGCGCGGATGAACACGGATTTTGTGAAGGGTCGGTCTCCGCACCGACCGCAGCCGGCACGGAGGCCGGCCCTCCAAGGGCATTCATCTGGAATTGCTCAATTCCAGCCACGCTTTCGCGTAACGGCGGCCGAGTTCGCGGAAACCGGGCGACTCGAAGTGCAGCACTTCCGGCTCCTCGGGGCGCCCGGTCAGGCCTTCCGACGAAACCAACCCGCAACGCGGCACCCGCGAGGGCAGGCGGCGGAGGGCGGCGTTGATCGGTGCTTCGTTGGGACAGAACCGTCCGATCTCGCCCACGATGACCGGCACCTCCGGGGCGCCGAGGTCGGCGCGCAGCCGCGCGATGAATTTCTCGAAACGGTCGGCGTAGGACGCCGCCTTGTCCGGCGCGCGATCGGATTCGCCTTGGTGCCAGAGGATGCCGGCGAGCCGGCCGCGCTTGAGCGCCTCCTTGGCGCGGGCCACGGCGTTCACGTAATGCGGCGCGCCCGGCGCCCACTCGTCGAGCGCACTGCCCCCGAAGGCCGCGGGCACGAGGCCGATGACCGCGCCGGGGTTGGCGTCGGCGACAACCGCGCCGAAGGTTTTGCCGAGGCCCGTGCCAATGCGCTCGGGCTTGTCGAAGTGCAGCGGGTCCACGGCCGGCACCCAGGCCAGTTCCTGGTTCAACACGAACACCCGCGGATGCGGCGCCCGATCCTCCGCCTCGACCTGGCCGCGCCCGGCCATGTTGGACTGCCCGATGAGCAGGAAAATTTTCATGTCGGCGGGCCCCTTCGACGGGGTCTGGGCGGAGGCGGAAAAGGCGGTCATGAGCAGCAGGCACGCCGAGAGGACGCGCAGCGGAGCGGGGTTCATGCGCCCCCACCCTGCGCGGTTGCAGCGGCGATGCAAGCCGGCCGGCACAACGGCTGGTCACTGGACAACGCTCTGCGGCCGGCCTAGCCTCCGACCCATGAAGTTTCCCCGCGCCCTGACCCTTTCGCTGCTGCTGCCCGTCGTCCTTTTGGCCCGCGACTCCGCCTTCGACACCTGGGTGGATGAGTTCTCCGCCGCATGGATGCGGGCCGACCCGATGGCCGCGACCGAGGCCCAGTATTTCAGCGGCGCCGAGCAGGACGCCCTCGACCGGCAGCTCACGCCCTACTCGGTCGCCGCCCGCGCCGCCCAGGTCGCCCGCGCCCAAACCGGTCTGCAGCGCCTGGCCCAATTTGACCGCACCCGGCTCGACGCCACGCAACGCGTCTCGGCCGACATGCTGAAATGGCAGCTGGAGACGACCGTGCGCAACCTCACCTTCTCGGACCATGTATTCGTCTTCAACCAGTTCTCCGGCGTGCAGCGCGAGCTGGTCGATTTCCTGAGCCAGACGCATCCGATCCGCAACCGCCGCGACATCGAGAACTATCTCGCGCGGCTCGGCCTGGTCGCCGGCTACATGCACGA